>Ga0302324_100006654_pt1 | contig 24808 bp, 24 predicted proteins | sample Palsa_T0_1_FD_201949 | JGI IMG/M metagenome (GOLD analysis project Ga0302324, IMG submission 201949) | Peat permafrost microbial communities from Stordalen Mire near Abisko, Sweden - Palsa_T0_1 | ecosystem: Environmental > Terrestrial > Soil > Palsa > Peat permafrost | place: Sweden: Abisko... | reverse complement strand
CGCATCTGCCTGGCGGGAGACGCAGGCGCCTTTGCGCGGCCTCATACGGCAGCGGGCGCGTTGAAGAGTATCAACGATGCGGTCGCACTGGGAGAGGCTATTAGGACTCACGAATCACTCGAAGAAGCGCTGACTCACTGGAATGACGATCGCACTGAGACTAACAACAAGCTGGTCACCTATGGGAATCAGTTAGGCCGGGCGCTGGTGAAAGAGATCCCTGATTGGTCAACCATGGACGCCGCAAGCATGCAGAAGTGGTTTTCGTCGATCGTCGAGACGCCGACAACGATGCAGGTGCGTAATGGTCAGAATCGGCTGAAGGCGGAGTGACAATTTCGGTTAGCCGCGACGATGGTGGGTAAGCAAGAAGCTGTCGTTGAGGTCGGCGACAGTGGGTGCACCGATCTGACCCATGACCAGATCGACTTCCTCACGGAGGATGCCGATGGCCTTTTGCGCGCCCGCGATGCCGCCGGCTATCGCGCCATAGAGGGTGGCGCGCCCGACCATCACAAAGCGAGCGCCGTAGCATAGCGCAATGATGATGTCGGCGCCGCGGCGGATACCGCCGTCAACCATAAGAGTGACCTTGTTGCCGACGGCCTCATTGATAGCGGGCAGAACTTCGAGCGGCGAGGGCGCCTGATCGAGTTGGCGGCCACCGTGATTGGAAACGATGATGCCATCGACGCCGATCGAAGCGGCGCGGATCGCATCGTCGCGATGCATGATTCCCTTGACGACAAGATGGCGCGGCCAGATGCGCCGATACTCTTCAAGATCGGCCCAGGTGACAGAGGCGGCGGGAGCCTGTCCAGCGGCGAAGGCGTTAATCTGTGCGGTAGTAGAATTGGCGCGGGCGTAAGGCGTCCAATTGTCGAAGCGCGGCATCCCATTGCGGAGGTAGCCGGAAATCCATCGAGGATGACGGAGCGCGTCGAGGACGGTGGACGTAGTAAGTCGAGGAGGAAGTCCGAAGCCATTGCGCAGGTTGCGCTCGCGCTTGGTTTGCACGGGAACGTCAACGGTAAGGACGAGGGTGCTGAAACCGGCCTCGCGCACGCGCCGAATGATATCGAGAGTGATCGTGCGATCGCGAGCCACGTATAGTTGATACCAGGAGTGACTGGGCGCGACCTTGGCGGCGTCCTCGATGGAGGCGGTGCTAAGCCCGGACATCATGAAGGGGATATCGGCGCGGGCGGCGGCGTCCGCGAGCATCAGGTCGGCGCCAGGACGAAAGAGGGCGGCAAGTCCGGTGGCGGAGACGCCAAAGGGGCTGGCATATTTGCGGTCGAACAAATCGACGGTCTGATCGCGTTTCGAAACATCGACGAGGTAGTGCGGGACCAGCCGCTCACGATCGAAGGCGGTCTCGTTGCGCACGATACCCAGTTCGTCTTCGACGCCGCCTTCGATGAAATCGTAGATGATGCGGGGCAGGCGGCGCTTGGCCATCTTGCGGAGGTCGTCGATATTGATTGCGCGATTCACATTCACGGTTGCGTCTCCATCAAGCGAAGGTTCGTGCCTGATGACCCTTGATATGCGGGAAGTTCTAAAACGTGTCCACGTCTTACACAAGTGGCGGCGGTTTTACGAGGGGCGGCCGCTTTGCTTTTTGTAACAAGTCGAATCTAGAGTGGGGAAAAATCAGCGGGGACGACAAAGGAGACGCAAATGAAAGTAGGAATGACGCTCCAATTGACCAGTTTCGGCGACAAGCCGGATTTCGAGACCTACCAGGACGAACTGTCACTGATGGAGATGTCGGAGGCGCTCGGTTTCGATTCGGTGTGGGCACTCGATCATCATTTTACCGGCTACGTGATGTCGCCGGATCCGACGCAGCTGTTGTCGTATGTGGCGGGACGAACGAAGAAGGTACAGCTAGGCACGGCGGTGATCGTGTTACCGTGGCACGACCCGGTCGAGATCGCGGAAAAAATCGCGTTGCTGGACGTAGTTTCGGGCGGCCGGACGATCTTCGGCTTCGGGCGCGGGGCGGCGACGGTCGAGTACAACGGCTTTCGCGTCAGTATGGAAGAGGCGCGCGACCGGTTTGTCGAAAGCGCGATCATCATTCGCAAAGGACTGACACAGAAGAGCTTTTCATTCGACGGGAAGTACTACAAGATTCCGGAGATCCAGATTCGGCCGCGGCCGATATCCCATCCGGAGGATCGCTTCTACGCGTCGAGTGTGAGCCCGGAATCGGCTGAGATCATGGCGAAGCTGGGACTGGGCGTGCTGATCATCGCGCAGCGCAGCTGGGAAGATACGGCGGCGGATTACGCGCGCTATCGCGAAACGGCGATCGCGAACAATATCACGCCGCGGCCGCCGATCGGGTTGCTGAACATATTGGTGTCGGAGGACGCGCGCGAAGCCGCAGAGCTGGGGAGTCTCTACCTGGAAAAGATGTGGGACTCGATCGACGAACACTATCACTTCTCGGATGGCCACCTGAGGGGCGTCAAGGGCTACGAGTTTTACGCGAAGCTGGAAAAAACCTACAGCAAGCTACAAGCCGACGCCGAAGCGAAGGTCAAGGCGATCGAATTTTTCCGGAGCCTGCATGCAGCGGGGACGCCGGAGCAGGTGCTTGAGAAATTGCGCTACATCCATCAGACGGTGGCCCTCGAGCACGTCATCGGGACGTTCGCGTTCGGCGGGCTGCCGTATCCGAAGCTCGAAAAGAGCTACAAGCTATTCGCGGAGAAGGTGCTGCCGGTATTGAAGAACGATCCGGCTTTCAAGTATCCGCATGATCGAGTGGGCGGATCGCATCTGGGGGCGGGCAAGTAAAAGAAGGCGGCATCGTAGAGGATAAGAATTCGGCCCGGTGGCAATCGCCGGGCCGAATTCGTTTGCAAGCGGCGCAGGAAGGTCACGAAAGCGCAAGCGAAAACGGTCGAATCGAGGTAGCTACTTCTCCTCGTACCACTGGATGGCGCCGCGCAGACCGCGTTCCTTCTGGACTTCGCGAATCTCGTCATTGCCGGGGCCGAAATGGAAGATCGCATCGAACTCGGCGCCCGCCTGAACGGAGACGCGAAAGCCGCGAAGGTCCATGGCGCGGTTGATCGCGAGCTTTTCGAGCCTGAGCTTTTGCGCAGGGACTTTGGCGACCCGGCGCGCATAGTCGTAAGTCTCCTTTTCGAGATTCTCTTCGGGGAAGGCGCGAGTCGCGAACCCCATCGTCTCGGCTTCCTTGCCACTAATCTTGCTGCCCGGCAGGAACGCGAGATATTTGGTCCGATGAGGCCCGACCATCCAGTTCCAGAAGGCGCTGACGTAACCGGCGCCGGCGGGAATCGAAGGGAAGCCGATGCGGGCATTTTCGGCGACGAAAATCATGTCGCTGCTGATACAGAGTTGAGTCGCGCCAGCCAGGCAGTAGCCATGCACCATCGAGATGACAGGCTTGGGCAAGTCGCGCAGCCTTAGCCAATGTTCGATGTAGCGCTGGAGAAAGCGCTGATCGTCGTCGATGGTAAACGGTTTGCCACTCGCGTCACCCCAGCCACCGGTGAGGTCATAGCCAGTGGAGAAAGCGCGACCCGCGCCGCGAATAATAAGGACCTTGATATCGGGATCCTTTTCGACCTCAGTAATAGCTTCACCGAACTCGGCGATAAGAGCGGGCGTCATAGCATTGAGTTTTTCGGGACGGTTCAGGGTGAGCGTTCCGATGCGGTCGCGTTTCTCCAGAGCGATATTCGTGAATGCCATGGTACCTCCGGGTTAGCGGCACGAACCATAAGTCGTGGATGAGTATCGCGACATGAGAGCGAGTTCGGAGATGAGATCATCCGGCGAAATGGGGCATGACCTCTTCCATCAGCATCCGCTGCGAGTTCGCCCACCCTTCGGCATTGTCAAGTTGGTCGAAGGTAAGCACGAGCAGACAGCCGAAGCCGCCGGTATCCTGCTGCATCATGCCCAACTTATCGATGACGGTTTTGGGCGATCCGACCAGCCAGCAGTGATCGGCCATATACTCAATAGTCACATCGGAATCGGGCACTTCGGGATGATGCTTGAACAGACTGACCATGCCGAATGATTTGAAGAGCGGCAGCAGGTACTCGCGATAGACGCGACCGAGCATCCCGTTAACGGCCTGATTGCGGGCTTCCTTATCGGTCTCGGCGATATACACCTCGCGCGACACCCGCCAGTCGTTACGCGAAGCGGTGCGTCCGGCCTTCTCGGCACCCGCTTCTACCGCATTCCAATGAGTTTTCAAGTAGCTATTGCTGAGGGCGACGCTCATCGGCATGAAGCCGCGCTCACCGGCAAATTTCAGCGTGTCCGATCCTGGAGTCAGGCCGGCGATGCCAATGGGAGGGTGCGGTTTCTGAAAGGGCCGGATGTGGAACTTCAAGGTATCGTGCATCGTATCGATGCGGTTCACGGTCCAGTACTTGCCGACGTATTCGAAGGGCTCGGTGCTTTCCCACAGGCGCAGAATGATATCGAGGGCCTCGAGCGTCATGCGGCGGTTCTCACCACCCGCACCGTCAACATTGAAAAGTTTCCAGTCGCTGGGCAGACCGCTGGTGCCAACGCCGAACATGAAACGGCCTTGCGCCATATGGTCGAGGAACGCCACGCGATGCGCGAGTTCGACCGGATGATGATAGGGCAGCAGATGCGCGCCGGGGCATAGCTTGATGTTCTTCGTGCGCATCAGGCCTTGTGCGATGAGTAGGTCGGGAGCAGGATTCGGCTCCCATGGCGCAGTGAAATGCTCACCCATCCAGGCCTCATGGAACCCGAGTTTGTCGCAGAGTTCGAGATGTTGCAGGTCCCACTGATGACCCACGTAGAAATCCCTCTCGGGTGGATGCGAGGGCATCATGAATACGCCAGCTTTCATAAAATCTCCTTGTCGACCGCCGCTTGTCATCTATATAGCGTACCAATATAAAGCGTACCAATAGTTGACCGCGGCGAGATTGCGCGCGGAGGAGAGCTTCATGGATATAGGAATTCTAGTGGCGGCAACGGCGCGGACTGGCGCTATCGACGCGATCGCGCAGGCGGTCGAAAAGGGGGGCTACGAGTCGCTGTGGATTCCGGAGCATCCGGTCATTCCGGTCGGCTTCAAGACGCAGGTTCCCGGTGGGTTCACCTTGCCCGAGCACTACGGGCGCTGGGTCGATCCGTTCGTGGCGCTTTCGATCGCCGCAGCCGTGACCAAGCGCATCAAGCTGGCAACCGGGATCTGCCTGCTACCGGAGCGCGAACCTCTTATAACGGCCAAGGCAGTCGCCAGCCTCGACCTATACTCGGGCGGGCGCGTCGTCCTGGGCGTCGGCGCGGGTTGGCTAAGGGAAGAGACCGAAGCGATGGGGGCGCATTTTGGATCGCGTTGGAAGCGCTTGCGCGAGACGGTCGAGGCGATGCGCGTGGCGTGGACCGAGTCGGAGCCGGCCTATCAAGGCGAGATCGTCCGCTTTCCGGCCCTAAGGTGTGAGCCGAAGCCATTGCAGAAGCCGTATCCTCCGATTCTCCTGGGAGGGCACGGGCCGAAGGTGCTCGAACGCGTGGCACGCACCTATGACGGGTGGATGCCGCTGGTGGCGAATCCGCAATCGTTGAAGCGAGATGTTGAGGCGTTAAGTAAACTTGCCGCGGAGAAAGGCCGCAAGCCCGAGTCGATTCATATAACCGCGTTAGTCGAGCCTCACGAAAGTGGACCGTCGCTAGACGATCTGCGGCTATACGCTGAGGCCGGCGCGAGCCGCGTTGTCCTGTTCTCGCAGAAGATGGCGATCGCGATGGCGGATGGGGCGGCCCTCGAATTGATCAAGCGCTACGAGCCAGTAGTCGAGCGTGCGCATCACGTCGCGGTTCATTAAAATCGTTATGCCAGGCGAAGAACCGAGGATCCGGTTTCGCATCAGGGCAGTTGCGACCGGGGCGCTCGTCGCACTCGGTTCGACGCTAGTACTCAGTAGCGTAGCGCATGCCGGCACATGGTATTTGATGGAGCCGGATTTGAAGGTGGTGAGTAATGCGGGCGCCGCGGACAGGTTGTATCAGGGCTCCCGGATAGGACCGCTCGAGCTTACCTCGCAGGGCGAGTTCTCATCGCGCGACGCCTGCGAGCCGGCTCGCGCAAAACTCATAGATGACTGGCGCAAGCACAGTCCAATCAAGCGTGGCTCCTGGGAAAAATACGGAATTACGACTATCAGCTCCTTCATTCGCTGCGTGCCTGACACGGATCCGCACTTGACGAAATCGGGGGCCAAAGGAGGCCCGACGCTGGAAGTTTACCTGAAAAACCGTCGCAGCCTCTGACGAGGATAAAGTCGGTATCCAGTATTCGGCGATAGTTACATCAGACCGAACGGATTGAACCGCCGTCGAGACGAATCGTAGAGCCAGTAATGTAGCCGGCTAACGGACTTGCCAGAAATGCAGCCGTTGCGCCGAACTCCGAAGGCTTACCCATGCGTCCGACTGGAATTCCCCGCGCGACCCGCTGCACGACTTCCTCCATGGTAATCCCCTGTTGCGCCGAAGTAGCTCGTTGAACCTGCATTACGCGGTCGGTTTCGAAGGCGCCGGGCAGTAGCGTGTTTACCGTGATACCGTCGCGTGCAACCTCTCCGGCTAGCGTTTTCGCCCATCCCACGACGGCCGCGCGCAGAGTATTGGAGATCGCGATCTGAGGGATCGGCTGGACTACCGATTCGGAGGCGACGTTCAGAATACGACCCCAGCGACGCTCGCGCATGTCGGGCAGCAGCATCTCGGTGAGGCGAAAGAACACCAGGACCATGGCACGGAACTGTGCTTCCCACAGCTCGGGTGCGACCCCGATCACTCGCATCGGCGGCGGGCCGCCCGAATTGTTCAGCAATATGTCGATCGGCCCTAGTTCCTGGCGAGCGCGGTTAGCAGCGTCCTCGACGGTTGACCAGTCGGCGAGGTCGGCACTGAGTCCAATCGCGCGCCCGCCTCGAGCGGCGATAGCCTTGGCCGTTTCATCGAGGGCTTCTTTGCCGCGCGCCATCAACGCGACTGCCACGCCTTCGCCCGCCAACGCTTCCGCAACGCCACGTCCAAGACCCTTGCTACCACCAAGGACGAGGGCCGTTTTGCCCTTAAGATTAAGATCCATGTGATGCCTCCACCGGACGATTGCCCGATCACAGTCTTTACTTCGCGATCCACCGACCGGATGTCAAGCGAGACTGTGACTGGCTACCCGGCCATTAAGCCCTGATTGACGCCCCACAGTGATCGGATGTACAGACTCCCAACGGCGCCGGAACGTCAAGGTCCTACGACGGAGGCTCTCGATGAATCAAGATAAAGCAGCGTCAGCAAACGTCGATCACGATCAATCCGGGAGGGGCGATCGTCCGCTGAGTGGCGCGGAGTTCGTCGAGAGTCTTCGCGATTCGCGCGAAGTGTGGATTTATGGCGAACGCGTCAAGGACGTGACTGAGCATCCGGCATTTCGCAACTCCGCCCGGATGTTGGCGCGAATGTATGACGCCATGCGTGATCCTCAAAAGAGCCCGGTGATTACAACCAGTACCGATACGGGTAACGGCGGATTCACGCACAAATTCTTCAAGGTGCCGCGAAACACTGAGGATCTCATCGGCGGCCGCGACGCGATTGCCGAATGGGCGAGAATTTCCTACGGCTGGATGGGCCGATCACCTGACTATAAGGCGAGTCTCACCGGTACACTTGGAGCCAATTCGGATTTCTACGCACCATACCAGGAGAATGCAATCAGATGGTATCGGAAGGTACAGGAGAAATGTCTGTTCCTGAACCACGCTATCATCAATCCGCCAACCGACAAAAGTAAGTCGCCCGATGACGTGATAGACGTATTCGTGCACGCGGAGAAAGAAACTGACGCGGGCGTGATAGTCAGCGGCGCAAAGGTGGTGGCGACCGGCTCAGCCTTGACGCATTGCAATTTCATTGGCTTCTATGGACCTACGCCCATGGGCAGGCGGGAAATGGCGTTATTCGCGATCGTTCCGATGGACACGCCGGGCGTAAAACTCATTTGCAGGCCCTCCTATGAACTCATGGCAGCAACAATGGGTAGTCCATTTGACTATCCGCTGTCGTCCCGTTTCGACGAAAATGATGCCATCCTGGTATTCGATAAGGTACTAATACCGTGGGAAAACTTGTTCGTTTATCGCGACCTGGAGAAAGCTAACAGTTTTTTCCCGGCTTCGGGCTTTATTCCCCGCTTTACGCTTCATGGATGCACCCGATTCGCCGTCAAACTGGATTTCCTGAGCGGACTGATTATCAAGGCCACCGAAGCGATTGGTTCTCAGGATGTGCGTGGAACCCAAATCCAGGTCGGTGAGGTCATAGCCTGGCGCAATATCTTCTGGGCGTTGAGCGATGCGATGGTCAAGAGCCCCGAGGCCTGGGTCAATGGGACCGTCCAACCGAACGCCGCGTATGGAATGGCGTATCGATTCCTCGCGCCGATAGCGTATCCGCGAATCAAGGAAATTGCCGAGCAGATCATCTCGAGCGGACTTATCTATCTCAATTCCCACTCAGTCGATTTCAAAACCCCGGAGTTGAGGCCATATCTGGATAAATATCTGCGCGGCTCCAACGGCTATGATGCATTGGAGAGGGTAAAGCTGCTGAAAATCCTTTGGGATGCGATCGGTACAGAGTTCGGCGGCCGGCATGAATTATATGAACGAAACTATGCTGGCAACTATGAAATGATCAGGCTGGAAAATTTGCTCATGGCGCTCGCCAATGGCGAAGCGAACGCGCTGAAACGGTTCGTCGATCAGTTTATGGCCGAATACGATCTTGATGGCTGGCGCGTTACGGATCTGATTAATCCCACCGATGTTAACCGGATATTGGGCAACGACGCTTCAAAGGACAAATCGAATGGGTCATAGAAATTCGCAGCGTTCAGCTGATGGATCACTGAGGTTGTGGCATCACGAGCGCAGCAGAGTTTCGCGTATCGGTATCGATGCGGACGAGATAAACGGGCAAGCCTGAACCCTCGACTGCGATATTCGTTCGTCCATCACAACGGCATCGGGCCACCATCGCATCGTTGATCAGGATAAAGCGATCTAGATTGAACGCGATGTCCGGAAGACTGCGGCTGTCAACCTGGAGATCGAGTGTATGGCCGCGCAGATCGATCCTATCGACCAAGTGAGTGTTTGACACTGTCGCGTTTGTCATCACCCAGCGTTTAAATCTGGCGTCATTCATCGTCCGGGCCTTCGGATAACGCCGGCTGATGGCAGTAATAGCCGGCAGCATGTGACGGTCGTGCTTAGCATTGCTGGTTTCTTCCTGACTAATGGTCGCCCAAATCTGTTCTGACCATTTAGCGATCGCATTTCGATCAGCCTCGGGGAATATCTGATAGCGAATTACCGCATCTTCGGCGCCTACGACATCGTCCGCTGAAAGATTGCGATCAACCGCGGCGGCAGTGTCGGTCTTTTCAGCTGCTTCGATGCTTGCAACGATTGGTGTGCTTGAACTTCCCGGCAGTGCCGCCGCAGAGAAACAGGTCTGCAACTGTTCGGCGCGAGGGTACTCCGGCGGTCCCAGTTTGAATTCCGTCAGGCAAAGTCCGTCTGACAGTTCGAGCCGCTCTGATGCGGAAAGTTTTGGTGATTGGGAGGCAGCAAGGAACTTAGCGTGGGCCGCGGCATAATCACCTTTTGAAAGTTCATCGCGCCCGGCTGCGATCTCCGAGTTGACGCATCCCGAAGCGAATACCGCCAGGATCACAACTATAATTGATAGCGCTGATGCAGGCAGCAAGTGATCCAATAAGAGGATTCCAACGGCACGAAGCGAGACCGGGCGCTCTGGTGATCCATCTTTCCGGGAGCTCAGCTGTGCAGCTTCAGTCATGACGGAATCCGCAGAATCTTATGTCAGAGCGCCGCGATTGTTACCGATGGATCGAACATTGACTACAGGCGCGGGATCACGGACTCCCCCAACGTACGAATAGCCTGCAACGCCTTATTATGTGAGGGGCCGCCAGGCTGACGAATTCTGAGTATCAGATAGTCAGGACGAATAGTCTCTTTCCACAGTTGAAGCTGATCGAGGCAATCCTTTGCCGAACCGACGATCAACCGGTCCTTGGCGGCTATTTTGAAGCTGAAATCATCAGGACTCTTCACATCCTTAATATAGTTGTCTGTAACGTATGCGCCATACTTGAAATAGAAGCGATGAGTGACCATCGTCGGACCGCTTTCAGCCTCCGCCGCGGCCATACTGTCACTGATGACCGCATCGCGCATCAAGCAAATGAAGGGTTTTCGCCCAAGTTTCGAGCATTCGTCGCGATAACGTTCGGCGAACCCCTTGATGACCGGAAGCGACTGGACCGGATCTGCTATCCATCCGTCGGCGATGCGAGCAGCGCGACGAAGTCCGGGCGGGGTCCAGGAAGCCATCCATACGGCCGGTCCGGACGGCTGAAACGGTGGCGGCGTAACCAAGGCGTCTTTAAGTTTAAAATGGGCGCCATCGAAGGAGAAGCGACCACCATGCCAGCTTCTCCGCAGGATTTCGAGCGCTTCCTCTGTGCGGCGTGTACGGGTTTCGATCGGTACTTCGAATGCATCGAAATCGTGCTGCTGATATCCAACTCCAATACTCAGTACGAGGCGGCCTTTCGTCGCTTGATCGACGATGGCGCAGTCCTCGGCAACCCGCACCGGATGGTACAGGGGAAGTAGCAACACGCAGGTACCGACCTTGATGCGCTGGGTCTTCATCCCGATAAGACCTGCCATAAGCAGGGGGTTCGGCAGATAGCTATCTTCCTGCTGATGGTGCTCCGTGATGAAACATCCATCCCAGCCGCTGGCTTCCGCGGCCTGAGCTTCGGCAACCATCTCATCAATAACGCGAGCGATGTTCTTGCCGGCGGGCGGGTCCTGCGTGCAAGGCAAATATCCGACAGGGAGCATTGTCGCCTCCGAAACACTCAAGATGAAAAACGTTACAGCGCGTGCCGAAACATATCTCAAACTGCACGATGGCGTCCATCACCGAGGCGGCTGCGAGCGATTAAGAAAAAACAGATGAATGACTCGCGCAAGGCTCGACATCTGCGAACTACCGCATTAGAGCTAAGCTCATGAGCAACGCCAAGAATAGTTTTGTCGCCGCCTATGAGTCGCATCATGTAGCCCACCGCGAAGCGTTCAGTGATTATGAAATGGCCGCGACCTTCATGCATGGGTGGACTGCCGACGTCCATACCTGGCCAATATGCATATATGACGTAAACAACGATCACTTATGGCTATGGTGTGGCTACAGGACGATGGGAATCAGTCGAGAATCAGCGCTCGAAGACGCTCGCGCGATTCTACAGCTACCCGCGGAACATGAATTCACAAAAATTGAAACAATGAGCGAGAATCTTTAGCATTAACTACTATTGGCGATAGCCAATACTGGTGAGACCGCAAAAATCCTTCGCCCAAAAATGCGAGTGCGCGCAGTGGGCGCCTCAAAAGCGCGATTGTGGCACCGGTAGCCCAGCGATGTCGGACCGTCCGCGAAAAACCGTTCCTTTGAGGTCGCGGTTGTTACTATTGTTCGATGTTACGACATACAGGTCGCGCATGTCCGGCCCACCGAAGGCGACGCTTGTAACCGTCTTTGCGGGCACCTTGATCCGCTCATCGAGCGTGCCGTCGTTCTTGAATCGCACTACCTCGCCCGGACCTGCAACCACGGCTACCCATATGCCGCCCTCGACATCGACCGTCAATCCGTCGGGCATACCCTCCGGCAGCCGCGCGAAGATTCGCCGGTCACCGACGGTGCGATCGGGGCGGACATCGTACACCCATACCGCTCGTGTAGTGGAATCACTATGGTAGAGCAGTTTACGATCCGCGCTGAAGCCGAGGCCGTTGGTGACTTCGAGTCCTTCCCACAATTTTGTGATCGTGCCGGGCGGGTCGATGCGGAACAGTGAACCCGGCGGTGGAGTGCTCTTGAAATCGAACTTGCTGATGTCGCAGCCGAAAGTGCCGGTCCAGATACTTCCCTGATCGTCGATAGTGAGATCGTTCAGCCCGAACAGGGGCTTACCATCCCATTGCGCGAAGAGGTCGCGAAGGCTGCCAGTTGTTTCGTTCCAATGAGCCAGTGTCGGCCCGGTGACGATCAGTCCACCACCCTTGTTCAATGCGATGCCACCAACCGACTTACGCGTGGGGATCAGTGTTTCGATAGTGCCGTCGGGACTGCGCCTAAAGACGCCGCCGCCGCGTATATCGCTGTAATACAGCCGGTTCTGATCGTCGGTTCGCGGTCCTTCCAGCAGTCCATATCCCGTAGCCAAGGTTTCGAATTGCATGTCCCCAGATCCTTTCCCCGGTGGCTGCCGCTTTGAGCGCGGCTTGCTTTGATGGTGGCGCCGTTAGTCGATCCGCAACTTATCGCTTCTCGTTTGAGAACCGCAAACGGCGCTAACCACTTTGGACGAACAGTTGCGGGTCGCGGATCACTCGGATGGCACGGCAATAACGTTTTCGTCCGCTTGCGTCTTCATGGGCGGGCACCATAAAGGATTATACCGGACGTGACGCAGGCCTCCACATTAGCTATTAGGTTGATGAGCGGTTCGAATCAACATTGGGAGACTGAGATGACGGAATCAAAATACGGCGATTTGTCGGTTGAGATAAAGGAGTACGTTGCGACGGTCGAGATACATAGACCGCCACACAATTTTTTCGACGTTCAACTCATTCGCGATCTAGCCAACGCATTCAATGCACTGGACGAGGATCCCGCTTGCCGCGTTTCCGTGCTTAGCGCGGAGGGCAAGTCGTTTTGTGCCGGCGCCAATTTCGCGAATCGTAACGCTACTGGAGTCGAACCCGGCGCAGAAAAGCGCAATCCCCTTTATTCGGAGGCGGTCAGGCTCTTCAGCTGCAAGAAGCCGATGGTGGGGGCAATCCAGGGCGCGGCAATTGGGGGAGGCCTTGGACTCGCGCTGGTGCCGGACTTTCGGGTGGTCTCTCCCGAGGCTCGTTTCGCCGCCAACTTTGTCAAAATCGGATTCCATCCCGGTTTCGGACTCACCTATACGTTGCCGCGTCTGATCGGCGTCCAGAAGGCCAATCTAATGTTTCTCACCGGGCGCCGCATCACCGGTGATGAAGCCTTTGCGTGGGGGCTCGCCGATCTCCTGGTAGAACCTGAACGCTTGCGTGCTGCGGCGACGGAACTAGCAGCGGAGATTGCCGAGAACGCGCCACTGGCGGTGAACTCGACTCGCGCGACCGTCAGGCGCGGCCTGGCGGAAGCAGTGCAGGCTCAAACAGATATCGAGTTTGTCGAGCAGGACTGGCTAATGCGCACCGAGGATCATCGAGAGGGAATCAAGGCAGTCGCCGAAAGGCGACCCGGCCGCTTCGTCGGTAAGTGACTATCGCTCGATAGGCATCCGCCAATAGCTATTTGAAGCGTCAGGCGCCGGCGAGGGTCGCGCGCGAGAAGTGGTACAGGTAGGAATGGAACCCGAAGAGAGAGCGCAGCCGAGCCCCGGCGCACATCAGCTACACGAAAAGCTCGTGCCGGTTCTGGAAACATCTGACGCGATAATTTACGCGGCGGTCGGCCTGGTATTTCTGGTCGCGGCGCTCGCGATGCTCGTATATAGCGTGATCGTTTTTCCCGCCAATATGCATAGCATCGGGTTTGCGCTGGCGATTGTCACCCTGGTCAATGGCCTATTGCTGGTCATGATCATCATGGAAGTGCTGCGAACGGTGATCTCCTATCTGCAGGAGCATGGCACTTCGTTGCAGCCATTTCTGTTCATCGCCGCGATTTCTGCCACGCGGCGTATCCTGGCTATCGGCGCCCAGATGAGTATCGCGGGCGAAACCCTCACACCGGACAAATTCCGCGAAGCCATGATCGATCTGTCGGCCAATGCGGGCGCTATTCTCGCGATCGCCGTTGCGCTTTATCTACTCGCCAGAAATCCGGCACCGGCTGATATTGCAGTATGACAAGTGCTGTTCAGACGAATTTCAGCTGTTTTAATACTTACTAATGGGCGATTTCAGGATCTTTGACCCTGGCGAGTTTGAACACGGTGCGCAGTTGCTTTGAAGGCTCCTTGCGAGGAAACCAAAGTCCCGCCGTTACTGATACCTCGCCTACATAGATGTCCCCATTTCCATCCACTGCAATTCCGTGCGGGGCGATCATCTGGTTCGGATCATCGCCTTGCGCGTTATCAAGCAGAGATGCCTGTATTTGTCCATCAAGCGAATAGAGGCTGATCCGCGGTCCGCAGCCAGGTTGATTACAGATATCCCACAGTTCTTTTATGTTCTGACACCACCATGCGGATGATAACTCGCCGATGTAGCACATCTGCGAGCCGCGAGTGTCGATATACATCCCGCACGGGCGCGCCATTCCGGTCCAGATATCTTCAAGCTTTCCGCTCGAACTGAATATCTGCACACGCTGGTTTTCGCGATCCGCTACATAAACATTGCCGTCTCGATCAGTAGCTATATTATGTGGGAGGTTGAATTGACCAGGACGATTGCCCGGTTCGCCCCACGAATATAGCAACCTGCCGTCAGGACTATACTTGTGTACGCTCGCGTTGCCATATCCATCAGAGACGAATAGGTCGCCGGTAGCAGGATGGATCGCGAGATGAGTACATCGGCAGAACGGCTGGCCGCTCATGCTTTTCGCCGGCTTGCCGCTGGTGCCGAGCGTCAGCAGCACCTTGCCGTCCGTCGTACATTTTCTAACGGTGTGGTCGAATGTGTCCGTTAGCCAAACGCTGTCATCCGGACCGATTGTTACCGCATGGGCATTGGGAAACATGTGCTTGTCGCCCCAGGAACGCACAAATTCACCACTCTGGTTAAGTACGATTACCGGCCTCGGGCCGCGGTTGAATAGATAGACGTGGCCCTTCGAATCAACGCCGACGCCAGCGACATCGAACGTCCCATCGATGCCGCTTGCAGCTGAAACGCCCCAGCCCTCGACGATTTCGTAGGTGTACACGTCATTGCCAGTTTGTATGGGCATGAGATTCCTCCTGCGGTAGCGGCATAGTTATGGCTATTGGAGTTGACTAGTGTCATTCGCGCCGAACGGCTAGTGCCACAAAGCTTTCGATGCGATCCTTGCACCCTCCGACATCGCATTGAACTTCGCCCAGGTGATCCTCGGCTCGACCGGCGAGTATCCAGCGACGGTCGAGAAGCCGCAGTCACTGCCCGCGATCACGTTCTCGCGGCCGACCACCCCGGCGATATTGCAGATGCGCTGCGCGATGAGTTCTGGATGCTCGATGTAGTTATTAGTCGAATCGATTACTCCCGGTATCAGGACCTTGCCGGCTGGCAGCCTGATGTCCTTGAACACCGCCCATTCGTGCTCGTGCCGAGGATTCGCTCCCTCGTAGGAAAGTCCGCTCGCGCGGGCCTTGAAGACAATATCGATGATATCTCGGATAGGTATATCGCGATGATGTGGGCCTTCGTAATTTCCCCAGCACAAGTGGATGCGCACGCGATCTTCGGGGATCCCTGTGAGCGCATGGTTGAGTGCTTCGACGTGCATCTCGAGGTACTTGCGGAACTCGGCGACGGTCGCATCCGGGAACTGGATATGCCGGCCCATCGCGAAGTCCGGGCAATCGACCTGCAGGATCAATCCGGCCTGATAGATTGCGTTGTACTCAGTCTTCATCGCATCGGCGAGCGCCGCCAGGTAGGCCTCGTGGGTTTTGTAGTAATGATTACCAAGAAAAATTGAGATCACCCCTGGCGATGCCGCGCTAAGAAATGCCTCGGCCGGCGTGAATTTGGCGGTTGCTGCTTTCAGGTCGGCAATATCTGTGTTGACGGCATCGAGATCCTTATAGCTAATTGGCGCCGTGCAGGCGGGACGTTTCAATGTTTCGAGCACTCCCTGGCGCGCGAAGCGCTCCCCGAACTCCGGGTAGTCCGCGAGATCCGCGATCGCCATCACGTCGGCCTCGCCATGGAAGCCTGTAAGACGATCCTTGACGTAGGTCGAATATGACGGCTTGCTGGCTTCGCCGTCGTTGACGATATCGACACCCGCGTCGATCTGCCTCTGCACCACTTCCGCGACCGCCAATCGTATGCGACTCCTGTGACGATCCACCTCTGCGACGTTGCCGGCCTCCGCAGCTGCTATCAGCGGCAACAGATCGCTCGGCCGCGGCAAGCTTCCGGTATGCGTGGTCAAAATCCTTTCGGTACTTCGTTTCATCGATCTCTCCTATGCTGCTACTTGATGAATCAGATGCGGGCCTTTCGTCAAGCGCGTCGCGATCTCGGGCGAGGCCGTTTGCACTGCGACGGTTAAGAATGATGAACTTTGTCATCTGGATCGCGTGGGGAGATACCGATGGCTGTCGATTACGATGAAATTATCCGGCGAGCAAGGTCGATTGCACCAGCGCTGGCCCTCAACGCAAACGATTGCGAGAGCGCTCGGCAGGTGGTTCCGGAGAGCATCCACATTATGGTCGAGGCTGGTCTCTTTCGGATTCTTCAGCCGTCGCGCGTGTGCGGTTATGAAATGAGCCTTCGCGCCTTCGCCGATACAGTTACGATCATCTCGGAAGCGTGCGCGTCCAGCGGATGGGTGCTCGGCGTCGTCGGAGCGCATCATTGGTGTATGGGTGCCTTCCCCGAAGCGGCGCAGGAAGAAATCTTCGGCGATGGCCAGGACGCGCTGATCGCGGGAACGCTCTCATGGCAGGGTGTCGCGACTTCCGTCGACGGCGGCTACCGCGTCAGCGGGCGATGGCAATTCGGTAGTGGCGTGGACCATTCGCATTGGGTGATGCTGGGTTGCGCCGACGCTGAAACGCGAACCCCGCTGGTGCACGTGGTCGTGCCGCGCGCCGACATCGAAGTTGACGATACCTGGCACGTCATGGGCATGCGCGGCACCGGCAGCAAGGACGTAGTCGCTCGCGATCTTTTCGTGCCCGCTCATCGCACTATCGATACGCGCAGCTTCTTCATGGGACGAAGCCCTCATGTTTCACGGCATCCCACCAACCTTTATCGACTGCCCGCCGATTCCATTCTGGGCGTGCTGGGTCCTACTTCGCTGCTCGGAATGGCGAGATCCGCCCTGCGGACTTTCGTCAATCGCACCAAGGAGCGTCGCGTAGTCGTTACCGGTGCGCGCAAGTCTGAACACGTCCCTACTCAGATAAGACTCGCGGAGTCCGCCGGAGAGATTCAATGCGCGGAATTGCTGCTACACGACGGTTTGCTTGAGTGCGAACGCATCATGGCGGATCCGAAATATACCGCCGAACAGCGCACCCGCATCAAATGGCAAGGCGCTTATGCTACCGAACTCTGCCGGCGCGCCGTGGGTCGCCTCTTCGCCGGTTCCGGCGCTCATAGCATCTATGATGAAAGTGAGATGCAGGTGGCCTTTAGGAATATAAACGTAGCGGCCAATCATGCCAGCCTCGACTTTGATATTTCTGCCGAACAGTATGGGCGTGAAGTACTGGGCGTGAAGCGATCTGGCTGAATCGGCCGCGGCCCTGGTCAGGCTACCGCATTCTTGGCGCAGTCGGGGCACAAGCCCCAGAACACGACCTCGACGCGGCTGAGTTTGAAGCGATTGCGTTCGACGGCCGGCAGCGAGAGCCGCTCTTCTCCCGCCGGATGAACGTCGCGGGTCGCGCCGCAGCGTTCGCACACCATATGCTGATGCCGACGCGCGGTCTGCGGATCGTAGCGCTTCGTTGTGGAGCCCAGTGACACCTCCGCGACTTCGCCGAGCTTCGCTAGTTCGTTGAGTGTGTTGTACACCGTGGCCCGGCTGATTTCCGGCAGGCGGCTCGAAGCGCGCTCATACACCTCTTCGGCCGTGAGATGCACATGCTCGCCATCCATCGCCTCGGCGATCACACGACGCTGCGAGGTCAAACGCCAGCCTCGACGCTTTAGCCGCTGCAGCAGTGACATCGGCTTAACGCCGCCCCGCCTGAGCGATTTAGATGGCATCGACCGTCGATCCTCCTTAACAATTATAATCATAGCGTAACCGGATGCGCTTGACACAAACGATGCTTAGTTTAGACTGATTCTAAGTTGAGACTTAATACATAATCAAAATCCAGGACGCCAGCGAGAGGGACATTCATGAGCGAACGAAAAACTTTGACCACCGAAAGCGGCATGCCGGTCGCCGATAATCAAAACTCGCAGACCGCGGGCAGCGGCGGCCCGGTCCTGATGCAGGATCATCACCTGCTCGAGAAGCTCGCGCATTTCAATCGCGAGCGCATCCCCGAACGCGTAGTCCACGCGAAGGGCTCGGGCGCCTACGGCTACTTCGAAGTCACTGCCGATGTGACGAAATGGACGAAGGCAAAGTTTCTCGGAACTGTCGGAAAACGCACCGAAGTCTTCGCCCGCTTCTCTACCGTCGCCGGGGAAAAAGGCTCGGCCGACACCTTACGCGATCCGCGCGGCTTCGCGGTCAAGTTCTACACCGAGGAAGGCAACTACGACCTGGTGGGCAACAATACCCCCGTGTTCTTCATTCGCGACCCGCTCAAGTTTCCCGACTTCATCCATTCGCAGAAGCGCGATCCCTATACCAACATTCAGGAACCCGACAACGCGTGGGACTTCTTCTCGCTCAGCCCCGAGGCGACCCACCAGTTCACGATCCTGTTCGGCGATCGCGGCATTCCCGCGACCTACCGCCACATGGACGGTTTCGGCTCTCACACTTTCCAGTGGGTGAACGCCAAAGGTGAAGTCTTCTGGGTTAAGTATCATTTCAAGACTGATCAGGGGATTAAAAACCTCTTTGCGGAAGATGCCGCGCGCATTGCCGGTATGGACGCGGATCATCATCAGCGCGATTTGCTCAACGCGATCGATCGCGGCGAGTTTCCGTCATGGACCGTCAAGGTGCAGATCATGCCGGCTGCCAAGGCCGCGAACTACCGATACAATCCGTTTGATCTGACTAAGGTGTGGCCCAATAGTGATTACCCGCAAATGACTATTGGCCGCATGGTGCTTGATCGCAATCCGGAAAACTACTTTGCCGAAGTCGAGCAATCCGCATTCAACCCTGCGCACTTCGTACCGGGCATCGGACCGTCTCCCGACAAGATGCTGCAAGGCCGGTTGTTTGCCTATGGCGATACTCACCGTCATCGGATCGGTGCGAACAATACTCAATTGCCGGTCAACCGCCCGCACGCGGCGCCAGTCGCCGATTACCAGCGCGATGGTGCGCTCCGTTTCGACGGCAATTCCGGGCGCGCCAAGAATTACGAGCCGAACAGTTTCAGCGGTCCTGCGCAGACCAATCAGCCGACCTGGGCGCCTATGGAAGTGCACGGGCTGGCGGGCAGCCATGCCGCCGAGCATCATCCCGAGGACAACGACTTCGTGCAGGCGGGCGCGCTGTATCGCCTGATGAGCGAGGATGAAAAGCAGCGCCTCGCCGCCAACATCGCCGGCAGTCTCGGACTGGTTAGCAAGAACGAGATTATCGAACGCTCGATTGCGCATTTTCGCACGGCCGATCCGGACTATGGCGATCGCGTCGGCAAAGCCGTAGCGGCGAAGCGGTCTTCGCGCTGAAAAAGTCTTCGGCCGCCGCCACTGAGTCTCCCGATGCGACCACGTGGCGGCGGCTACCTTCATCGCACCGCTCGATTCGCATCACAGTTCCGCTGAGGCCCTCACTCCGCAGTCCCCCCATTGTTGCTGTCGCTTGACGGCGCAGTCCCGCTGGACGAAGTTAAAAGAAACCAAAGTGAGGGCTACCATGATCGATTTGTATTACTGGCCGACTCCGAACGGTCACAAGGTTTCGATTTTTCTCGAAGAGACCGCAACGCCCTATCGTGTCGTGCCCGTGAACATTCGCAAGGGCGAGCAGTTCGCGCCCGACTTCCTGAAGATCAGCCCGAACAACCGGATGCCCGCGATTGTCGATACCGAAGGCCCCGACGGTAAACCCATTTCGATCTTTGAATCAGGCGCGATTCTTCTTTACCTGGCCGAAAAAACTGGCAAGTTCCTCCCGTCCGACAAGCGCGGGCGTTACGGTGTAATTCAGTGGCTGATGTTTCAAATGGGGGGCGTCGGACCGATGTTCGGTCAGGCCGGGCACTTCCGCAATGCCGCTCCCGAGAAGATTCCATACGCGATCGAACGCTACACCAATGAGACCCATCGCCTTTGCGACGTGATGAACAAGCGGCTTGGCGAGGTTCATTATCTCGGCGGCGACTACTCAATCGCGGACATGGCAACTTATCCGTGGGTCGTCGCCGCGATGAAGCGCGATCCCGAACAGTTGACCGTCCGTCCCAACCTCAAGCGCTGGGTGGATGCGATCAGTGATCGTCCTGCCGTGAAGAAGGGTATGGCAGTGATGGCCGATACTCCCGTTCAACCGCTCACCGAAGAAGAACGATCGGTCCTGTACGGCAGCAAGCAGTTCGAGAAGCGCTGATCGCAATACCCACTCCAGCACCGGTGGATTAGCCGGTTGCTTGTGGCGTACAGGTATTTCTAACGGAGGTAGATCTATGGCGCGCGTTGTTACCGGACACGATTCTTCGGGCAAGTCGGTATTCCTAAGCGACGGAGAACCGCCGCATCAGATTACTCACGGGGGCAATGGTCTGCGCCTCGACGCGATCTGGGCTACCGACGACATTCCGGTCGTGCCGGCACCGGTGAAGGATCCGACGTTGAGCCGGCGTCAGTATTTCCCCGACGCTGGCGGTACGCGCTTTATCATGGTGCATTTCGCGCCGGAGTCGAAGGCCCTGGAGGCTGCCGCGCAAGGCGTCGATATGAACGCGGCGTCGCAGGAGTTCTTCGCGAACTTCCCTGGGCTTGCCGATCTGATGGAGCCGGAGCACGCCGGCATGCACACGTCGCAGACGGTCGATTACGGCGTGATCCTCTCGGGCGAAGTGGATCTGGAACTCGATGACGGTAAAGTCCGGCGTCTCAGGCCGGGCGATTGCTTTATCCAGAATGGCACCCGCCACGCCTGGCGGAACCCCGGCAACGTCGAATGTGTGGCAGCGGTCGTAGTCGTCGGCGCCCATCGCAAGTGAGTAGTGACGTCGAACGATATTGGCTATGCCCGACGTTCACTCCTATGGCGAATCTTGACCTCAGCGCGAAATGAATCGACGGTGCCGCCCGTCGCAAAGGAGCGGATCGCTAAGTTCCTGGCCCGCGCCGGCGTTGCCTCGCGCCGTGAATCAGAGCGCCTGATCGAGGCCGGCCGGATCATGTTGAATGGCGCCATCGTCGCCAGTCCCGCGACACTTGTAGATAGCAACGACTCGCTTGCCGTCGACGGTAAAGCGATTGGCCGCCCCGAACCGACGCGGCTCTGGCTTTATCATAAGCCCGCCGGCCTCGTGACGACTGCCCGCGATCCGGAGGGGCGTCCTACCGTTTTCGCGACCCTCCCCAAGAACCTCCCGCGAGTGTTGTCAGTGGGCCGTCTCGATATAAATACCGAAGGTCTGCTGCTACTTACCAACGACGGCGGACTCGCGCGCTTCCTTGAGCACCCCGACCAAGGCTTTTCCCGGACCTATCGGATTCGTGCGTTTGGTGATGTGAATGAAGTGGCTATTGCTCAACTAGCCAATGGCATCACCATCGACGGTATTCATTATCGTCCGGTGCGGACTACTCTCGACCGCCGCGGCAACAGCAACTGCTGGCTGACGATGACGCTGAACGAAGGCAAGAACCGCGAAATCAAGGTTCTTCTTCAGCACATCGGGTTGAGCGTCACCCGCCTGATTCGTACCGGCTATGGCCCGTTCGATCTGGGCAAGGTAGCGCCTGGCGATGTGGAGGAAGTACCAGTTCGCCAGCTTCCAAAATTGCTGCCCGGGTATTTTGCTTCAGGCGGACTTTTGCCGGCGCGCCGCATCGTTGTTGCACGTGAACGATAGCTACTCCGATAGTCAGAAACAGTCGGGCCGTCGTTTCCTCTGTTAACGCTTCCGCTTAAACTCTGCGAACCTTCCAGAGCGCCATCCGGTCCAGTATGTGGTCGCGCATGATCAACGTGTGGAAGAGCATGGCGCTGAAATGCGCAATGAATGTGAAGAAAAACAGGTATGCGACGATTGTGTGCAGCTTCCGCAGGATTACATAGAGCGTCGTGCTGTGCGGAAGAATCGGCGGCAGATGCAGCGGCCCATAAAGCACGATTGGGTAACGTGCGGCAGACAGCATACCCCACCCGATCAGCGGCAATGCGAACATCATCGCATACATAGTCATTTCCGAAATCTTCGCTACGGAGCGCTCCGCGGATGACATGCTCGCCGGGAATGGCGGCGGCGGATTGACGCGCCGGTTTATGTACCGGACGATGACCAGGATCAGGATCGCGATACCCAGTGGCCGATGAATCGATACCAGTCGATGATAGTCACTCAGCGATCCGACCATCGCGACGCCGATAAACAGCATCGTTATAATCATCGCCGCCATCGTCCAGTGTAGCAGCCGCGAGAACAGCGTGAATTTGCCGCCGTTACTCATCCTCGTATTTCGGCGGCATTACTCACTCGCGCACCTCCGCCGGCGTAACCGCGCTCGGTTCCTTGGCCTCGCCCACTCGCCTGGTAAATGATTGCGAATAGGCAGCCGAGCGCGCGCTGAGCAGCGGATCGTCGGACGCAGCGATGCCCGCGGGAAGCACCAGTGGATCGTAATTGATATCGCGGCAGGCTCCCGTTTCCTCGCTCTCGATATGGTCGATAGTGAGGGTTCCTGCATCTACTTGTTCGCGATTCTCGGGCCACGCGATCGTGGCGTCATCAGTCGGATCGCCGGGGTGCGCGATCGTGATTATAAGATGCCACTGCAATGGTTGTTGCGACGCCTGGTGAACGCGACTGATGAGCGCGTCGAACAGGTAATTCTTGTCCTGTTGCGGCGCCTCCGGCGCGCTTGCCTCGCCCGGGTGCGCCGGCACCATCGACCAGCGCACCGCGACTGAGTTGCCCGCCGCATCGATGAAACGGAATGCGTCGAGACTGTTATAAGTGCTGTCCGCGAATCCCGCAGGAAGGGTGCGGCTTAGCACCGTGTGTATCGCGCGCGCCGATTCGGGATTCCTTGCGAAGAATGCATGCACTCTGGCGGGGTCGGGTTTTCCGGTCGCCGGGACGGCCTGAAACGCCACCAGTTGGTCGCGAAAAGCCTTCGGCGTGCCGACTACGAAAATCGGTATATTGTTCATCCCCGTTCGCCATTCCTCACCGTCCGGCAGCACAAAAACTAATGCCATGCTGCGTACTATCGCGGCGAGGTCGGGTACGTACGGCTGACCGCCTGCCAAGGCGAAGCGGCCAATCACCGGTACCCGCCCGGGCTTAAAGACCACCGCTTTCGACAGCCGTACTGCGTTACCGTTGCTTGCGAAGTAACCGGTCACGCACACCCCTTTGGCATGATTGCGTCGGAACCCTGGGTGAAGCCCGTTGACCGCCTCGAACGTATCGACGAACCGCGCGGGCGTGAGACGATGTGGCGAGAACCATCCGCCAGTGTACGCAAAGGCGACGACGACCGCTCCGACGATGACGCCAATCAACGCCAATCGGGCCAGCATGCCGGCCCCGCCTAAGGGCGGTGGTGGTCGCTCATGCGCTGATTTTTCTGATTCCTCCGGCAAAGGCACATTCCGTCGAGCTTCACGGTTGCCCGCACTCCCTAGCAACACGGATTCGAATGGTCAATTTTTCGACTCGCTTCGCGCCGGCCTGTGAGTCGAATCGAAGCGCCTCATTGTTACCGACTGGCTATCCCGGTTCAACGAGGCCCTTTCGCCCGATCGCGGCTTCCGCAAAAGCCCTCCGCTGCGGGCCGTGAATTTTAACCTGCCAGGCAGCCAACACCCTCGAACAGAAAATGAATCTGGTCCATACTCCGTAACAGGTTGTCGGCGGTACCCTCTTCGCCTGACTTCGGAACGCAATTCGGATAGCCGCAGCGAGTCGCCTCGGCGCCAGATGCGGCGGGATCAAAGAGGTCGCGGGCGCGGGTACAGTCGCAACAGAAGGAATTTTCGACGAGGAGATGACGTTCGAGATCTATGGAAACCCTTCAAGATATTGATCCGGTCGAAACCAACGAATGGCTCGACGCGCTCGAGGCGGTAGTCGCCGCCGAAGGCGTGGATCGAGTGCATTTCCTCCTCGAAAATCTAATCGTCAAGGCTCGTGAAAGCGGCGCGTTCCTGCCCTATAGCGCCAACACTCCGTACGTCAATACGATTCCTGTCGATCAGGAACAACGCTCCACCGGTAATCGCGCCATCGAGCGTAAGATCCGTTCGATTATCCGCTGGAACGCGGTTGCGATGATCCTCCGCGCCAACAAGGAATCGTCCGAACTCGGCGGCCATATCGCGAGCTTCCAGTCTGCCGCGACCCTCTACGACGTCGGCTTCGGCCACTTCTGGCGAGCGCCCTCCGAGAATCATCCCGGCGATATCGTCTATATACAGGGGCACTCTTCCCCGGGCATTTACTCGCGCGCTTTTCTCGAAGGCCGCCTGACCGAAGACCAGCTCCTGAATTTTCGCCGCGAGGTTGACGGCAAGGGATTGTCTTCCTATCCGCATCCGTGGCTGATGCCGGACTTCTGGCAATTCCCCACCGTCTCAATGGGGCTTGGTCCGT
>Ga0302324_100006652_pt1 | contig 24818 bp, 17 predicted proteins | sample Palsa_T0_1_FD_201949 | JGI IMG/M metagenome (GOLD analysis project Ga0302324, IMG submission 201949) | Peat permafrost microbial communities from Stordalen Mire near Abisko, Sweden - Palsa_T0_1 | ecosystem: Environmental > Terrestrial > Soil > Palsa > Peat permafrost | place: Sweden: Abisko... | reverse complement strand
TTTCGATCTATTACGCAGAGAACAAACTCCGTCTCGCCGACGGATAAATTCACTCAATGGGGTGACATTTTCATCGGGCTATTGGGGTGACATTTTCATGTTGCTACAACAGGGTGGTCCAACGGATTTTCTCGCTGCCGGAGAGGGCGTTGCACTCGGTTCGAGCGGGAAAAGAGAAGGGGGACCGCTGATCCGATCCCCCGATGTTTCATTTCGGCTGTGGGAGCGATCCATACCGCCTAGAAAAATGGATCTGGCCCGGGGCGCCCGACCACTTTGCCCGCCACTTGCGTGAGGGTGGTGGCGCCGCTCGGGGTTGAGAAGACCCATCCGCCCACGGAAACCACATCGTTCACGGCCAGGCCCAGGAAGGAGTCCGGCGTGAGGTTCGTGAAGGTTGTCGCCGAAGTTGTGTCTACCGTGAGATTGAAGGGCGCCAAGACCGGCATTCCGCCAGGCGTCAGGGGAGGCGGAATGAAGAAGAATGGCAAGGCGCTCAGGGTAAAGCTCGACGCGCTTGAGCCGATAGCCGCGACGGAACCGGTGATTTGACTGGGTTCCAGCGTGACATTGTTGGTGGTGAACCCAAGGGAGAGAGGACCGCCGAAGGGTATCGAACTACCCGATCCGCCCGACGAGGCTACAGTTCCTTGCATAACCACCGACACTTCCTGCCCCACAGTCAAGTCCGAGGAACTGGCGAAGCTTAGCCTGCTGGGAATCGTGAAGCTGCCGGAGTCCACCGCATAAGAAACACCGGTGGATGGGACGGTCACACTGGCCCAAATGCCGAAGGGAAGGAAAACGGATGCAGGCGTGGGCGGCCCTCCCTGGAGGATTAGGTCCATGACTGTGTTGCTGCCGGAAGTGGTCAAGCGAATGATGTCGCCCTCCACGACCGTTTGCCCCTGAGCTTGTAGGTAGTCAACCGCCGTGGCGAGCAGGATTCCCGGGGACATGAGGCTCAGTTCGACTTTGACGATCTGCCCCATGGCCAGGCAAGAAGGAGTGTCGGTCGAGCAAATGGCGGCCGGATAGCTGTAAGTCGTACTGCCGTTCACAGTGATGGTGAAGGTCCTGCCATCGCCGGTTTGCAGAGTGAAACCGCTGGGCGTAATGCTTTGCGCTGTGCCGATTAAATGCCCGAGGTGGATGAACGGGGCTCCAGAAGGTGGCGTGGGCAACTGGGAGAGTGTGACACCATCGGTCGCGGCAAGATCGACGCTCAGATTTTGCTGAATGATCGTGTCCAAATGAATGTCGAGCTGAAAGGCTAGGGGCGAGTTTGCTGTGAGCGTGACGGGGAAAGGCGCGGTGGAGAACGTCAGCGTCGAAGGAGTAGTGGTCGGCGTGAGCTGGCACACCGAGTTATTCGCGCAAGTGCCGATCGCGGTGCCCGAGCCGTTAAAGATGGTCAGCTGCGGATTGGCGAAGGTCAGGCTCAGGCCGGTGTAGGTTCCTGCGGCCACATTCGCGCTGCCGAGAAATGCCGAATCCGTTTGAAGCTGCGTGACATTGACAGGGATGGGATTGCTGGTGTTCAAGAGCGAAACGCTGCCGCTCGAGGTGTTGAGAGAAGCGGCCGTAATGCTCAATTGGAAGAAGAGGACCGTCACGCCAGCGGGTGGTGAATCAGTGACCGTCAGGCTAACTGGTACGCCGTATGGAGTCGAACCGCCCTCCGCGGACGAGGGCTTCGTGGACTGTCCGCTACAACCGGACATAAGCAAAATGGATCCCGCGATTATGAGAAACCGCGCAACGGCACGCATCTTTCCCTCCTAGCCCTAGTTTTCAGAAATCGCGAATCTGGGTGGGCGCGATCTTCTTTTTCCTGGGTCGACGTTTCACCTGAAACGCAGATACCTTGCGGATCGCCGCAATATCGACGTGGGATGCCCGGCCACCGCCTGGGGTTGCCGAAAACTCAACCTCTGGCGATGAGTCGTGGCCCAAAATGAGCGCCGGCTCCGAACGATTTAAATTCGCCGGAACGCAGCCGTGATTTTTTCGAAGCAATACTTCGCATCGGGATTCTATTCGTCAAGTAACAATCGCCACATAGTACGTATAGAACCACAGAATGCATCCGCGGAATAGGCAGTCGAACGGCGCCACAAATTTCCGGTTAGGAATAGGAGTGCTACATGAGCTTCCTTCGGAGAATTTCTGGAGCCGATTCGGCATGGCAATTGCATAAACCCGATCGATAGGGGGTCAGTCTACTCAGGAGGACAGCCAAGAGTGGCTGTCCTACGAAAACACGGCCGGCAATTCAACCTATGTCTGCCTGCCAAGGAGTACAGCCATGCACGTGCACGCGAATCAAATCAATCTGTATGCGCAAGTGGATACCATGCAAGACCTGGGAAAAATCGCGGCGAAACAGAGGGCCGAAAACGTCCGAAAAAAGCTGCTGGAGTCATCCTCAAAGCTGGCTAGCGAGGATGGAACCGAGGAAGACTGCGTGGTAAAGCTGGGCGCGCGCGAACAATCCGAAGATCAAACGGATCAGGAAAATCAGCAGAAGCAGGGCGGCCGGAAGAATCAAGAAGAATCGGCGAATTCCGAAGGTGCGAACCGATCTATTTCCGATTGGGCGTAGCCGGCATCGTTCCCGGGATCTTCGATCCGCGCTCCGCATCGCGCGGATTCCAAGGCACCGTGACTGGGCAAAATTAGCCCAGGCCAGATCGGCAAGGATTGCCTTTTTTCGCTTCGACAGTGAGAACTGCCGCTAGAATTCTATCCCACGGGACGAAAAACCGCTGCCTGTCAAAACTTCCCGTCCAGGTGGACCAGCGGGCGCTGCAGCAAGGAACGCGCCGCCGCGAGGACGCCTGCCTCGTCCACACCGAGATCGCGAAACATCGCGATCAAATCCGGCACGGGGATGCGCTCTCCCATGCGGTCCAGAATTTCCCGCTCGACAGGGTCCAGTTGATGTTCGATTCGCAAGGCTTGCCCGAGCAGTGTCGCTTTGGCTTTTGCATGGAGGCCGCTGCCGAGCACTCGCGCATCGATCAGCGCGATGGGGCCCGCGCGACGCAGCCAAGATTGACGCAAAACTTGTTGCCTATCGGGACGCCGCGCCGCGCGCTCTGCTCGAAAAATCGCATCGATCTCCGCGTCTGCGTCTCGATGAGGCGGCGGCGATTCATCGACGCGTTCCCAGGGCGGGCCGAATGCCGCGTCGCTCCACTGAAAAGAAATGACCAGGGAGGCGACACGGACGTATCCCTGCGCCCGAAGATTGGCTGCCCAATCTTTGATCGAGTCTAGAAATGTCTGGTAGTCGTCGCCCTTGGCATGTCCAATGGCGTATTTCATCGCGGAGTATTGGCCTAGGCGGAGGATGCGGATATCCATCGGTGCGCCATCGAGCCACTGGCGCAATCGGCGGACGAGCGGCTCGTCGTCGCGCTCGCCGAGTTCGGTGACGATCTGCGCGATGCCGCCCGGTGCGAGGTGGTGCGGCAAGCCGGCCACGATGCGTTTCAGGATGTCTTCGCCCGACCGGCCGCCGTCACGAAACCCGAGGGTATTCAGCGGCGAGGGTACGAATGGGGGATTCGCCGTAATCAGGTCAAAGCATTCGCCGGGTGCGGCTTCGTAGAGATCGCCAGGCAAAGCTTGCAAGTTGGAGGCGCCCGAGATGTGGGCGTTGAAGCTGGCGCAGCGAACGGCGCGTGGATTGATATCGACAGCCAGCACTTTTTCGGTGTGCGTGGACGCAAGCAGCGCATGAACGCCCGATCCCGTGCACAGGTCGAGCGCGGCGCGAAACGGCCGCCGAGGAGTGCAGCGCGCCAGGAGGCGGCTATCGAGGCCGACGCCCATGACTTGGTCGAACGGAACAGTGGCTTGCCCCGGGTGCGGTAGGCTGGGCCAGGCGTGGTCGGAGAAAATCAGGTGATCGACGACGGGGAACAGGGAGGCGCGAGCACGAGCTGAACCTGTTTCGTCGATGGCAAGCAGCCCGGAATGGATGAGCACATCGCGCTCGTCGGCGGCAAATAATCGTTCGAGTTCGCCTGCCGGAAGAATGCCCTGCAAGAGAAACAGATCGACGGCCAGGTCGAGCGGATCGCGTGCGGCCAGATGCTCCGCGCGGTGGACGGGCAGCCAACGCCAGTTGAGGTCGGCGAGGTCTTCCAAGCCGAGGCGCTCTGTTACTCGCTTTTCGGCGTATCCGGGGCCAGCGAGCTTTGAAACCACGCCGCGAAGTCCGGGCAAATCGGCGCGGTCGAGGGTAAATGATAATTGTTCAGGTACAGTACTCGTCGTAAAACAATCATCCTTGGCTGGCAAGAGAGCGGTTTGCGTAGGGTGGCTCATAAGGCATTCAGCACTTTTTGAATCACGGCGTGCCAATCGCCGGGTTTGGGCTGCCGGAACAGGCGCAGGCTGGGATACCAGGGGCTATCGTCGCGCGCCAGGAGCCAGCGCCAGTCGGGAGCGAAGGGCAGCAGCACCCAGGTGGGAATGCCGAGAGCGCCGGCCAGATGCGCCGTGGAATTGTCGATGGTCACCACCAGATCCATCGCCGCGACTTGCGCCGCGAATCGATCGATGTTGGAAAACGGATCGACCGAGCGGTCGATGAGGATGCGGGCGTCCGCCAGCGCAGCGTGCTTTTCGAGCTCATCCGGATCCCCGTATTGCAGGCTGATCCAACGGATACCCGGACATGCGAAACATGGAGCAAACATCGATAGATAGATGGAGCGTTGGCGGCTGGTCTTGCGGTTTTTTGTATACCAGGCGAGGCCGGCCAGGCGTTTTCCGTCCGCATAGTCGGCGCGGAATTTTTTGGTCTCGAACGGATCGGCGGCAAGGTAGGGCGAAGCGGTGGCGGCAAAAGCAACATGAGTGGTTCGAAACACGCCCGGCAAGCTGCCGCTGGGCAGGTGCGCGGCGAAATCCAACTCGGGGCGATGGTCCGGGTCGCTGGTGGACACGATTTCGACGCCGGGAAAGGAACGGGCGAAAAGTGGATTGAGGCGCGCATCGCAGTCCAGCACGCAGCGGTTGCCGGTGCGGATTACATCCGGGACGAGCCCGGCGAACATGATCTCGTCGCCGACGCCTTGCTCATTCCAAATTAGCAGACGGCCGTCCGACGCTAGCTTTTCGCCCTTCCAGAGCGGCTGCGGATAGGGGCGCATTCGCGTGACGTGCTCTTTTGTCTGCCAGCGCGATTCATATTTGCGCCAGCCATCGGCGAAATCCCCTAAAGACAATAAGGCGAGAGACTCACTGAAACTTGCTTGGGCAAAATCCGGCTGAAAAATCAGGGATCTTTTGTAATATAGCAGCGCCTCTTCCAAGTTGCCCAAGGCGTGGCGGGCGCAGCCCAGGTTGTATTGGGCCTTGGCGAAGTCCGGCTTGAGGGCCAGGGCGCGCTCGTAACATGCCACAGCCTCTTCGAGCTTGTCCTGATCCTGGAGGGCGTTGCCCAAATTATAGTGCGAGTCCGGCAAGTTTGGCCGCAGCGCCAGTGCACGCTCATGATGTGTCACAGCCTCATCCAGTTTTCCTTGGGCCTGGAGAGTCGTCCCCAAGTTGGCGTGCGCCTCGACGAAGTTCGGCTTTAGGGTTAACGCCCGTTCGAAACATGCCGCAGCTTCCTCAAGCATGCCTTGGGATTTCCGGGCGTTACCCAGATTGCACCAAGCTTCGGCATAATCCGGTTTGAGAGCCAGAGCGCGCTCATAACTGGCCACGGCCTCGTCCAGCTTGTCCTGGTCCTGAAGGGTGTTGCCCAAGTTATAGTGCGATTCAGGGAACGATGGCTTCAGAGCTAATGCACGCAGATGATGCGCTTCCGCATCAGGCAGCTTTCCCATCGAGTGGAGGAGGTTTCCCAGATTGCCGTGCGCTTCGGCGAAGTCCGGATTTAAGGCCAGCGCGTGCTCATACGACGACACGGCCTCCTCCAACTTACCCTGGGCCAGGAAGGCATTCCCCAGGTTGTAAAAGGCTCCGGCGGATTGCGGTTTCAGGACCAACTGGCGCCGGTAACAGGCGGCCGCCTCGTCCAGCTTGCCTTGAGCTTTTCTGGTGGTGCCCAGATTGCACCACGCTTCGGCATAGTCTGGTTTGAGTGTCAACGCTCGCTCGTAACATGCCGCGGCCTCAACCAGCTTGTTTTTGTCCTGGAGACAGCTGCCCAAATTGAAGTGCGATTCGGGCAGGTTTGGGTTGAGGGACACCGCCAGTTCTTGACGCGCTACTGCTTCGTCCAGCCTGCCCTGTGCATGGTGGATGTTTCCCAGGTTGCCGTGGGCTTCCGCGAAGTTGGGCTTGAGGGAAAGGGCGCGTTCGTAGCACGCCGCGGCGTCGTTCAGGTGGCCTTTCGCTTGGAGCGCGACGCCCAGGTCGGAATGATAGGAAGCTTCCTCACTGTTGATGGCGATTGCCTTGCGGAACATCTCGATGGCGGCTTCTTGTCGTCCGGTTTGATAAGCGATCATTCCAAGTAAATGGAGGGTGTCTGCCTCGCGGGCGTCTAGCGCTAGAATCCGTCGATAAATGCGTTCCGCTTCGCCCAATCGACCGGCTTGGTGGTGCCGAAAAGCGATGGAAAGCATGCCTTGAATGACCGGAGGCTGGACGGGCTTCGGCGCTTTGTTCTGCTGCTTCGGGAAGGGATGAGGGTGGCGGTTCATAAGTTCAATCAAAGGAAATGCTTTCGGAAGCGACGGAAGCTGAAATTACGAACTCCTTGAATTAGAGCGGTGTAAGAAACGAAGGGGTTCCGCAAGATTCGGGGAGCAATCCGCGGTCCATAGCAGGGCACAAAGGCGAGGGATTTCCAGCGAGCGGGTTCGATCCCTCTAAAATCCGCCATGGTCTTTGAGGGGGCGGGACCTTAACGGATCCTTGCGGGTGGAGGGTCGAGAAGAGAGGGAGAAAACCCGCACCCTTCACAAAAGACGTGAAGGGTGCGGCACCCGGCGATCGGCGGGTGTCTACATTCAGAAGCGTGAAAAACACCAATTCTATTTTGCGGCTACGGGGACGAAAACCTCTTTTGGGTAGCGGAGGTCTACGTGGTGCTGCTCGGTGCGAATTTTGATTTCGCGAAGTTCGCTTTTGGATTTGTTTCTCGGTTCGATGGCGAACGTTAAGCGGTACTGGTGTTGCAAGGCGGTGCCCAATTGTTGGAGATACGGTTGGAAGGACATGGGGGTGGAAGCGCCATCGAACAAATTGTAGCCGCCGGTTTCTTCCGCCAATTCTTTTAGGTTACTTTGGCCGTATTGGCCGCCCATGGATTGGTCCACCCCTCCCGAAAACGTGTAGATCGCGTCAACTATCACTCCGGCCTTCTGGGCGTCTGCGACGGCGGCCTGCACGTAGGGGCTGGCGGGGCCGCGATTCATGCCGTCGGCGCCGCTGGAAAGGAGCAAAACCTCGCGACGCCCTCCCGTGGGCCGCCAGTGATGATTTACTAGATCGCTAAATGACATGTATACGCTGGGAGAATTATCCGTGCGCGGATTCATGGGGGTTCGCAGCGTCCTGCCTACCGAAGCGTAATCCTTGCTGAAGGGCGACGCCGCCTGGACGGTTCCGCTGACCGCGTAGAACACGCCCACTTCGGTCCCCGCGGATTGTTGCGTGATGAAATCCGCCAGTTCATTCAGTTGCGATCCCAGGCCAAACCGGCTGGCGGAATTATCGATGACGATGGCCAGTTGCAGACCGCTGTTTTCGCCTTGCGCCGGAGCCCAATCCACCACGTCGAGACGGGTTTTTCCCGAAAAGACGACGACATCCTCTTTTGCAATGGCAGGGGGAGGCGAGAATTTCGGGCCGAGGATGGTGACGACCGTCGTGATTTGAACCTTCGAAGCGTCTTGCGCTCGCGCGGACGTTTCAAGCAGGGATGCTCCGAAAAGCAGCGCGGCCACGAATCCCGCCGAGGCAATGATGAGCCGGAGGATCTTTACCATTTGAATGACCCCTCACTATGAATCCGGGAAAGTGCTAGGATGCCCGAGCAGGCCCTCAAGGCAAGCCGAGGCTAAATTTCTGGTTTGGACTCGCCCATCCTACGCCCCTCCCGTCTTGGGCACAACGAATTTGCCAACCGGGCTGGCCCAATGAGGACATGAAGGCTTTGGCACCACGTTGCTCCCGTTTCCTGCTTTTCTGAGGCATAATGCGAGTCATCGATTCAAATTTCGATTGCGCAGTTTCACGACGGGACATGGAGGAAGCATGAGGCCCCAAACAAAAATTCTGGCTGTGGTTGGCCTGGCCCTTTGCCTCGCGGCGTCCAGCTATGGGGGGACCGTTTCCGGTACCGTGAAAGGGCCGAATGGGGCGCCGGTGGAAGGCGCGTTCGTGCAAGCCCAAAATACGAAGACAAAAATTAGTGTCTTCGTGTTGTCGGATCATGAGGGGCATTATCGCGTTGAAAAATTGGCGGCGGGAGAATACCGCGTGCAGGTCAAGGCGACCGGGTTGCGCGCCGATCCGAAGAGCGGCGTGGCTCTCGCCGAGGATCAGAGCGTGGCGTTGGATTTCGCGCTCCAGGCCGGCACGGTGCGCTGGAACGAGCTTTCCATTTATCAGGCCAAAAAACTTTGGCCGGAAGAAAATGCCAAGCAGCAGATATTCACGAAATGTTTTATCTGCCACGGATTTCAAACCCGGATGGCATCGGTAAGGCGAGATGCCGACGGGTGGGCGGACCGCGTGCAATTCATGCGCGACGCCATGCATTTCAGCTTGGGTTACCGGGTGACGGACCAGGATGCGGCGGAAATCGCGGGATATCTCAACAAGTTGTATGGCGGGGATTCGGCATTTCCGAAATCTCCGGCTGAAATGCCGGCGTATAAGGAAACGGTGCGGCCTATTTCCGGCGAGGCCATGAATATTGTCTACGTCGAATATGACATGCCGGGTCCGAGCCGCATGCCGTTCAGCGCGGCGCCGGCGAAAGACGGCTCGGTCTGGATTCCGAATTTTGGAATTGGGAACAAGATTACGCGGCTCAATCCGAAGACAGGCGAAATGCAGGATTTTCCTGTACCGAATGAAGGGACCGCGGCGGTTCACTCCGCCATCGCTGCGCCCGACGGCTCCGTCTGGCTGACCGAGCAGGCTTCCGACAAGCTCGGGCGATGGGATCCCGTTACGCAGAAGATTACCGAATATCAGGACACCTATGCTCCCGGAATGGAGGGCCGGGAAGACGGCGGCTCGCGGCATACGGTGCGAATCGATTCCAAGGGCATGGTTTGGTCGAGCGGCTATCCTCTGACTCGCTTCGATCCCGAAACGAAGAAATTCAATGATTTCCCCGAAGCTGCGCACACCTACAGTCTGGATTTCGACAAGGATGAAAATGTCTGGTTCACGAATCCCGGAACGGGCCAGATCGGCGAAGTGGACGCCAAGACTTTGAAAGTGACGCAGTGGACTCCGCCAACCCTCAACACTTATGAACGCAGAATTGTGGTGGACTCGGATGGCACAGTCTGGTTCGGCGAATTTCAAAAAGGGAAGATCGGACACTTCGATCCCAAGACGCAAACCTTCAAGGAATATGATGTGCCGGGGGGATTGGACGCGTTTCCGTATGCCATGGGAGTCGGGCTCGATCACAGCGTCTGGTATTCCTCTTATTATCTGGATGTGATCGGCCGGCTCGATCCCAAGACCGGGAAAATCATCGAATATCCGTTTCCGCATTCAGAAAACACGATCCGCGAATTCTTCCGCGATTCCGAGGGACGGATGTGGTACGGCTCGCCCTCGAACAACAAAGTCGGCTATTTTTATTTGACGGGAAAGTAGGAGAGCCACTCTTGGCTGTCCAGTTTTGGATCGCCGGGAGGATGCGGGAATGCGAAGAGGGATGGGCGGGAAGGCAATCTAGATAGGACAGTGATCACGGAGCACAGCCAAGAGTGGCTGTGCTACAAGAGGAACCATTCGCGTCTCATGAGCAGCGCCACAAGCAACTCCAAATTGGGCAACGTGGTGCGCATCTCCAGCGGCAATTTTCTGGAGATGTACGACTTCATGGTGTACGCGTACTACGCGTCGTACATCGCGCGGGAAATTTTTCCTTCGAGCAACGCGTACGCATCGCTGATGATGACGCTGGGAACTTTCGGCGCGGGCTATCTGATGAGGCCGCTCGGGGCCATCGTTCTCGGAGCCTATGTGGATCGCGTTGGCAGGCGCTCGGGGCTGATCCTTACCTTATTATTGATGGCCATCGGCACGCTGGTGATCGCCTGCACGCCCGCTTACAGGACGATTGGGATCGTCGCGCCCATCGTGGTGGTGCTGGGCCGTCTGCTGCAGGGGTTTTCGGCGGGCGTCGAAGTGGGCGGCGCGTCCGTGTACCTTTCCGAGATGGCCACGCCGGGGCATCGCGGATTTTATTGCGCGTGGCAATCGGCGAGCCAGCAAGTGGCGGTGATATTCGCGGCGCTCCTGGGAGTGGCGCTCAGCGCACTCGTTCCGCCCGCGGGAATGGCCGCATGGGGCTGGCGCGCGCCGTTTTTTATCGGCTGCATGATCGTGCCGCTGCTCTTCTGGCTGCGCCGATCGTTGCCCGAAACGGAAGTTTTTCTGGCGCAAAAGCGCCATCCCGGCATTTCGGAGATCCTCACTTCGCTTGCATCTCACTGGAAAATCGTGGGCGTTGGCGTGTTGCTTTCCACTATGACGACGGTGTCCTTCTATCTCATCACCGCGTACACGCCGACTTACGGGATCGAAGTGTTGCACTTGACGAGCCGCCAAAGCCTGATGGTCACGTTCTGCGTAGGCATGTCGAATTTTTTCTGGCTGCCCACGGGCGGGGCCATCTCCGACAAGGTTGGCAGGCGGCCGATGCTGATTCTCATTACGGTCACCGCGATCGTGACGGCGTATCCCGCGATGCTGTGGCTGGTGAGCGATCCTTCGACCGCGCGCCTGCTGATCGTGGAATTGTGGCTGTCCATGTTTTTCGGAGTGTATAACGGGGCCATGATCCCGCACCTGGCGGAAATCATGCCGCCGGAGATTCGCACGTCCGGCTTTTCGTTGGCGTTTAGTTTGGCGACGGCAATTTTTGGAGGATTTACACCAGCGATTTGCACCTATCTCATACACGAGACTGGAAACCGAGCCATGCCGGCGCTGTGGCTCTCGTTTGCGGCTATGTGCGGACTTGTCGCGGCGGTCGCCGGCGGCTGGAAGCGAGCTGTATTGCCGGAACTCGAATCTAGTGCGTCCCCGCAGTGAATGCGACAATCCGGCCTTCAGCTAAGTGAAGCGGCCGCGCCGCAGCGAAGGCCGAACAATCGGGGCGGGAGGGGGCGCTTACTTCAAACGTAGGCGATCCATCGGCCGGCGGCGACAATTCCGAACCACAACAGGATCGAAATCAATCCTGCCGCGCGGGCCGAGAACGGGGCCACCGGATCGTTGTCCCACTTGCCCACGCTTTGGTAGGCGATCTCGTGGAATACGAACGCATTAAGTCCGGCGACCAGAATCAGGAGCATCTTGATCTCGAAGCCGATGTTCCCGTACATCTTGGTGGCTTCGGAAGAAAATAGCAGAAGCCCCGTGGTGACTTGAATGAGGAAGCCGGCCCAGGCCCAGGGCAGAAAGCGCTGGGCGAGTTTGGAGACCGGCTCGTCCCGAAACGTCAATCCCATCAGGCGCAGGTCCAGGATCGAAGTCCCGCCCACCAACAGGATGATGCCGAAAATATGCACGGTTTCGATGATTGGAAAAAGCCACAGGGATTCCCGGATCCCCGAGCCGATCGCCGTTTGCTCCAGCCACTGACAAATTGCATAAAGAAAATGCATTTCCCTGGTCCTCACAGTCGATCGGATAAATTGATGTTGCTGAACTCCGGGCGCGCGACTCTCCCACCGCCTATCAGCGATTCCATTGGACGCGTGGCATATTTGCGCCGTTTCGCAAGTAAACGCCCGAGACTGGCACACGGCGCTCCTGCTGGAATAATCTTCTAATTTTAACGCGATTCGCGGCGCAAGGCCAGATGCCATGGGGGTCTTTACGTAAATTTACAGCGGCTGCGCTCGCGACGGCGAATCTCAGTTTCTTGAGGCGTGCCTGGGCGTGGTTTTGGGCCGGCGGGCTGACGATCGTTGAGGGAACGGTGTGTGCCACCCCTGCCGGGGCTTGCCGGCGGAGGTTTGGGCGCTCTCCCACTGCTCCCGCGGTGGGCTACGGTATGCCGTCTCTTCGGGACTCTCAGAGCAAATTATTTGGCTGGCGCGCGTCTCCGCTGGCATGCGTCTTCGCTTTCGCGACTTCGTCTCCCTGACTTCGCTTCCGCTGTACGGGATTGGGGAAAGGCTATAAGCTTTGTCCGGGACGATGGAGTGGGGCCATCGGGCGATGGGCAGCCTCGCGTTATTCCAAGTTCGAGGGGGGAATGATGGGTAGGCGATGGGCGATCCTGTGCGCGCTTTTATGCTTCGGGCTATTCGGATGCAAAGGAAAATCGGCGGCGGAAACCAAAATTCCGCAGGAAGAAGTGGATCGCAAAAATCCGATCGAATCGAATCCCGCCTCTATCGCCGAGGGGAAACGGCTGTATGGCGCGACGGACTGCGCCCTCTGCCATGGCAAGGACGGAGACGGCAAGGGAGTCCTCGCCAAAGACATCAACATGAATATCCACGATTGGAGGAAGCCCGAATCCCTGGCGCACTTCACGGACGGCGAGCTTTCCTATTTGATTTTAAAGGGCAAGGGACGAATGCCTGCATATGAGGGCAAGGAAACTCCCGAGCAGATCTGGCAAATCATCAACTACATGCGCACAATGCCGGCGAGTGGGGACGTACCTAAGTCTTAGAATCCTGGTGGACCTTTCGGCAGTGGGTCGGTTTAGCAGGGAGGCTATCTCGACAGGGTCCTGGGAACTGCCCTTGTTATTTTCACTTTATGGTGCGGATCGTTGCGAGGCGGGGGAATCGAGTGAACGCGGTAAAATCCATTTTGATGGCATTATTTTTTTTGTACTCTGGAAACGCCTTCGCCCAGTCGGCCGAGAAGGAGCCTCCGGCGGTCGTGGAGCTTGGCGGAGCTGCTGATTGGAATGTCACAGACGGCGGGTCAAGCTTTGGCCCTAACGTGGCGGTTGAAATCACGCCGATAGAGAGCTGGCTGGAGCTTGAAGCGGGAGTTACACCGCTTTTTACGCGTCGCTCGATGGAATGGGACGCCGACCTTCTGTTCAAGAAGCCTTGGACGCTCTCGAAAAAAGCGGAGTTCATGGTGGGGGCTGGCCCAGAGTGGGTTCATACGTCGAAATATGGCATGACAGCGAACTCCGTCAGCGGTGAAGGCGTGCTGGATTTCATGTTCTGGCCCTTCAAGAAGCATCGATTTGGCTGGTACCTCGAACCCGGCTACGAGTACAACTTTGGTCGGGGACACGAGCAATCGCTGGGCATAAACGGTGGCCTATTGATAGCGATCCCATAACCCCTCGTTCGCCGAGGGCATAAGGTTCGCATGATGGAATAATTTCCCGCAGCCCCAAATTTCAAGTGGATTCGCTACCGGCCGCTCGGGCGACTTGACTCTGGTGCGTTGTCGTCGTAGACCTGGTATGTGCCGCGTTTGCAAAAATGGAGGATCTTATCGTGACACCCATCATGAGAATTCGGCCGTTTGGACTGAAGAGGTTTTCTAGGCTCCGGCCCTTCGGGATCGTCGCGATTCTTGTTTTCCTGGCTTGCGGTGGAATCGAAATCCTGCGCGCGGGGCAAGAGCCGGGCGCAGGGAAACCTTCCGGGAATGACGCTCACGGCGTGGACCTCACGATTCTGGACAAAACTTGCAAGGCCTGCGAGGACTTCTACCATTACGCCAGCGGCGAGTGGCTGGCCAAGAATCCTGTGCCCGCCGCATATCCGAGCTGGGGGCGCTTCAACGAGCTGGCCGAAAGAAATCGCGAGCTTCTGCACCAGATTCTCGAGCAGGCGGCCGCGAACGCGCAGGCGTCCGCGGGATCGAACCAGCAGAAAATCGGGGATTTCTACGCCAGCTGCATGGACGAAAAGCAGATCAACGCCGCCGGGTCAAAGCCGCTCGATGCGGAATTTGCGCGGATTGAGGCGATCCACGGCGCGGGGGAATTGCAGGCGGAAATTGCGCGGCTGCAAGGGCTGGGCGTCGGCGCGCTCTTCGATTTCGGATCGACTCAGGATGAGAAGAACAGCACGCAAGTGATCGGTGGCGCGGATCAGGGCGGCCTCGGGTTGCCGGATCGCGACTACTACACGAAGACGGACGACAAATCGAAGGAGATTCGCAAGCAATACGAAGAGCACGTCGCCAAAATGCTCGCGCTTGTTGGTGACGATTCCGCGAAAGCCTCCACCGAGGCGAAAGCCATCCTGGAGGTCGAGACCAAGCTGGCCGACGCTTCCATGACTCGCGTCGAGCGCCGCGATCCGGAAAAAACGTATCACAAAATGAACCGCGCGGTTCTGCAGACCCTGACGCCCAACTGGTCCTGGGAGAATTATTTTCAGGAAATCGGCTACACCAATATCGAATTCGTGGACGTATCCGCGCCGAAATTTTTCGAGACCATGAGCCAGGCGATCAAGGAAACGCCTCTGGAAACGTGGAAGACATATCTCCGTTGGCATCTGGTGAATTCCTACGCGCCGTATTTATCCGATGCGTTTGTGGACGAGAATTTCAATTTCGGCGGGCGCGTATTGCAGGGCACAAAGGAATTGCTGCCGCGCTGGAAACGCTGCGTCACGGCCACGGACCGCCAGCTCGGCGAGGCGCTCGGGCAGATCTATGTGCAGAAATATTTTCCGCCCGAAGCCAAGGCCCGCGCGCTGGATCTGGTGAATCACCTGACGGAAGCCCTGCGCGACGATCTGAAAACGCTTCCGTGGATGAGCCCCGCCACGCGAAAGCAGGCGTTGATCAAGCTCGCGGCGTTCACGCGCAAGATCGGCTATCCGGACAAGTGGCGCGATTATTCGGCCTATACGGTGGACCGCGGGCCGTACGCGCTGAATCAAATGCGTGGCGCCCAGTTTGAATTCAAGCGCGATCTGGACAAAATCGGCAAGCCGGTGGATCGCACCGAGTGGGGCATGACTCCCCCCACGGTGAACGCCTACTACAATTCGGAAAAGAACGAGATCGTTTTTCCTGCAGGGATTTTGCAGCCGCCGTTTTTCGATCCCAAGGCCGACGACGCATCCAACTACGGCGGAATCGGCGCCGTGATCGGGCATGAGATGACGCACGGTTTCGATGACTCCGGCAGAAAATTCGATGCGCAAGGCAATCTGCGCGATTGGTGGACGCCCGAGGACGAAAAGAATTTCAACGAGCGGGCCACTTGCGTCGAAAAGCAGTTCGACAGCTACGTTGTGCAGGACGATATTCACGAGAACGGTAAGCTCGAGTTGGGCGAAAGCATCGCGGACCTCGGCGGGTTGAACCTCGCCTATCGCGCACTGCAAAAAGCGGAGAAGGGGAAGAAGCCCGCGCTCATCGGACGCTTGACGGCGGACCAGCGGTTTTTTCTCGCTTACGGGCAAATCTGGGCGTCCAATGACCGACCCGAATTCGAGCGCTTGATGGTGAACACAAATCCGCATCCGCTGACGCGTTTCCGCTCCGTCGCTGCGCCGTCAAACATGCCGGAGTTCGCCCGCGCATTCGATTGCAAGCCGGGCGACGCGATGGTCAGGCCCCCCGCGATTCGCTGCCAAATCTGGTAAGCGTTCCGCCGGCCGCGAACGGAAAGAGCAATTCCTTTTGTCATTCCGAGCGAAGCGAGGAATCTCTCTCGCTTTTCGTGAACGCAAACCAGGAGAGATTCCTCGCTTCGCTCGGAATGACAAAAGGGTGGGGGAGCTTTTTCAGCAGATTACCTGGACTGCGCAAGGTGTGCAATCTGCGCGAATTGTGCGACCTTCGCGTTCTGTGCGACCCGCGCCGGTTGCGCCCCACATCTGCGTCAGGCAAGCGCAGAGGCCATTTTGGTTTCTCTCCGCGATCCTTAGTTTAAAAACGACCCGATGGGCAATCGAAAGTTTACTGGTAATATTTCACAATGGAAGCGAGCGCAGACCGCCCGGTGTGGAAGACCCTGCTGGCCTTCTCGATTATTTATTTTGTTTGGGGGACCACATTTTTCGCCATTCGAGTCGGCGTCCACGAAATTCCGCCGTTTCTGATGGCGGCGATCCGTTTTTTGGTCGCGGGGGGCTTCCTTTACGGGTGGATGATCGCGAAAGGTGAGCGTTCGCCGACCGCGCGCCAGTGGTTGGGGGCGTGCTGCGTCGCGGTTTTCATCTTCGTCCTGGACTACGGATTGCTTTTTTGGGCCGAACAGAGAGTCCCTTCAGGCGTTGCCGCGATCATGCTGGCGTTGATCCCCTTGTTTATGGCGCTCTCGGAAATTACTTTCCTGCGCACTCAGAAACTTACCGCCCGATTGGCCTTCGCGCTTTTGACTGGAATTTGCGGAGTGGCCGTGCTGATGAGTCGCTCGTTGAACCTGAGCGGCGCTCCCGTGGACAGGATAGGCGCGCTCGCGCTGATCGTGGCCTCGGCGAGTTGGTCGTTCGGCTCGGTGCTGACACGCAAAATGGAGCTGCCAGCTTCCAAGGGCATGAGCTCGGGCGCTCAAATGCTAGTCGGGGGAGTTTTCCAGGCGATCGTCGCGGGAGTTGCGGGCGAATTTCGCGGTTTTCATCCCTCGGCCGTATCACGCGAGGCGTGGTTCGCCGTCATCTACTTGATTGTCTTCGGGTCGATCATCGGGTTTACCGCCTACGTATGGCTGATTCATCATGAATCGCCGACCAAAGTCGCGACCTACGCCTACGTGAATCCGGTGGTGGCCGTGGTGCTGGGATATTTCCTGGGCGGCGAATCGCTGGGGCTGCGGACGGTGCTGGGCGCTCTATTCGTTTTGACCAGCGTGGTGGTAATCACCAGCACCAAAGCGGAGCGGCCGGCTGCGGTGCTTCCGGTGGGAGATCCCGCAAAAGCGGAAGGATCGTAATTTAGAAATGCTGTTTTGGTAGTGCCGGCGTCCCGCCGGCAGTTTTGCGAAGCGACGTAAACGCAACAAATGCCGGCGGGGCGCCGGCACTGCGAACCCCCCGCGCATTTTGGATGGATCGCCGGCCGCTCGGCCCAGATTTATTTTTTTGTTTTTTTATCCGGGAAGGGAACGAGTTTGTAGCCGAGTCCTCGCACGGTCACAAGGTGCTTGGGGTCGGACGGCTCTTTCTCGATATATTTTCGTAAGCGCACGATGAAATTATCGATGGCGCGCGTGTCAGTATCCTCTTGCAGGCCCCACACATTTTCAAGAATCGCTTTTCGCGAGACGGGATGCCCCGCGTTTTGAACGAGGTAGCGGAGCAATTCCGATTCCATGAGCGTCAGTTGCACGGTTTCGTGGCCGGCGCGTAAGAACAGGTTTTGGAAGTCGACGATTTTATCTCCAAATCGAAAAACGTCCGGCGAATCCGCGCTGCGGGCGGCAGGCTTCGCGGGGGCCGGAGGTGCGCCGCGCTCCCATGTTTTGCGGCGCAGCAAACTGCCCACGCGAGCGATCAGGATGGCAAGGTTGAACGGCTTGGGCAAATAATCGTCGGCCCCGGATTCAAATCCTTGCAAGACGTCTTCCGGGCGCGAGCGCGCGGTCAGCATCAGCACGGGAATGTAATTCTGAGTTTCGCGCAAGGTGCGCGCCACGGTGAAGCCGTCCTTGCCGGGAAGCATGACGTCCAGCACCAGCGCGTCGAATTCGTTTTTATTTTTCTGGAGGCGATCGAGGGCTTCTTCTCCGTTGCCTACTACCTGAACGGAATAACCTTCCTGCTCGAGATTGAAACGCAGCCCCTCGGCCAAGTGGGCTTCGTCTTCCACCACCAGGATCCGGCTCATACGGGATAGACCCTCGGGAGCCGCAGCGTGAACGTGCTTCCGCGGCCCATGCCTTCGCTCTCGGCAAACGCATCGCCTCCGTGGCGGCGCGCAATCGAGCGCACGATGAACAGGCCGAGGCCGGTTCCCTTGACGCGGCCGTTGGCGGAACTGGCCACGCGGTAGAATCGCTTGAAGATGCGTTTCAGCTCCGGGTGAGGAATTCCCACTCCCTTGTCCCGCACGCGCAGCAGGATTGTGTCGATGTCGGGAGTCAGCAAGTCGATTTCGATTTGCTTTTCTTCGCCGGAATATTTCACCGCGTTCTCCACCAGGTTAAACACGGCGGTCCGCAATTCCTGAGGATTCCCTCGCATAAAAATCTTTTCATCGGCGGAGCTCGCGAATTGGAGAGTCTCTGGCGGCATGTGATGGCGCAGGCGAGTAAGGTCCACCGTCTCCGCCACGATCTCGGAAAATTCGACTCGCTCCCAATTCTTTTTGCTGCTGGCCTGGCGCGCCTCGCCGGCTTTTAAGATTTGCTCGACCGTTCCCAGGAGCCGGTCGGTATCCTCGAGCATGATTCGGTAGAAATCCTGATGCTGGGGTTCGGTGAGCTGGCGCGTCTGGAGAGTTTCCAGGTACAGGCGAATCGAAGCGATGGGAGTTTTGAGTTCGTGCGTGACCGCGTTGAGAAAACTGTCCTGCTGCTCGTTTTTGTGAATTTCGCGCACCAGAAAAACCGTGTAAACCACGATTCCCGCGATGATCAGCGCGAAAAAGATGATGCCAAGGACCAGGGGAACGACTTCCCGCCACTTGAGGACGATCCAGGTAACGTTCAGCGCCAGCGCCAGCCCGACCAGGCAGGCACCCAGCGTCACGAAAAACGCGATCTTTTTGGCACGTCTGGTAAAGCGCATCGCAGGTTCCTATAGGAACATACTAAACGAGACGCGCGCGAAAAAAAACCGCGGGGCGTTGGCCCCGCGGCGAAAAGCTCTCACTTTCGGTGATTGTCCAAATTTCGGGCGGATTCCGGCTAGTCTCCCGCAATTTCTTGCGGAACCACCTCCGGCGCGGAAGGCGCCAGGACAGCCGGCGATTTAGGGGCAGGCGCCGCAACCTCGAGTTCTTTTACGCGCCCTAATTTCGGCAAGGAAATGTCCCAGGCCAAGCCGACCATGCGAAGCGCGCTGATGCCGTACCAATTCGGATCGACCTCATACCAGGCCAGGCCGTGTCGAGCCACTTGCGGGAAGGCGTGATGATTGTTGTGCCAGCCTTCGCCGAACGTGAGAATGGCGACCCAGAAACTGTTTGTCGAGTCGTCCCCGGTCATGAAGCGCTGCGATCCCCACATGTGCGTGGCGGAATTCACCAGCCAGGTGGAGTGGAGCCCAAACACGGTGCGGACAAATGTGCCCCACAGCAAGTAAGGCAGGCCGCCGAAGACGAGCAGAAGAACGCCGACAACGACTTCCGGGATCCAGTGCCACGAACTGATCCACACATGAAATTTATCTTTGCGAAGGTCGGGGACGTAGGGCAGCAGCGAATCAATCTTGTTGTGCATGGCCTTGCCGGTGAGGATCCAGCCCATGTGGGCCCAGAAACCGCCCTCGCGAGGCGAGTGCGGATCGCCTTCTTTATCTGTATTCTGGTGATGCTTGCGATGCGTGGCAACCCAGAAAATCGGTCCGCCTTCAAGAGCCAGGGTTCCGCAGGTAGTCAGAAAATATTCGACCCATTTCGGAGTCTTGTAGCCGCGATGCGTGAGCAGCCGGTGATAACCCATGCCGATCCCAAGGCTGCCCGCAACCCACCAGAGGAAGAGGGCCACTAAAACCGGCTTCCACGCGAAATAGAAAAGCGCCACAACTGCGCCAATGTGAAATGCGCCCATGAAAAAAGTCGTAACCCAATTGATTGGCTGCGTGAATGTCCTGTCGTGATTCCCGTTGCTGGCCATGGCCCGGTCCCCTTTTGTCAGCGGTCCTTATGATTCTGGTTTTAGTCCGCGATGCCGCCTGATTTGACCGTAACATGGGGAAGCGAAACACATTGTAATACTTGTGTAATCCTTGATTTGCGAGGTCTGAACGATATACTGCGGCGGATCTGATTTCGCTCCGGCGATCTCGCCTTGACACTCGGCGCGGCCTGGCCTAACGTCTGACAAAATGCCGCGTGAATTTAAATGTAGGGTTAAAATCCCAAGTGCTACAGCGAGGGAAGTAGACTTTTGCAGCGGGAACGCCGGTATCCACGCCCGACAATGAACATTGCGATTGGAAAGGAATTTTCAATGAAGGTGCCACACGCGGTTTTGTCCGGGGTCGGCGCTTTAATTTTCGTCTCCTGCGCTCTCCCCGGTCTCGCGCAGGAGAAACAGGTCGCGACTCCGGCCTTGCAAGGCCAGGGTCTCTTCATGGAAAACTGTTCGACCTGCCACAAAAATGCCAACGAATCGCCGAAAGCGCCCAGCCAGCAAGCCCTAATGCAAATGACGCCGGAAGCGGTCCTGTCCGCGCTGGTGACCGGGCCCATGGCCGTGCAAGCCAAAAATCTCTCCGATCCGCAGAAGCGCTTGATCGCCTTTTATCTGGGGGGCAGGCCGCTCGGCAGCGCCGAAGCCGGAGATGCCAAGGTGATGTCCAATCACTGCGCGTCGAATCCCGATCTCGGAGACCCGCTGGCTGGCCCCGCGTGGAATGGTTGGGGCGTCGATCTCGCCAATACGCGTTTCCAACCCGCGAAAGCCGCCGGTCTTTCGGCAAGCGATGTCCCGCAATTGAAGCTGAAGTGGGCGTTCGGATTTCCGGGCGGCGTGCATGCCTACGGCCAGCCGACGATTGCGGGCGGACGCGTTTTTGTGGGCAGCGATACCAGCTTCGTGTATTCCTTGGACGCGCGCTCCGGTTGCATCTATTGGTCTTTCCTTGCGCAGACCGGAGTGCGCACGGCGATCAGCATCGGCCTGGCAAAAGGGCAAAGCCCCGCAAAATATGCGATTTATTTTGGCGACGAGCGCGCCAACGTTTACGCCGTGAATGCCGCCACAGGTGAGCTGATTTGGAAGGTGCTGGTTGACGATCATCCCCTGGCGCATATCGCCGGGGCGCCGGCGCTGTACGAAGGCCGCTTGTACGTGCCTGTGTCGGTGGCGGAGGAAACGGTCTCCTCGAATGTGCACTATCCGTGCTGCACGTTTCGCGGCAGTGTGGTGGCCTTGAACGCCGACACCGGCGAGAAAATCTGGAAGAGTTACACCATTCCGGAAGCGCCAAAACCGGTTCGAAAGAATTCCGTTGGGACGCAGCTTTGGGCCCCCGCCGGCGCCGCCATCTGGCTCGCGCCAACGATCGATGCGAAACGCCGCGCCATTTACGTGGGCACCGGCGACTCATACACGGAACCTGTCGCGAAAACGTCCGACTCGATCATCGCTTTCGATCTGGACACGGGCAAGATGCTCTGGTCGTTCCAGGACACCAAGAACGATGTTTGGATGCACGGTTGCGAACCGGAAAACCGCGGCGAAAATTGCCCGAAAGAAGTCGGACCCGATTGGGATTACGGCGCTTCGCCCATTTTAAGGACGCTTTCGGATGGCAGGGAAATTCTCGTGGCCGCGTCGAAGAGCGGAAATGTGGTCGCGCTCGACCCGGGGAAGAAAGGCGCTCTCCTTTGGAAAACCGGTCTCGCGGAGAAGGCGCCGGGCACACGTGGGCTGATCGTTTTCGGCGGCGCCGCGGATGGAGAGACGGCGTATTTTGCGCTTAATCAGGTTCGGGCGCTCGCGGCGCTATATCTTGCGACCGGGGAGAAAAAATGGGTCGCGCCTGTGAAGATGGCGGACTTTCCGGGACGTCCCTACGTGTTTGGAGGGTCTGCCGCCGTCACAGCGATACCCGGCGTGCTGTTCTCCGGCGGCTGGGACGGAGTGCTGCGCGTGCTTTCCTCCGAAAACGGCCACGTTCTTTGGGAATACAACACGATGAAGGATTTTACGACGGTAAATGGCGTCGCCGCCAAGGGCGGATCGATGGGCGCTCCCGGGCCAACCGTCGCGGGCGGAATGGTTTTCGTTGGGTCAGGCTACGTGGGAGCCATCGGCGGCTTTCCAGGAAATGTCCTCTTGGCGTTTTCACCGGAGTAAATTCAAGAACAAATCGCGCACTTCGTTTTCGGCATTGGAATTTGGTGGCGCCGGCGTCCCGCCGGCGGTTTTGGCGCTTGCGTCAGGACGCGAAACCGCCGGGGGGGACGCCGGCACCACAAAAACCCGCGGGTATTTCACATTCGAACGAAATTCGAAATCCTACTGCATCCACCGTGACAAATTCAGGAGGCCACGCCGTTTCCGATTTTTCGCTCCTCGGGACAGGCTCTTACCGATTGCCGCGGGCTTGTAATGATTTCGCGGGATCCTTTGCCGCATCCTGAATTGACTGCGCTCGCAGGCGCGCTTGCGAGGAATCGGCCGTTTGCCCCTTGGCCGCGTAAAGATCCGCGAGCAAGGTCCAGCGCGCTGGATTATCCGGGGTTAAAATCGTTGCCAGTTCCTGCTGTTGGACTGCGCGGTCGATCTCATTCATCTCCCTGTAGGCGCGCGCTCTACCTTCCGCGACCTCCGAGTTGAATTGCTTGCCCAAATCCGAGGATTCTCCCGTGAAGGGGCTGGCGTGCTCGGCTCGGTTGAATGCCGCGAGCGCCTGTTGTGGCTGATTCATGTAGAGATAGAGAAGGCCAGTGGAGCGCAGGCGTTCGTAGGGGACGATGGAAAGGGAAGCGGCTTGCTCCACGCAGCGCAGGGCGTCCGGATAGCGATGTTCGCTCGAGTATAGGCGCGCGAGCGCGAACCAGGCCGCATCGCTCGGATGATCATTGACGACGCGAAGATATTCTCGCTCCGCATCTGGGAGACGATCGGTCGCGGCGAACATTTGCGCCTTCACCAAATGCAGGCCGGAATCATTAGGGAAAATTTGTTCCGCCATGGCGAGCGTTGAAGCGGCTTCCGCGTCGCGCGACAGCACGAAATAGATGGAAGCGGCGTTCATCAGATATTGGAAGCGTTCCGCCCTCGCGCGCAAGGATTTTCCGGATGCCGCATCGGGCGGGGCGACCGGCGCGCTGTCGCAGCGGATGCCCAATTTGCTGACGAATCCGGCGTTTTCCGCGCGATTGCGAACGAAGATGATGGCCACATCGTCCAGATATACGGGCGTCCACGATTTGCTCGCGCAGAAATCTTGAAGTGCGAAAGAGCCTAGTCCGGCGTATCGGGCCACCGAAAAAATGGCGGTGTTGATTTGCCAGCGGTCGGCGGCGCGCTGCCATTCGAGAGTGTCCGGCTCGAGCGAAGCCAGCATCCTTTGTTCGCCGAATAGATCGTCGCCGAAAGGAATATACCGGCCGTCGACGAAGTCGCGATACTGCGGCCCGATTCGCCAGGTGAGATAGCCGCCCATGCCGTAATCGTGAAAAACATTTCCCGGCAAACCCTCACGCTTCAGGAAAGCCGCGGCGCGCTCAGGATACCACCACGAGGGACCTGTGCCAAAAAGCGTGATCTGGCCGGAATCGACGTAGTAGCGATCCGTGACGATGTCCGTGATCCGCAGTCCTACCAGGACGAGAAAGGCAGCGGAAATTAGGACTGCCATGCGCGGCGAAATCTGGCTCGCGGGAACCGCGGAGTTTGAATCTTCAGAGGTCCTCGAAAACAATTTGCCGCGAATCGCGATTTCTTGGGCGAGTTCGCGGAGCAGCGTTCCACCGATGACCGCTGCAAGAATCGCGAAGAGCGTCTGCAAACGGATGTGTTCGATGGTGAGGTACATCCCCGCGGCCAGCACGATGGCGGGCCCAATTTGTTTTTTCCAGAGGGCTACAAGAATTGCGAGAGCGGCCGCGGCCAGCAGCCACCAATCCGCGCTGGCGGGATCGCGCGGATCGAGCGCCTGCCGCAAGGCCAGCGAATTAAAATGCACCGCCGTCCACTCGCCGATGAGCGCGCTGTGAATCTGCATGACTTGGTTCTGGCGATACAGGGCTTCGTAGAGGCGCCAGCCCCAGGGATTGACGAAAGTTGCCGCGAAGGAAGCGGCGATCCAGGGCGCAAGATGCTTCAAGCGCAAGAGAGCGTCCGCGCGACGGTCGGCGAAAATCATGTCGCAGAGATCGAAGAGCACGCCGGCGCCGAGGATCCCAAGGCCGGAGACGAAGCCGAGGTGCAGATTGGCCCACAGAAAAAATATGCCTGGAAAGAGCCACAAGCGCGGCGGCTGGCCACGATGATTTCTCCAGACCATGGCCAGAACCGCGGCGAAAAGCACCGTGGTAAAAAGTTCGGCGCGTGGAATGGTGCGAAACGCGATGGCTGGAACGGCCACGATCGCGAGCGCCGCCACGAATCTGCCGCCGGAAGAAAGAAGAAATGCCGCGGTGGCGGCGCAGGCGAACGCGCCCAGCCATGACAATGCGGAATATCCGCCAATCAGATAAAGGACGTAGAAAATCGCGCCGGAAAACGGCGGATAGATCCATTCTTTTCCTGGCGCGGTATAGGAGAAAAGTTCGACGCGCGGGATCTGATGGTGCTCGACGAGGAACCGGCCCGTGGAGAGTTGCCAGCCGAGATCGGAATCGGACACGGTATGCAGGCCGGCGAGGAACGCGTAGCTCAGGGCCAGGGCGACGAGGCATAGGCGAAGCCAATCCGGGCGGCCCTGGGACTGCGTGTGCATTATTTTCGATTCTGTACGAGGCGGGCGGGGAGAACAACGCGGAAAGGTTGCGCCGGGACGTGAAAGTCAATGATTCGGTGAAAGTGGCGCGGGCTTCAGCCTGCGGGTTTTGGTGCAAGCAAGAACAAAACC
>Ga0302324_100006650_pt1 | contig 24822 bp, 24 predicted proteins | sample Palsa_T0_1_FD_201949 | JGI IMG/M metagenome (GOLD analysis project Ga0302324, IMG submission 201949) | Peat permafrost microbial communities from Stordalen Mire near Abisko, Sweden - Palsa_T0_1 | ecosystem: Environmental > Terrestrial > Soil > Palsa > Peat permafrost | place: Sweden: Abisko... | reverse complement strand
CGAATTGACTCGACATGGAGTAGTTCCACAAAGCGCCCATCACCGCGCCTGCGGCGCCCGCCAACCACCACACGGAATGCTCCGAATAGAGCCACGATGCGATGCCGACATTTGCAATGGCACCGACTGCGCCGATCGCGCAGAAGCCGAAAAAACCCCACAGAAGGCCTGCGCCCGAAAGGCGGCGATCGCGATAAGTCAGCATGTTGTTCAGGAGGAAGTTGCTGGCGAGCGCCGCCAGCGTCGCAAGGCTTTGCGCAATGGGGAAGCTCTGGGTTCCCAGCCGCAGCGCGACAAGCAATGCCAGAAGATGCACGACCAGTCCGATGGTTCCGACCAGTGCAAACGAGATGAAACGCGGATCGACGACGCCGCGCGTCAGCTTCGCCAGGATGAGACCCAGGAACTCGAGACCGATCTGCGCATCGAATTTGCTCTCGCCGAACAGGCGCGCGCGGAATTCGTAAGGCACTTCGACGACGCGCAAATGCCCGCGCGCCGTCACCATGATATCGAGCAGTATCTTGAAGCCGATGGACGAAAGCTCGCCCGCCACCTGCTCGAACCGGTCGCGGCGCATCATGAAGAAGCCGCTCATCGGATCGGAAACCGAGACACCCAGAAGCATCTGCGCAATCTTGTTGGCGAGCTTGCTGAACGAAGCGCGACTCGAGGCGAAAGCGTCGGCGCTCCCGCCCGGAATATAACGACTACCGATCACGAGATCGGCGGAATCGCTTGTCAGAAGCGACAACATGCGCGGCAGGATGCGCTCGTCGTGTTGCAGATCGGCATCGATGACGACGACATATGTCGCGGCCGACGACATAATGCCTTCGATACACGCGCTTGCAAGTCCACGCCGGCCCAAGCGCTTGATGCAACGAATGCGATCGTCGGTTGCGGCCAGGGCCTTCGCTTCTGCAGCAGTTCCGTCCGGCGAATTGTCGTCAACATAGATCGCTTCCCAAGCGATGCCCTGGAGTGCCGCATCGAGCCGGGAGACCAGTTCGCGGACGTTTTTCGCTTCGTTGAAAGTGGGAATGATGACCGAAAGGAGCACGGGTCCTTTTAGGGAACGTGCGGCAGGTTGCATGGTCTGCGCCTCAAGGGCGGGCAAAGACATTTAGGGCAAACCTCGACTACCTTCGCCTCCGCTCGAAGGTGCTGCCCATGGGGCGTCGCCATGGGCGCCGTCGACAGGGGGTAAATTGATAATTGGACCCGCTGAGGATGGGCCGACGCTCCGTCACGTGACATTTTTGTGAGATTTGAATAGGGCGTCAACGTGTCGAAAATGCGCACGAGAGGATGATCGGCGCATCCCGGGTGTCGAACTGGCGCTTTGGCTCTATAATCCGCACGGCAGAGTGTGGCAGCGAAGCATCAGACTCCATGACGTCGACATCCAGAACAGGCCTTGTGCATCCTGCAATCCTCTCCGGCGGCTCCGGCACGAGGCTTTGGCCGCTGTCGCGACGCGAGTTCCCCAAGCAACTGCTCCCCCTGGTGACACCGACGACCTTGCTACAGGAAACGGCGGTCCGAATGTCCGGTGAGCGCTTTGCAGCGCCGCTGATCATCTGCAATCGCGACCATCGGTTCCTGATTGCCGAACAATTGCGAGGCGTGGGAATTGCCGGCGGCGCCATCGTGCTGGAGCCCGCCGGTCGAAACACCGCACCCGCAGCGGTTGTCGCGGCCCTAATGGCAACCGAATCCGATGCAGACGCCGTCGTGCTGCTCGCGCCGTCCGACCACGCGGTGCGCAATGTGGCGGCGTTCGAGACCGCCGTCGCAGCGGCAACCGCCGCGGCGCGCGCCGGCGCGCTCGTGACTTTTGGCGTGACCCCGGACGGACCGGAAACCGGCTACGGCTATGTGCAGCGCGGGCCGGCGCTCGCCGATGCGCCGGGTGCGTTTCGCGTCGCGCGTTTCGTCGAAAAGCCGGATCGCAAGACGGCCGAGAAATATTTGACAGCAGGCGACTATTTCTGGAACAGCGGTATGTTCCTGTTTTCCGCGGCAACGCTGCTGCAGGAGATGGCACAATTTCAGCCCGAAATCCTCGATGCTTGCCACAAGGCAGTCGCGAAGGGCCAGCGCGACGCAGATTTTTTCCGGCTCGACGAAACCGAGTTCCTCGCCTCGCCTTCGAACTCGCTCGACTACGCGTTGATGGAACACACGACGCACGCCGCCATCGTGCCGATCGACATGGGCTGGAGCGATGTCGGCTCCTGGGGCTCGCTGTGGGATATCGCGGAGAAGAGCGGCGACAACAATGTCGTGCGCGGCGACGTGCTTCTGACCCATGTCCGCAATTGTTATTTGCGCAGCGACGGACCGCTGATTGCTGCCGTCGGCGTGGAGGATCTCGTCGTGGTTGCAACGAACGACGCGGTTCTTGTCGCAAGACGCGATGCAGCCCAGGACGTGAAGAAGATTGTCGACGAACTGGAGCGGCAGGGCCGCAACGAGCATATTCGCCACCCGTCCGAAAAAGGTTGATCGCTGGGCAGCGGGCTATCCGTTGTCCTTCGCTTGCGCGCGCGCGCAAGCGGGCCGGTCAAGGCAGCGTTTCACATAGGCTTCGATCACAGGAGATTTCGGCAGCATCGGACTTGCGCCGAACATGGCGAAGGTCGTTCCATAAAGGACGTCCGCCGCCGAGAATTTCTCGCCGAGAATGTACGGGCCACGCGAAAGCGTTTGGATAATGAACGGCATCGCTTTTTCCACCGCCACCCAGCCCGCAGTACCGACAGGCACCTCGACATTCATGAACTTCGACATGAAGGCGGGCTCCAGCACGCCTGTGTAATAGGCAAGCAATGACAGATAGGTCCCGCGGCCGGGCTGACCGACGACAGGACCCAGACCGTTCTTCGGGAACTTGTCGGTCAGATAGAGCGCGATGGCCGGAGATTCGAACACGATCTCGCCGTCGTCGGAAATCGCGGGCACTTTGCCATGGGGATGCGGATTGGCAGGATCGACGGCGCCGGTGCCGTCGCGAGTCAGTGTATTGACGAGCTTGATTTCATAGGGCGCGCCCAATTCCTCCAGCAGAAAGATGAAACGGGACGAACGGGTCTTGGGACGATGGAATAGGGTAATCATTTCACGACTCCTGAGGGATGACCCGTGGAAGTTACTGCCACCTTGCTGACAGCATGATGTCAGTAGCGGCGATCCTGCAAGCGGCCCTTCTGCTCACCATAGCGGCAAGCCTATGATGCGTCGCCCGCGCAAGTCAGGATCGCCATGACCGACATCCCCCTCATTCTTCTGGACACACCACGGCCGGCGATACGCCGGATCACCCTGAATCGGCCCGACAAGCGCAATGCGCTGTCGAACGATATGCGGTCCGCTCTTTTCGAGGCGCTGGAAGCCACTGATCGCGATCCCGATCTGCGCGTCACGATCCTGCGGGGCGCGGGACCCTGCTTTTCGGCCGGCTATGACCTTTCGCGCGAGGGCGCCAGGCAGCCCCAGCCATTCCACACCGCCGCCGGCGCCGGGCAATGGGCCCGCCATGTCGTCGAAGGCTGCTTTCGCATCTGGGACATGGCGAAACCCGTAATTGCGCAAGTGCATGGCTGGTGCCTGGCTGGCGGCTCGGAACTCGCAACCGCCTGCGATCTCGTCTACGTGGCCGAGGATGCGCAGATCGGCTATCCGCCGGTACGCATGATGAGCCCGCCCGACAACCAGTTTCATGCCTGGCTGTGCGGCTTGCGACCCGCGATGGAGATGATGCTGACGGGCGATGCAATCAGCGGTGTCGAAGCGGTACAGATGGGCTTCGCCAATCGTGCATTTCCCGCCGACAATCTCGACAACGAGGTACTCGCCATCGCCGAACGCATCGCGAAGATTCCGACGGACGTGCAGCAGATGAACAAACGCTCGGTCCATCGCGCAATGGAGATCATGGGCCTACGCGCTGCGATCCGCGCCGGCACGGAAATTCAGGCGCTGGCGCTCACGACAGAGAGCTCGCGCGAAACATTTGCGAAATTTCACGAGAGCGTGACCAAAGGTCTCGATGCGCGCGATTCCACCTTCGGCGATTACCGCACCAAGAAATAGCCCGCGCAGCCGCAGTCAGCCCGCGAGAATATCTGCATAGGATTTCAGGTCGATATTCCCGCCGGAGAGCACCGCGACCGTTCGATCGGAGTCTGGGCCAGCTGCGAGCGCGCCCGCCAGGGCTACCGCGCCGCTGGGCTCAGCCACGAGTTTCGCTTCGGTCGCGATCAGACGCATCGCGGAACGAATCGCATCTTCGGACACGGTCACGATGTCATGCACGAATGCCTGGATATTGATCCAGGGCAGAGCGCCCAATTGGGACACGCGTAATCCGTCGGCGATAGTGCGGATCGTATCTTCGGGCGGTACGCGAACGATGCGCCTGGCCTTGAAGCTTTGCGCCCCGTCGTCAGCCAGTTCGGGCTCCACGCCGATTACGTGAATAGCAGGATCGGATTGAATGATGGCTGCCGAAAGACCGCCGATCAGCCCCCCGCCGGAGACCGGAACAAAAACGAATTTCACGTCCGGCTTTTGCGCCAGGATTTCGAGACCGATCGTTCCGGTCCCAGCCATGATCGCGGCCGAATCGTAAGGCTCGATAACCACATAGCCGTGTTCGCGAGCGATCTTGGCAGTTACTTCGGCTCGGGCATTACCGAATGGGCTGCAAAGCACAAGCTCCGCGCCCCAACGCTTCGTTGCCTCCATCTTGAGGCGCGACGACGTCTCCGGCATCACGACCGTCGCCCGGATGCCAAGAGCCTTCGCCGCATACGCAACGGCTTGCGCGTGGTTACCGCTTGAGTGAGCCACAACGCCCCGGCGACGCTCTTCCTCGCTGAGGGTGAGTAGGGCGTTGAAAGCGCCTCGAATCTTGAACGCGCCGATCGGGTGCAGGTTTTCCGCCTTGATCGACACACCGGTCGGCGTCATACGAACCAACGGTGTCGTACTCACGAAAGGCGCGATGCGTGCGGCTGCCGCGCGGATGGCGTCGAGCGTGACTGTTCCGGTCTCCTGTGATTGCTCTTTACCACTCATATACCGCTCGTCGGTCGGCTTCACGACAGATACTGCAGAATCTTGCGCGCGGCGTGAAGGGAAATGGACGGCGCGGTCTGGATGCCGTAACCGCCCTGCCCTGCGAGCCAGAAGAAACCCGATGCGGCCGCGTCGAATTCGAATATGGGCGTCCGGTCCGGCGTAAAGGTGCGCAATCCAGCCCATTTGCGCCGGATACGGCTCACTTTCATTGTCGTCGCCTCCTCGATCCGCCATGCGATGGTCGCGACATCGATTTCTTCAGGCTGTGCATCGCACGGTTCCGAAGGCGTCTCGTCGACGGGAGAGGCGAGCACAAGACCAGCCTCGGGCTTGAAATAAAACTCGTCTCCGATATCGCACACAAAAAGCCAGTTTGAGATGTCCACACCCTCGGGCGGTTCGATCGTGATCGCCGTCCGGCGCAGCGGCGTCAATCCGCGGTCACCCAATCCTGCCGCGATTCCCACACGGCCCGCCCAGGCGCCGCCGGCATTCACAACCACGCCCGCGGAATACGCTCCTTGCGACGTCTCGATAATCCAGGAGCTGCCAGTCTGTGCGATACCCAGCACTTCGGCGGATGTGACGATCTCGACGCCTCCATGCACGGCCATTCGCCGAAATCCCTCGAACAATCCATGCACGTCGATATCCGCGGCGCCCAGCTCTTCGCCCGCCGCGACAAACAGATCGCGGCGCAGGATCGGCATGCGGCCATAAACCTCTTGAAGCGGAACCGCGCGCGCGGCCAGCGGATTCTCGGACAGCCAATCCTCAAGCGCCCCGACATGATCGGCGCGGCCGACAAAAAGCGTAGCTCGTGGCGTTAGCAGTGGGCGGTCCGCGAACCCGGCCGGAGGATTTACAAAGAACGAGCGGGCCTCGGAGGTGAGCGCACGCACCTCCACATTGCCATAAGTTTCTGTGAAGACGGCTGCGGAACGGCCCGTCGTGTGCGTCGCGAGCAGTTCTTCACGCTCGAGAAGGATGACGCGGGCTTGGCCGGCCAACCTGCCGGCCAGCGACATGCCGGCGATTCCTCCGCCAATGATGATGACGTCAGCCGATTTCGTCATTCATGCGCTTTCGGAACGGCAATCTTGCACATCGAGTCAGCTGCGCTTGCGCGTATGCAACGCGCCGTCGGCAAGCGCCACGATCTCGTCATACCGAGTTCCGGAGAGCGCATAACGCGGCGGCCGCACTCGCGCACTCCCCTGGCCAGCGCGTTGCTGTACGAGTTTGATGCATTGTACGAGGTCGTGCCCCGCATCGAGGTGCAACAGCGGCATGAACCAGCGATAGAGTTCGCGCGCCTCTGCCCATCGCCCCGCCTTCATCAAGTTGTAGATACGGACAGATTCTTCCGGAAACGCCCCGGTGAGGCCGGACACCCAGCCCGCGGCACCCAGCGCCAACGCTTCGAACGCAAGATCGTCGAGGCCGGCGAACAGGATATAGCGATCGCCGAGAGCGTTGACGATGTCGGTGAAACGACGGGTGTCTTCGGATGCTTCCTTGAGCGCCACGATATTCCGTTCGTCGGCGAGCGCCGCGAGGGCATCGAGCCCGATATTGACGCGATAGGCCGGCGGATTGTTGTACAACATGATCGGCAATTTGGTGGCGCGCGCTACGGCTCGGAAATGTGCCACCAGCTCGTCGGGCTTGGGAACATAAACCATCGCGGGAAGCACCATCAGCCCGTCGACGCCGATGCGCTCGGCGTCGTTCGCATAGACACAGGCCGCTTCCGTGGTGAACTCGGTGACACCAGCTAGAACCGGGACCCGGCCGCGCACGGTTTCGACGATCGCGCCAAGGACGCGGCGTTTCTCCTCCGCCGAGAGCGACGCGTTTTCGCCACAGGTTCCGAGCGCCACGATGCCGTGCACTCCCGCAGCCAACATGAACTCCAGATGCGATCTGGTCGCCGCAATATCGACTGCAAACTCCGCGTCGAACTGTGTCGTGGCGGCCGGAAATACACCCGCCCAGTCGGTTCTTGTCACGGTCATCCCCTCCGCACGATTCGAAAAGAAGCTAACGCATTTTCCGGCAGATGCGACAAGAGTATGGCCGGCGCCGGCCGGAGAGAGGCATTTCCTTCGGCCGGAGCGGGTCCGGCAGAGGCGTCCGAGTCAGCTCGATTTGCGACAATCAGTTGGGAGCGAAACTTTCCGAGACCCAGGGAGATTCCATGCGCCCAAGATCGTGAGGCGCGATCAGCACGCTGCCGTCGGGTTCGAACTGTCTGGAGAGATATTTGTGAAGCGCCAGCGCATGAAGCGCGCGCTGATGACGGTGATAGACTTCGATCAGGCAATCGGGAGGTCCGTCGCCGCTCCAGAGCGAACGCATGATCGCCTCGCGCGCGATGGCGAAAACGACAAGCTTGTTGCCGTCAACGACGGGAACCCTCACCGTATCGGTGGCGCCGTCATAGATTGCGCTATTGGTGTGAAAGCGAACGGCCATGGGCCTTCTCCGACAAATGAGCGCCCCCGCTTGAAGGTGTTCATTTTACGCGTCCCCGGCAGATTTGCCACTCACATTTTCCCCGAAAACCGTGTCGCGAAACTGCCAAATGTCGTCATGTGCAGCATGTGTAGCCGGTTTCCGAAATGCTTCAATTTGAAAGATTTTAGGCTAACATATGATAGATTGTTTCGACCGCAATTGTGCGTCGCGTGGCGCTCAAATCAGCCGCCACGCTCATTCTGGGCGCATCGTGAACTCGCAATGAACATATCACTTCAAATTGCAGCTGCGATCGCGATGTTCGCTCTTGCGGGCGGATGGAGTTCTGCGCGCGTCGCGACCTCGTTCTCCGATCGCCGGTTTCCGGTAGCGGTTGCAGCGGTTTTTTGCGTCGTTCTGTCTGAATGGGCCGCGTCGATCATGGGCTGGACGCCCGTTTTTGCGATCACGCTGGCGCTCGCTTGGGCGCTGCTTACGCTCGCGGCCATCGATATTCTTGCATTCCGATTGCCCGATCTTCTGACGCTGCCGCTGACAGCCGCCGGCCTTTTGGTGTCGCTGATTGTGCCGAACGATATCTGGTCGCATTTGGCAGGTGCAGTCATAGGCTATTGCGCGTTCGCCGCCATCGGCTGGGGATTTGCGCGCCTGCGCGGCCGCGAAGGACTAGGGCTCGGAGACGCCAAGCTGGCGGCGGCTGCCGGCGCATGGCTTGGGTGGGCGCCGCTGCCGTCAGTTGTTCTGATCGCGTGTGCTGCGGGATTCCTGTGGGTTGCGGCCATGGCGATTATGCGCGGCCGCAGAGCGTTGACGGAACGCATTCCATTCGGCGTTGCGCTCGCCGTCGCCATTTGGGTTGTGTGGCTTTACGGTCCGCTGGAATTTCCGGGCGGTGCAGCCTGATCAATCGATGTATCGGATCCAGTAGGGATCGGTCTTGTTTCCCGTCAATTCTACAATCGCCGAGCGGTTAAATATGCCTCCGTCTGCATCGCGAACCGTCACATGCACTGTGAGTGGCCGGCCAAGGTAACTCTCTGCCGCGGGATCGAAGACCGGCGTGTCCGAATCGATATCCTGTTCTTGCTGCACCACCGGTTGTCCAGGAGGCCCGCCGACGCCGGACATCACCGCCAGGGCCAGCGGCTGAGAAGTCTGAACGCTGAACCCGCCCGCATCTCCGAAGAATACCGTCAGGGCCGGCTTGAGTTGCGCGAACAAATTCTGGTCCATGCCGCGAATTTCGTTCAATTCGTCGACGGTGCGGAAAGGACCGTTGCGGGGTTTGACGCCGAAGGGCTGATAATACGGCGCTTCGGCCCCATTGGGTCGCGCATCGTCGTCTTCGTCCTGCCAATCCTCGAATGAGTCGACAAGCGTGTCGAGGCGATTGCCGTTGACGCCTATGTCCGCAAACATCGTTCGCACCTGATCCTCGTCGAGACGATTGATGGGAATCTTTCCGCGCTCGTCTTGCACCGTGATCTTCAGCAACATATCGCCGATGGCGAGCGTTCTGGGCTTGCTGTCGATCGACCAACGTTGCTTGGTATCTTCAAGACCCAGACCGTTGAGCGCGACGGCGATGCCCGAATCGGCGGCGACCTTGAGCCTCGCACGCTCGACCTGCCCGGCAACCGCAATCGTGGCGCCGCGATTGACGGCAACGGCTTCGAATGAAACATACGCGAAGGCCATCATGCCGGCCACTGCCAACACCATAGCGTACCCTGCTTCGCGGCGGCGGCTCAATTGGGCTTGGCTTTCCTGGAACCCGGCGGATCGCCCACTTTGATCTTCGTCCGCAGTTCATCGGTGATGGCCTGCAGATCGGTAGTGTTTCGAATGACGCGCGGCGTGAGCAGAACAATCAATTCGGTACGCGTGTCCGAATTGTCGGTGTTGCTGAAAAGGTTGCCCAAATAAGGAATGTCTTTCAGGAAGGGCAATCCATCCTTCTCATTGGAACGAGTGTCGGAAATCATTCCACCCAGCGCGATCGTCTGCCCATCCTGCACGGCGATTGAGCTCGCGATCCGTCTCTGCTCGATGGTCGGCGATTGGATCTGGGCGCTGGCGGGAGGCGTGCCGGCCACATCGCTTACTTCCTGCGAAATGTCGAGAAGCACGAGGCCGCCGTCGTTGACGCGCGGCGTCACCTTCAAGATGACGCCAGTATTGAGATAGTCGATCGAATTCACGATCGGGGAGTCGGAGCCGATGACGCTTGAGGAAGACGCCGTCTCGACCGGCACTTCGTCGCCAACCTGGAGCGCCGCGGTGTGGTTGTTGAGAACCAGCAAATTGGGCGCCGACAGAACCTTGACGTTGGTTACAGAGGCAAGCGCGTTGATCGTCGCAGTGATTGTGCTCCCGTTGGTGAAAATATAGGAAAATCCTGGAAAATTCTGTACCGGGGTCGATGTGGTGCCTTCGCTGTAGGAGGCAGTCCCTCCTCCGATACCGAACGACCACTGCACGCCATATTGCAGCTCTTTGGTCAGCGTCACCTCCGTGATCGCCGCCTCGATGACGACCTGGAGTGGCCTGATATCGAGCTTCTTGAGTGCATCGGCGATCACATCGTACTGACGCTGTGTCGCATAGATGACGATCGCGTTGTTCGAGTCGTCGCTCGTGATGGTAATGGGACCTTCTGCGGCGTTGAGCAGCAGCGTTTGAGTCGTGTCATGGCCGGCCTCGGGCTGACCGAACGTATCGCCCGGAATCAGATCGCCCGAACTGCCGAGCCCGCCGGGGGTCCCGGTGCCTCCACTCGAACCCGGCAATCCGGATGTTGAGGATGAGCTGTTGTCCTGCGACTGAAACGTCGCGATAGGTGCCTGACGGCTGGTGTGTTGGCTCAGCGGCTGATTTTGAGTACTACCCTTGGGTGCTCCGCCGAAGGCATTGACGAGAACAGTCGCAACGTCCGACGCACGACCGTTCTGGACGCGATAGACAAACAGCTTGCGCGCGTTGCTCTCGCCTTCTGCGTCCAGCATGTCCACCCAGCGGCGAACCTGTCGCAGATAGGCCGGCTGGGCGGAAATCGCCAGAATGCCGTTCAAACGGTCGATCGCGATCAGCCGAACGAGCCCGGCAGTCGGAGAACCTTCGCCGTTCAACATCTGATCGAGTTCGGGCAGCAACTGCTTGCTGTCGGTGTGACGCGGCACGAACATCGCGAACGACATGCCGCGCAGCCAGTTGACGTCGAACTGATTCACCAGTTCGCGGATGGAGCGCCGCTCGCCCGCCGATCCAGTCACCATGAGAATATTGCGACCGGCGTCGGCCTGGGAGATCGCGTTCTCCGGAACGAGAGGGTCGAGCAGCTTCTTGAGTTCGGTCGCGTTGACGAATTTGAGGCCGATTTCTTCCGTGCCGAAACCGGGATCGTCCGCGGTGACGAGTTGCGGCTGCCGGCGCGCTTCCGCCATGGGAACGATGGTGTAGACGGCACCGCGACGCACCAGGCCGAGGCCGGCCGCTTTCAGCGAATCTTCCATAATGGGAAACACGTCTGCCTTCGCCACCGGATGGGCGGTGACGACAGTCACAGTTCCGGTCACCGACGGATCGACGGCATAGTTGAGACCGAGAATGTCGCCAAGAATGGCCTTCGCCGCTTCGTGAACATCGACGCCCGGAAAATTCAAATTCACTTGCGCGTTGGGCGACATGGGCGTCGGAGCTGCGGCCGGGGCCGGCGCATTGTTCTGCGCGAGCGCCGCGGATCCGCAAAGGAAGAACCCCAGAACAAGCAGATAGCGTTGCAGAAGTTTTCCGGTCATTGATCGCTATCCTGCGTTGTCGCCGTGTTAGGTGCTGGAGCGGCAGGCACAACCGGCGGCAATGGTTTCTTCTCGAGCGGGAGAATATGGCGTTCCCCATTGTGCTCGAAGGTCAATGCATTCAAATCGACCGTCACAAGTTTCCAGCCGCTCATATCTTCGCCCGGGCGAATACGTACGATCGTTCCGTCCGGCCTCTTGACCAGGGCAGTCGCCGCGCCGTCGCTTGCCGTGGCGATGCCTAAAACCGTGAAGTCGCCCATTCCACCCGCAGGCGGCTCGACGCTGGCGTCGGGCTTGTGGTCCGGCGCAAAAATCGGGTTGCGCAGAATATCCGGATAGTTCGGGATCGCGGGAGGCGCAGGCTCGCGGGCACGCCGCGGCGCAAGGTCGGACGGTTGGGGCAACGTCGTCTCGGATGGCAGCGTCAACTGAAGCCCGGCTGCAGCCAGCAAGAGTGCGATGGCCATCACGGGGATCAGCTCCGGGTTACGACGATTGAGAAATCTCGATGGGCGCAGAGACTTCAATTCGGACAGCCATCGGCCCCAGATGTCCCGTCTCAAAGGCGCGATCGGCAACGACCGAAAGCTGTTCAACAACGACATAAGGCTCCTCGCTTTCGAGACGCGCCAGACACTTGTAAAGTTGACCATCGGTGAGTTGTAGGTCCGCTCTTACCCGAATCCACCCGGCGGGAACATCCTCCTGGACATCCTGAATTGCTTGCACGGAGCCGCCAGTATCCTCCGTGAGCTTGCTGAGCCTGCTTTTCAGAGCCTCGGCTGCGAGCGCCTCTGTGGGCGCGTTAATGCTGTATTTCTGCGCCGAAGCCCGCTGTTCCTCGGCCTGTTCCCGCCAGACCGGTACCCCGGCCAGAATGCGTTGATTGCGGGCGTAAAGATCGAGAAGCGTTTCACGCTCATCCGCGCGGTCGACGAACCCGCCGATCAATGGGCTTATCACTGCGAGCCACAGCACGGCAACGGCCACCACCAAAAGTCCGATCGCCACCAGGCGGCGCTCGCGCGGGTTCAGCGGTTTCATCGTTTCACCGCGGGGCGAATATCTGCGGCAATCTCGAAAGCCTCGGGTGTGTTCGGCGCCGCAGGTTTGGTATTGGTACTCAGCGCGCGCGCATTGCGAAGCACGGGCGACGATTCGAATCTAACCAGGAGGTTGGCCGGTCCCTGGCTGTATCCCGAGACCTGAACGGTTTGACCGTTCCATTCGAACCGCCGCGCCCAGGCGTTCGCCGGCATGGCCCTGGTGACGGCGTCCAGAATGCGAAGCGGCGCATTGTGGGCCAGACGCTCGAGAAGTGCGGCGCGCCGTTCGGCTTCCGTTTCGACTTTGGCATGCAGACGCACGGCCAAAGCGACTGTTGCTTGCTGCGAATCGACGTCGCCTCGCAATTCGTCGAGGGCGGCTGAGTCTCGGTAAGTGAAAAGCGCGACATTCGCCGCCATGAGAAGTGCGACACCGCCCCACCACAGAGGCAGTCGCGCACGCGCGCCTCCGACCCCGCCGGAACCGCGCGCCTGGGCGAGAAAGTCGAAATGAATGTTCGACCCAGCCCCTCCCCTCATTCCAACGGCGGCCGCTCCAAGCCCTGCCGATTTCACGCGCTCCAAAACTTCCGCAAACGCGCCACGCGGCATGACACCGAGCAACACGCGCTGCTTGCTCCTGTCCGCGTCGCGCTGGATGACTTCGGTATCGAAATAGACAGCCTCGGCGGGAAACGGCGTGAGGCGGTCGATATCCAGCTGGATCAGACGACGCAGGTCGTTGGGAGGGAGCAGAGGCAGATCGAGTTCGCGCGTCAGCACGCGCGTCATCGGCAGCACGATTGTCGCGTTGTCGAGTTCGCGCGACGTATGCGATGCGGGGTCGAAAGGCCTTGAGTTGTTTCCTTCGCGGGAACTCAAGCCCTGTTCATCCCAATCCACAATAAGTTTCGGACGTTGCGTCAGACGTGCGCGCCATTGCAGCGGAACGAGCGCGAGAAGCTCGTCGAACCACCACGCCAGACCCTGCCGGATCAAGCGCCCGATCGTTTCCATATCCGAATTGAGAATATCTTTGATATTCATTGCCTGCCTCGGCAGCGCCCGCTGGCAGCATTGAGCACACATAGTGAATCGATCGTAACCATCGGCTTGATCAGAAGCTCCGGCCAGGCGCGCCGGTCGCCCTGTTCGAACTGCAGCCTGATGCGCACCAGTTGCGGCAGGGACGCCTGATGTTCCCAGCTCAACTGCCACGCCGGCGGACCCTGGGGCTGCGGCCCAAAGTAGGCGACATCGAAGTCCTGAACGCCGCGAAGCAGCACCAAAACCCCGCTTGGGACCGTCTGATCGAGGGCCACGTCGCTCACGGCCGAAAGCACGAGATCGCCGTCCGTATCGAGTGACAGGCGATATCGGCGCAATGCGGTCGGCCGCTCCGAATCGCGCGCTTCGCCGAGGAAAGAGATTGCATCTGCTTTTCCCTCGAAATCGGCGTAGGGCGGCACGGTATCGTTCCGTGTTGCGGGGAACACGGACTCGATGCGCTCACGCAGCAGCAACTGCGCGCCGGCAACGCTCTCTGCTGCCACATCGCTGGCATCCATGCGCTCCCACACCCGCCGACCCGTCGTAATACCGGAAATCATCAGGGCCCCGATCATGCCGAGAATGACAAGGCTCGCCAACATTTCGGCAATCGCGTATCCGGCCGACTTCTCGGGCATCGCTCAGGTTCCCGGAGAAAGTGCAAAGCTGTCGAGCGTAACGATCGCATTGCCGCGGTCGAGTGCGCGCACGGACACCGTGACTTGCCACAATTGGCCGGCATTGCTTGGCGCGCTCTGCGCATCCGAGGGTGAAATGTCGACACGCCAGGCATAAGGTCCATCCGTTCCGCCCGTCATTCCCTGCGCCAGCGGTATTGCGGATCCCACGGCCGCAAGCTCGGATTGCGCGATCAGCAACGCCGATTGCTTCTCATTGACTGCACGATTGCGCATCGCGCCGTCCTCGATCACGCGATACATGGCTGCCAGCGACAGCGCGACGATCGCCGCCGCCACCATCGATTCGATGAAGACCGAACCGCTGTCGTTCTTCATCATGGTCCGTTGGTCACGGCCCCGGTCGCGATATCCACCGAGATGTCGACCTGATGGGCGCCTGCGGCGAGCGTCACGACGCCGCCCGACGTAGAGCCATCGGCAAAGAATTGAATCTTTTGCCCCTTCGACATCCGCAGATCGATCGTTTCCGGCACGCGGCGCGCCTCTCCCTCGTTCCAGCCATATCCATGTCCGTCGACCTGCAGCGAAAAGTCGACGTCGCGGTCCTTGTCCATCGCATCGGCATGGGCAATGCGCAGATTCGCTGCCAGCGCATCGGCCGTCTGATGGAGCGAGAGAATTTGGTAAGTTCGCTCCATGGACGGAAACGCGATGAGGCCAATCATCACAGTAAGCGTTACCACGACGAGAGCTTCAAGCAGTGTCATTTGCGGTCGCTACCAATTGCCGACGTCCTGGGCTTCGCCTGTGCCGCCTTCGGCCTTGTCCGATCCCAGCGTATAGACATCGACTTCCCCGTGCTGTCCCGGCACTTTGTAGAGATAGGTCTCGCCCCAGGGGTCGCGCAGCGCGCTTTCCTTGCGCAAATAGGGGCCGTTCCATCCCGGTGCTGTCGGCGGATCGGTGACAAGCGCATTCAACCCCTCCACCTGGGTCGGGTAACGGCCCACATCCAGCTTGTACAGTTCCAGTGCCGAGGTGATGTTCTGGATCTGCACGCGCGCAGTCTGCGTGCGCGACGTTCCCAGATATTTGAGGACCTGCGGCGCGATTATGGCGGCAAGCAGCCCCATGATCGCGAGCACGACCAGAAGTTCCAACAGGGTGAAGCCGGCCTCACGCCGAGTAATTTTCTTCAGTTTCATCATGGTCCAAGAGCCAAATCGTTGAAGCCAAGGATAGCCGACATTATCGAAGCGATGACAGTCGCCACAAGCGCACCCATCAACACCGTTAGGGCCGGCGTCAAGATCGCAATCATACGTTGGATTGTGTTCCGGACATCGCGGTCCAGCACGTCGGCAAGACGGTTCAGCATCATTCCGAGCTGAGCTGTCTCCTCGCCGGTCCGCAAAAAGCTTATTGCCATCGGCGGAAACAGTTTGGTCGCTGCCAGCGGGCCTGAAAGGCCGCTGCCTTCCTTTAGCCCGGATACCACGCGACCGACGGCCGCCGACATATAGGTGTTAACGAGCGAGCGCTGGGCGATGCTCAGCGCCGTGGGCAGCGCAACGCCGCTATCGACGAGACTTCCCAGCGTTCGCGCGAGACGCGCCGTTTCGGCGTTGGTGATGAGAGGTCCAAACTGGGGCACGCGCAGGATATTGCGGTCGAATGCGCGGCGAACGGCCGGCTGGGCCATCCATCGCATGCCGACAAAGCCGGTGACTACGAGCACGATAAGGCCCACCCACCAATAGTTCCGGAGGCCATGGCTTGCCCCCATGACGATCTGCGTGATGAGCGGGAGCTTGGCGCCCTGATCGGAGAACAAATCTTCGAACTGCGGCACGACGACAAGAAGCATCATCGAGACGACGCCCAGCGCGATGACGATCAAAACGGCCGGATAAATCAGCGATGAAACAATCGTCTGGCGTAAAGCTGCTGCGCGATCGAGCGACTCGGCCAGGCGCGCGAGGCTTGTGTCGAGCTTGCCACTCGCCTCGCCCGCTTCCGCCATCGCGCAGGCCATCGGAGGAAAGGTTGCCTCCTCCTGCTGCATGGCGCGAGCAAGCGGCACGCCTTCTTTTACGCGCTCGCGCAAGCGCGCAAACACGGCCTTGAGTGCCGGCTTCGAAATATTGTCGATGCAGACGACCAGAGCGCGATCGAGCGCGAGACCCGCACTCAGCAACACCGCCAGTTCGCCAAGAGCGTTCGCAACCGCCTGGCGCGTGGCCGCGCCCGCCATTTTGGTTCGCTTCGCCGGACGATCCGCCGTTTCGATCGCTTCGATCGGCATCAAGCCCAGGCGGCGCAGCCGATCGAGCACATCGATCTGCGACGCGCCGTCCAACGTTCCCGCCTTCAACTCTCCTGTCGCCGTCGCGGCGCGGTAGCGAAACGTTGCCACCTCTATGCCTCCCGCGTCACGCGCAAGATTTCTTCGACGGTCGTCAGCCCGGCTTGCGCCTTGGCGATTCCGTCGGCGAGCATCAGGCGCATTCCGGCGTCGACAGCCGCACGCTGCACTTCGCGTGCTTCGGCGCGCACGAGGATAAGCCGGGAAATCTCCTCGTCCATCTCCAGCAATTCGAACAACGCGATGCGGCCGCGGAAGCCGGTGTTGCTGCAGGCATCGCAACCATGCGGCTTGTAAAACTTCATGCCGTCCATCGTTGCGGGGTCGAGACCGAGCGATGCAATCGCTTCGCGCGAAAGCACGGTCGCCGTGCGGCACTGCGGACACAGGCGCCGCACTAGGCGCTGCGCGAGCACGGCGTTGAGCGTGGAGGTGATCAGGAACGGCTCCACGCCCATATCGAGCAGCCGCGTGACCGAGCTTGCCGCCGTATTGGTGTGCAGAGTCGAAAGGATCATGTGACCGGTCAGCGCGGATTGGATGGCGACCTGCGCCGTTTCGAGATCGCGGATTTCGCCCACCATCATTACGTCGGGGTCCTGGCGCAAAAAGGAGCGTAGCGCCGCGGCGAAATCGAGCCCTATTTGCGGCTTGACCTGAACCTGATTAATGCCGGCAAGGCGGTATTCGATCGGATCCTCGATGGTGAGAATCTTGCGCTCGGACGTGTTGAGCGTGGCAAGCGACGCATACAACGTCGTCGTCTTTCCACTGCCCGTCGGTCCCGTTACAAGGAGAATGCCGTGCGGCTGCGCGAGAACGCGCCGATAGCGCACCAGCAGTTCTTCGTCGAATCCCAGCTTGTCGAATTCCAATGCGAGATTGGAGCGATCGAGAATACGCAGCACGACCGCTTCGCCGTGAATGGTTGGCGATGTCGCGACGCGAAAGTCGATCTCCTGGCCGCGCACGGCAAGTCGCAACCGACCGTCCTGGGGCAGACGCCGTTCGGCGATATTGAGGCCCGACATCACTTTGATGCGCGACACGAGCGCCGACTTGAGATGCGCCGGCAATGTCTCTTCGTCACGCAACGCGCCGTCGACGCGGAATCGCACCTTGATCGCGCTTTCCGTCGGCTCAATGTGAATATCCGATGCCTGCGCTTCGGAGGCGCGCGCGATCAGACTGTTGACCGCACGCACGACCGGCGCATCGCTGGCCAAATCCTTGAGCCGCTCGACATCGGCATCGTTGTCGTCGGCGCCTGGGTCTTCTTCCTGCGGCGCATTCGGCGCGCCGTAAAGCCGATCAAGAGCCGCTTCCACATCGCTTGTCCGGGCGACAACTGGCGTCACGGCGCAGTTGAGAGCAAACGCGAGCGCCTTTGAGACGTACGCATCGAGCGGATCGACGAATGCGATTTCGACGCCGGACGGTGTTTGACGAAGTGGCACAGCGCGCGCATCGCGCAGGAAACGCGGCGCCAGCGTATCCGCGGCAACGGCCTCGGCCGGAAAGTCCTCCGATCTCGCGAGCCGGAAGCCGGTCGCACGCGAGATGGCCTGCGCCAGCGCAACTTCGGAGATCAACCCGAGGCGCGTCAGCACGGCATCAAGCCGCTCGCCCGTCTCCGATTGCACGGCACGCGCGCGCGCAAGCGTTTCCGGCGAGACAAGCTCGCGATCCAGGACCAACTGGTCCAGGCTTCCAGCGACTTCAGACGGCGCAAGCATGGCGGTCACGCGGCAGCGCCCCTCCCGATCCAGACACTGACTTCTTGAAAGCGAGCCGCCACGCCGACCACGTTGGCAGGCACACAAGTAAGGTACCAGAATCGCACAAGATTATGCAATGTTGACCGGCCGAGCCGGCCTGGATTGCAGGTTAATCTCAAGCCAAGATTTCCGGGATTTAGCTGTCAAATTCCCAAAATCCCGGCTTCCGACCCGAACCTTACGTAAACTACATGCTTTGCGATAACCCTTCTGTTGAAAAAAGCGGCAGGCGCGTATCATTCGCGGGCCGAGAATCCGCTGAGTTCCGTCCTTGGTTGCTGACTCCCTGAGCCCGCCGGCACTGCGCGAGACGCCCCTTGGGCTTCGCATTGCTGTCATTTGCGTGATGCTGGGCATGTTCATGCAAATGCTGGACACGACCATCGCCAATGTGGCGCTCCCCTATATGCAGGGCAGCCTGCAGGCATCTCGCGACCAGATCACTTGGGTGCTGACATCCTATGTGATCGCGTCCGCCATCCTGACCGGGCCGGTCGGCTGGCTGTCCGCCAGATTCGGCCGACGTGAGATATTCCTTTTGAGCCTTGTCGGATTCACCATCACATCGGCGATGTGCGGGCTGGCGCAGACCCTCGACCAGATGATCGCGTTCCGGCTGTTACAGGGGGCCTTCGGCGCAGCGCTATCGCCCCTTTCGCAGGCCATCATCATCGACCGCTATCCGCTCGAGAAGCGCGGCCAGATCATGGCGGTCTGGTCGATGATCATCATGCTGGGGCCGATCCTGGGTCCGACGCTCGGCGGATTTCTCACCGACCATTATTCCTGGCGTTGGGTATTCTACGTCAATGTCCCCGTCGGCATCGTGTCTACGATCGGCGTTTTTTTGTTTTTGCATGAAGCGCGGCATGACACGCCGCCACGCTTCGACTGGTTTGGATTCATCGCGCTCAGCATCGGCCTCGGCGCGCTGCAGCTGATGCTGGATCGTGGAACTACGAAGGACTGGTTCGACTCCGCCGAGATCATCGTCGAAGCCGTGCTCGCCGGTCTCGGCCTTTATATTTTCACGGTGCAGATTCTCACGATCAACAAGCCGTTTCTGCGGCTCGATCTTTTGAAGGACAAGAATTATCGCTCGGGCCTGATGCTGACATTCTTTGTGGGCATCATCCTTCTTGCAACGAGCGCACTTCTGCCCCCTTACCTGCAAGACCTGGGAGGCTACTCGGTGATGGATACGGGCCTGCTTCTGGCGCCGCGCGGCCTCGGCACGATGGTGACGATGTTGTTCGTCGGCCGAATTGTGATGAAAATCGATCCGCGCGGATTGATGGCTTTCGGCGCATCGATCCTGATCTGGTCGCTATGGGAAATGTCGCGCTGGACCCCCGACATCGATTCCCAGACCCTTGCATTCACGACATTCATGCAGGGCGTTGGGATGGGATTTATCTTCGTCCCTTCCAACATCTATGCCTTTGCCACCCTGCCGCCACAACTTCGCACCGATGGGGCCAGCATCATCAACCTGGTACGCAATGTAGGTTCGGCGATCGGGGTTTCCGTCACGACGACCGTCCTGACCAGCAGCACGCAGATCATGTATGCCCAGCTTTCCGCCCATGCCTCGCCGTTCAATCGCGCTTTGGGCGTCAATGCACCCAGCCTGATGCTCAATCCGCAAATACCGCTGGGCGCCACGATGCTGAACGGGATGGTGTTGCAGCAGGCTTCCATAGCAGCCTATGCCGACGTATTTCTTCTGATGTTTTACATCAGCCTGCCGATATTGATCCTGATCATGTTCCTGCAGAAAACGCAGCTGTTGCCCGCTGCCGCACCAGCCAATGAAATGGAAGCATTGGAGTAGCTAGAGAACCTCGAACACTTCGTATTTGACGCCTCCGGTCATCGCGCCGCCGACACCGACTGCTATCAGATCGTTCAGCCACAGATATCGGGAATCGCCGGTTTCGAAGACGGGGCTCGTGCGGAAGTAGAGTTTGCGATGATCCTCTTCCGTGCTGGTGCCACCGGCGGCGCCCTGGCGGCGGATTTCCGAGAACGGCCGCAACACGCCGCGATAGGACACATAAATCTTCGCGCCGTCATGCGTCTCAAAAGTCACGCGCGCGTCGAGCCGCAACACGTCGCGATCCTCTTCGATCAGCGCCCAGTCTCCACCCCCGTTGAGAACCCTGCCCTTGAGACGCTCGCCTTCGAACGCACCGCCCGTTACGACCGCCACCAGCCTGCGGCCGAAAGGGCCCTTGCCGGTGTTGTGCTGAATCGGTTCCAACGTCGCATGATAGTTGCACAAGGGATACGTTCTAATCTCGACCATTCTTCGCCTCATCGAAAGTGACGCCACCGGCTTGGGAGACCCTACGGGACCTCGCCCTTTTCGTCACCTGCGCGGCCTGCCTCGGCGTCGCGATCTCGCGCCTTTCGATCCCGAATCCGGTACTGTGACGCGATGAGCGAAACGGACGACATCGTTGCGACATTGCGGACGCTCGGAATGCTGCCGGACGGTGCCACCCCGCCGCTCACACGTCTCCCCGGCGGCGTTTCGAGTGACGTCTATCGCGCCGATCTTCCCACGGGACCGGTTTGCGTGAAGAAGGTGCTGGCGAAACTCAATGTATCGGCGGATTGGCGGGCGCCGGTGGAGCGCGTTCACAGCGAAGCGGCGTGGTTTCGTTTCGCAGGCATGATCACGCCGGGCAGCGTGCCGACAGTCTTGGCCGAAGACCGGGCCTCGCACCTCTTCGTCATGAACTATTTCGATCCCACCACGCATCCCTGCTGGAAGAACCTGCTGCGCGACGGAGTCATCGATCCGGCATTCGCCGCAAGCGTGGGCGATACCATCGCGCGCATTCATCGCGCCAGTGCCGGTTCCCAGGCGATCCGGGACGCGTTCGCGACCTATGATTTCTTCATGGCACTCCGCATTGATCCCTATCTGCTGACGGCGGCGAAAGCACATCCCGATCGTGCAAATCGTATCGGTGAGATTGCCGATGACCTCGGCCGCGCCCGTATCGCTTTGATGCATGGCGATCTAAGTCCCAAAAATATTCTTGTCAGTGGGAACGGGTCCGTCATTCTCGACGCCGAAACGGCCTGCTACGGCGATCCCGCATTCGATCTCGCCTTTTGCCTCAACCATCTGTTGTTGAAATGCGTGTGGAAGCCTGCGCACGTCCGGGAGTACTGCGCATCGTTCGGGGCGATGCGCAGAGCCTATCTCGCAAGGGTGGACTGGGAAGATGCACAGACGCTGGAATGGCGTGCAAGCGCATTGCTGGCAGCTCTCCTGCTCGCACGGATCGACGGCAAATCGCCGGTCGAATACCTGACAGCGCCTCGCGATCTCGATTTCGTGCGCGACGCCGCGCGCGCCTATCTGGTGCGGCCGGGCCTCACGCTCGAAGCAGTACAGCAGGATTGGGAGGTGCGTGTGCTGACGCGGTGACGCAAATTAGCCCGGTTCAAATTCGCGTATGCGTTTGTGACCCGTTGCATCGACAGGCTCATGCTTCACGTCTACCTTTGGATCGAGCACCCGCGTCCATGCCGCGAATTCGAGACAGATGCCGTCCGGATCGAAGAAATAAATCGAGCGCACGAACGTCGTCGGCGACAAGGCGGCACTCACCTGATATTCGGAATCGTCGTGATTGAGAATCTTCGTCGGCTTAACCCCCTTGGCGACCAGTTTCTCGTAATACTCATCGATCTTTTCTGGAGGCACGTTGATCGCGACGTGATTCATAGAGCCATGCGCGGACGCGATCGATTTCCCGGACGTCGGCAAGTGACCTGCCGAGGCAATACCGGGCTGCGCCGCCGGCGCATTGGGAAACCAGAAGAACGCGAGCGCGTCGCCATTGCCGATATCGAAGAAAAAGTGCTGGCCCATATTCATCGGCAGATCGATCGTCTTGATCAGCGGCATGCCCAGAACGTTGGTGTAGAAGTCGACCGTGCGGGCCATGTCCTTGCAGACAAGCGCCAGATGATTGACGCCCTGAAGGTCGAATTCCCTGTTGTCCGGCATCGGTCCGTCCTCCATTTGCGCGTCGCAGGAGCGCGCGATGTATGATGTCCCTAGCCTAGGAATTTTGGGCGGCTTGTCCAGACGTAACCCACAGCTTTGGAGCAAAGATGACCGGAACCTCGAAGCAAATCTCCGCCCAATTCGTCAGTCTTCCGTCGCCGACCATGCCGGCGGCCAAGCACGGCAGCCACCCGTGTCAGGGGCTCTACTGGACGGTAGCAGGCGAGAAGCCGCGCATTGCCGTGATCGCGACCCATTATAATGTCGATTTCGCGGAACATTATTGCGGACCTTTATTTGCCGCGCGCGGGCTTGGTTTTCTCGGCTGGAACACGCGCTACCGCGGCGCCGAAGATCAATTCATCCTTGAGCACGCGCTCGTCGATATTGCGGTCGGCGTGAAATGGCTGCGCGAGACGGCCGGCGTGGAAACGATTGTGTTGCTCGGGAATTCTGGCGGCGGCTCGCTGATGGCAGCCTATCAGGCCGAAGCGATCAAATCGACGCTGGCAGAATCGGCGAGCGGCCCCCTCAAACAAGCACTTGCTTCATTGCCGCGAGCGCAATTGTACATTTCGCTCAACGCGCATCCGGGCCGTCCGGAGGTTTTGACCAATTGGATGGACGCTTCGGTCATTGATGAAGACGATCCCACAAAAACGGATTCCGCGCTGGACCCTTTCAACCCGGACAATGGGCCGCCTTATTCCCAGGAATTCATCGCGAAATATCGAGCTGCGCAACGCGCGCGCAACCAGCGCATCACAGACTGGGCGAAGGCGGAACTGGCACGCCTCAAGGCCGCGAGCATTCCCGACCGGATATTTCCGCTGTTTCGCACCTGGGCGGATCTGCGTTTCATGGATCCGTCCATCGATCCGTCGGAGCGCCCTTGTCCTGCTTGCTATGCGGGACCGCCGCCGCTTGCCAATCGCAACCCGCTCGGCATCGGTCGCGCCAACACGTTGCGCGCGTGGCTATCGATGTGGAGTCTCGAAACCTCGCACTGCCGTGGAGAGGCACAGCTCGCAAAGCTGGAACTGCCGTCACTGGTTATCCAGAGCATAGCCGACACAGGCGTCTTCCCGAGCGATGCACGCCAGATTTTCGAGGCACTTGCGGCCCCCGACAAGACGTTGGAATTCCTGCCGGGTGCACATTATTTCGAGGATTCCGAGCCGAATCGCGAACGGGTCGCGGAAGTGATGACCGCGTGGATCAAAGTGCGCGTCTGACTATTCGAAAATTCTACTAGTGATTTGCTTGTGGCGGGGTGATTGAAGGATCGCTCGGCACCTTCCAATTTAGGACCTGTCGCGCAGCCATCAGGGGCCATGTCATGCTGACGATCCAGAATCTCACGCACGTTTACCGTAAAGGCACCGAAGCACCGATGAACGAACAAGTGCCATCGGCGCGTTTCGCACGGAGCCGGATAAGGAAGGATTCGACAAGTCCAAGACTCTGTTCTTCCAGAACGAGCCGGTTCATAGCGGCAAGCAGGTCTTCCATCTCGTCACGGACCGCGTCCCGACATTCGCCGGGGTCGATCCTTACATCGAATGGATCGACCGCAATTCCGATGACAATGTCATGAGCGTAAGTCCCACAGGCTCTTGAAGCAGCTAGATGCCCTCGCCCATGCCGAGGAAATCGGCAGTGGTGAGGCGCGGAGCCGGTGCGTCGCTCGAAAGCTGGGCGACGAGACGGTCGATTTGGATGTTGATCTCCGGCACGGCCGTGATTTCCCACCACGCCGGACGGGTAAGCGGCCCCAGCGCAAACAGCCAGGTTGATGGCTGGCCTGCCGAATCGAGCACTGCGCAATCGTCGGTCTCGAAACCCACTCCCAGGGAATCTGCATTGGCCATTCCCCGCTCGCGCAAATCGGCCACAAGCGGGATCGCGATCTTGTCGAAGTCGTTGCCGGGGCCGGTGCAATTGACGACTTGCCCGGCACTGAACATGCGCATGCCGCCGCCACGCAGCTTCAACGTGACTTCGACCAGATTACCGGCCTCTTGAAATCCTGCGAGGCGCCCTGCGACTATTTCGAGCTTGCCGCGTTTGAGCAATGAATCCAGTTCTTCACCAATCCGCGGCGCCATGCGGTGGCGATGGATATCCCAGCGCACGCGCAGGTGGCGCACAAACTGACGCCGGCTTTTGTCGTCCCAGTTGTTCCAAACGCTCGCGACCGCCGGCCGCGCGGCATCGAACACGCGCTGCCAAGGAATATTCTGGGCTTCCGCTTCTGCGGATTCCGCGCGAATGATTTTCGCCAACGCCCGTGGCGATGCGGGAATTTTGTCGTGCAGGAACGGCGACCACGCACCGCCGCCCTTGTGCGTGCGCGGTTTCAGCCCGCGACGCGACACGGCCAGCATTTTGCCGCGATGGCCTTCGGCGGCAAGGCGCAGTGCGATATCGACCATCGTCAATCCGGCGCCAATCAACAGGATCGGTTCATCCGGATCGACGTCATCGAATGCATTCATGGCCCAGGGATCCGGCACGAAATAACCGGTGTCGTAAATCCAATT
>Ga0302324_100006642_pt1 | contig 24827 bp, 15 predicted proteins | sample Palsa_T0_1_FD_201949 | JGI IMG/M metagenome (GOLD analysis project Ga0302324, IMG submission 201949) | Peat permafrost microbial communities from Stordalen Mire near Abisko, Sweden - Palsa_T0_1 | ecosystem: Environmental > Terrestrial > Soil > Palsa > Peat permafrost | place: Sweden: Abisko... | reverse complement strand
CAGCCGGTTTCGGTCTGCCAGAAGTGATCGTAGACGGGCTTGCCGATCGCTTCCGCGATCCACTTGGCGGTAGGCTCATCCAGCGGTTCGCCCGCCAGGAAAAGACGCCGCAAACTGGAGAGATCGTACTTAGTAAGATAGGCGGGGTCTTGTTTCTTCAATACGCGGAGCGCGGTGGGGGACGAGAACATGACGGTGACTTTGTAGTCCTGCACGATTCTCCACCAGGCGCCGGCGTCGGGCCGGATCGGCAGCCCTTCGTACACCACCGACGCGATTCCGCAGATCAGCGGGCCATAAACCACGTAAGAGTGGCCCACCACCCAGCCGATATCCGAAGTGGCGAAGTAAGTCTCGCCGGGACGCGCATCGTAGATATATTTCATGGAAGCGGCCAGCGCTACGGCGTATCCGCCGGTGTCGCGCTGCACGCCTTTGGGCTTGCCGGTGGTCCCCGATGTGTACAGAATGTAGGATGGATGGCCGGATTCCACCCAGGTGCACGGAACCTGCGCGTCCATGTGCATGGCGCGTAGCGTGGCGTAATCCAAATCGCGGCCGGATGCCATGGCGATCCCCGTGTCCAGCCCGCGGTTGACCAGCAGCACGTGCGCCGGCGGTGTCTGGGAGAGCAGCAGAGCTTCGTCCACCAGCGGCTTATAGCGGATGGCTTTGCCGCCGCGCATTCCGGCGTCGGCCGTGACCATTACTTTGGGTTGGGCATCGTCTATGCGGGTAGCCAGCGAATGCGGCGCGAAACCGCCGAATACCACCGAGTGAATTGCGCCGAGCCGTACGGTGGCCAACATGGCGAAGATAGCTTCGGGGATCATGGGCATATAGATCAAGACCCGGTCGCCCTTGGTGACGCCCAAGGATTCGAGCACGGCGGCCATGCGCATGACTTCCGTGTGCAGTTCGCGGTAAGTGTAGGTCTTTTCTTCTCCGGTTTCGGTGGAGATGTAGATTAGTGCGGATTGGCCGGCGCGGTCCGCGAGATGGCGGTCCACCGCGTTGTAGCAGAGGTTGGTTTCGCCGCCGACGAACCACTTGGCGAACGGCGGAGACGAGTAGTCCAGCACCTGCGCGAAGGGTTTGTGCCAGTCGATGAGGGCGGCCTGCTCGCCCCAGAATTCGTCGCGTTGCTCGATGGAGCGCTTGTGAAATTCACGATACGTCATAAGTACCTCGCTTAACTAGTGGGGCAGGCCCTTGGCCTGCGCGGGTCCCTCGGACCCGCAGGCGGCCTGCGAGGCCGCCGCAGGCTGTGAGCCTGCCCCACCTAGCAACAACCCATCTTCACTTCGTTGCCGGCGGTCACCGGCTCGCCAAAGGCTTCCGCTGGCGGTTGGGCGCCGTTCAAGACGGACACCCAACGGCGCACCGCGTCGAAAACCACCAGAACGACACCGGCGATGAAGATAGCCATTAGCGTCGAATCCAGGTAGCCCGTGAACATCTGCCCGGGCTTCGAAGTCAGCGGCCAGAAGATATTCCGGATCGACAGAACGCCGGCTGTGATCGTGGTCACGCCGACAAAACACATCGGAATCGCCGTTATCAAAGCGTACTTCGCCTTTCCCATGTTTATGAGAAACGTCGTAGTGATAGACAGCGCAATAGTAGCCAGTAACTGGTTGCCCGTGCCGAAGAGCGGCCAGATAGTAGAAATGGTGCCTGTATAAATGAGATATCCCCAACCGCCCACCACGCAAGACGTCGCGACCAGGTTACCGGGAAGCCAGGCGCTATTGGCAAAGGGCTTGTGCACACGGCCCATGAGCTCTTGCAGGACATAGCGCGCCACCCGCGTACCGGTATCGACCGTGGTGAGAATGAATAGCGCTTCGAACATGATGGCATAGTGATACCAATACGCCATCAGGCGATCCATGCCGGGCAGGCCCTTGAAGATCTGAGCCATGCCGACCGCCAGAGAAACCGCGCCGCCGGTGCGTCCCGCCAGCTTTTCACCCACCTCGCGCGAGAACATATCCAAATTCACGGTGTGCAGCCCGAGTTTGGCAAAGACCCCGGCTGGAGTATTGATGGCGAAGTAATCGCCGGGGTGCATGGAAGTGGCGGCGATGAGCGCCAGCACGCCCACCAACGACTCGCAGAGCATCGCGCCGTAGCCGATGAAGCGCGCGTCGGTCTCTTTGTCGAGCATCTTGGGCGTGGTTCCGGAGGAAACCAGCGAATGGAATCCGGAGATTGCGCCACAGGCGATGGTTACAAATAGAAACGGGAACAGGTTGCCCTTGATGATGGGTCCGCCGCCGTGGATGTACTGAGTGAATGCCGGAAAGCGGATATCGGGATGCACGATGAAGACGCCCACGATGAGAATCGCGATAGTGCCCAGCTTGACGTAAGTGGAAAGATAGTCGCGCGGTTCCAGCAGCAGCCAGACAGGCAGCACCGAGGCGATGAAACCGTAGGCCATCATCAGGAAAGTGATCTGGTGGGGAGAGAACGTAAGTGCGCCCGCCGCACCTGTCTGCGCGAACCAGTGACCGGCCGCGACCGCTGAGATGAGCAGCACCACGCCGAAGATACTCGGCCCGGTGACAGTAATCTTTCCGGCGTGACTCCTGAACATCCAAATGCCCATGATCAGGGCGATCGGCACGGTGGCGCCGATGGTGAACACGCCCCACGGACTGTTGGCCAGCGCGTTGACCACCACGATACCCAGACCGGCTAGCGTGACCAGCAGGATGAAGAGCACCGCAATCATGGCCACTAAGCCGGCGAAGGGGCTGATCTCGGTACGAGCGATTTCGGCGAGCGACCGGCCGCGGTGCCGGATGGATGCCACCAGAACGGTGAAATCCTGGACGCAGCCGGCCAGCACTGCGCCAATCAGCAGCCACAGGAATCCGGGAGCAAATCCGAACTGTGCGGCCAGCGTGGGTCCCACCAGCGGGCCGGCGCCGGCGATGGCGGCGAAGTGGTGGCCGAAGAGCACCCATTTGGGCGAAGCCACGTAGTTATGTCCGTCTTTGAAGGCGTGCGCCGGCGTGGTGCGGCGATCGTCCAGCACCAGGGCTTTGGCCGCGATGAACGCGCTGTAGTAGCGGTAAGCGATGGCGTAGACGCAGAGCGCGCCGAGGAGAACCGGGAAGGTGTTCATCGATCTTCATTCCTCCTGGCGGCCTGGGAGGCCGGGCCCAGAGGGCGCCCCGGCCGAGGGCCTGCCCCACTGTCCAAGCGATCGGCGATCAGCTCGGCGGTATGCCGCACTTCTATGGGCGCGCCATCTTTATCGAGGCCGCCACGAATTTGCATCGCGCAGCCGGGGCAATCCATGGCCACGATGGGGGCTCCGGTGTTCTTGATGTTGGTTAGCTTGCGCCGCAGAATCGGCGCGGAAATTTCCGGCAGCTTCAGAGAATAGGAACCACCCATGCCGCAGCACATGTCGCACTCGAACATTTCCACCAACTCGTAGCCGGCCTTGCCCAGAAGCTCGCGCGGCGCGCGGTCGGCCTTCAGAGTTTTTTTCAGGTGGCAGGAGTCGTGATAGGTGATGCGGGAGAGGTGGTCTCCTTCCTTCAAGGTGAGGCGGCCCGCGTCCACGAGTTGCTTCGCCAGGGTGGAGAAGTCCACCACCTTGGCGGCGAGGGCGGCAGCGCGGGGAACGCTTTCGGTCAGGCCCAGGCTGGCGAAGGTTTTGGCGAAATCGTGCTTCAACGCCACGGTGCACGTGGGGCACGCCGAAACCACATAGGCCACGTCTTCGGCCAGCAGCGCATCGATGTTAGCCTTGGCATTGCCGGCGGCCACTTCATACGCGCCCGAGAAGCGCGCGGGAGCGCCGCAGCAGGTCTGGCCTTCCGGGAAGATCACTTCAATGCCGGCTTTATTCAGCACTTGCACCACGGCCGTGCCGGTTTCCGGATATGCGAAATCGATGAGGCAGCCAGCATAGAACGCAGCTTTTTCTTGCGAGCGCGGCTGCTCGATTTTCAGAAACTTATCGCGAAAAGGCTCTTCGGCGACCGCCGGCAGGCTGCGGAATTCACACAGATCCGAAAGAAATATCGGCAGGTGGCGGATGAATCCGTCTTTCGCAAAAGGCTTCTGCACGGTGTAGGCGGCGCGCAGCATGGTGTGGAACAAACGCCGGTTATTGACGATGCCAAACGCCGCTTTTTCCTTCAGCGATGGCCCCTGCTGCTTCACCAGCCGCCGGCGCAATTCCAGAATCATGTCGGGAATGGGGACCTTGCCGGGACAGACATCCACGCAGTTGCCGCATTGTATGCACAGGCCCTGAATCTCTTCCGACTGCTTCAGCTCGTCGAACCAAGCGGTGAGAATGGTCCCGATGCCGCCGGTGTAGGTCTTGCCGAACACGTGGCCGCCCACCAGGCGAAACACCGGACAAACATTCAGGCAGGACGCGCAGCGGATGCACTGCAGCGCCTCCTTGAACATGGGATCGTTCGCCATCTCGCTGCGATGGCTGTCCATTAATACGATGTGGAGATCCTTCAGGCTGCCATCGGTATTGGGCGAAGGTCCGGTGATGATGGAAACGTAGCTGGTGAGCAACTGCGCGGTGGCGCTGCGGGGCAGCGCCTTCAGAATGGGGAGCACATCGCTGAAATGCGCCACCAGTTTTTCCACTCCCACAATCGCTACGTGCGTTTTGGGAAGCGTGGTGACCAGGCGGGCATTGCCTTCGTTGGTGATAATGACGATGCTGCCGGTCTCCGCCACCGCGATGTTCGCGCCGGAGACTCCCATTCCCGCGTTCAGGAACTTGGTGCGCAGCTCTTTGCGGGCGCGCTTCACCAACGCGGGAATATCGGCTGCCAGGCGTTCATTGACCTCTTTACTGAAGACTTCGGCCACCTGCTCCTTGGTCATGTGAATCGCCGGCATCACCATGTGGGACGGCCGCTCGCCGGCGAGCTGCACGATCCATTCGCCCAGGTCCGTTTCACTGGCGGTGATGCCCGCTTCTTCGAGATGCCGATTGAGGTGAATCTCCTCCGAAGCCATGGACTTGGATTTGACGACGCTCTTCACGCCATTTTTGCGGGCGAGGTCCACCACGTATTGGGCCGCGGCATTGGCATCGTTGGTGCGGAAGACTTTGGCGCCGCGGGCCTGCGCGTTGCGGGTGAAAATTTCGGCTAGCTCGTTGAGGTGCGAGGCGGCGTAGGACTTCAGCTCCGCGATGCGGCCGCGGACTTCCTCGAAATCGACGCCCTCGTAAGCTTTGGCGCGGCTGACGCGGTAGGCTTCCGAGAATCTGCCGAGTGCGCCCGTCAAGTTGGCGTTATTCACCGCGGAGTGGATGGATTCGCGGAAGGCCGTGTTCATCAGCTTCTCCCTAGTTCATCCACGAATACGATTACCAGCCGGGAGGGTCCGTGCACGCCGATGGTGAGGACGCGCTCGATATCGGCGGTCCGGCTGGGGCCGGTGATCATGGAGATGTAGCCGCATTGGCCAGGATGGACGCGCACGAGGGCAGCCGCCATATCGGGCTGGATGGTATCGGTGGCGACCACGGCCACGTGGATCAGCGGGAGCGCTGAAACCAGGCGGCGCTCCACCGGCGCGGCGTCGGTGACCAGCGTGCCCGTATCGGAAATGGCGCACTCCACCTGGCTGATTCCGATCTTGGAGGTTTCCGCCGCATCGCGCGTCACGTTGAACGTCAGGCCGGGGGTCTGTGCGGCGAGCTGTCCGAGATCCACCCCGTCGAGCAGCGATCCATTGGCCCAAACCACGCGCGATTGCGGGATATCGGCGGCGTTCTCCTGCCGCAAGAAAGCCAGAATGAAATCGAGAGCTTCCGCCTTGGTCGCGAAGCGGTGCACCTCGGCGCTGACCGCTTCCGCGCGGGCTTTAAACGTGTCAAAGAGCGCCGTCATTTTTTCCCTCATCTTCGCGTTCGACGCGGTATGATTCCGCCAGCAGCGAGATGTAATGCCTGATCCTTTGCGTCCTGCCGAAGCGGTGGGTGCTATCCAAAAGCTGCATCATGCATGCCGGACAGCCGGTGGCCACGGTACTGGCGCCGGTGGCCGCGGCATCCTCCGCTTTTCGCCTGGCGATATCCGATGACGTGGCGATGTGGGTCAGGGAATAGGATCCGCCACTTCCACAGCAGGCATCCGGCTTGGACATTTCGTTGAAAATGAGACCGGGAATCGCGCGCAGAATTTCACGAGGCTCGCGGAATACTTTCATGGATTTCTTCAGATGGCAGGAATCGTGATAAGTGACTACGGCCTCCACACGGCCTCTGGGGACGCGGAACTTAAGAACGTCGGTCAGAAATGTGGAGACATCATACGTGTGAGCGCCCCAGTATGCGGCGCGCTCACCGTATACCGGATCGCCGCCCAGCAACTGCTGGAACTGATGCCGCCAGGCGCTGCCGCAGGAACCGCAGCCGGTGATAATGTACTGCGCATTGGTCCCCTCCATGGCGTCGATGTTGTTGCGCGCCAGAGTGCGCGCGGTGGCTGCATCGCCGTGCACCAGCACCGGAGTTCCGCAACACTGCTGGTCTTTGGGAACGATTACTTCGACCTGGTTTTCAGCCAAAACGGCCAGCAGATCGATGCCGGTTTCCGGATAGAAGTAGTTGAACGAACATCCGGTGAAAAATGCCACGCGCATTCTGGCCTGTGGCGCCGGCAACACTTCCGGCACGCGATCGCGCAGAGGATGGGTCGCGGGCGGCGGGAATAACCGATCGCTGTCGAAGCCGGCACGTTTGCCGATGAAAGCGAATGGCGAGCGCGGTGAAATCGCCCGGTATCGCGGATCGTCGCGGAAAACGAGGCCCTGCAGAGCGGCGCCGGCCTTCATCGCCCCATCCAGCACCGCGGGCCGGCTGAGCGCGCCGAAGATGGCGGACTTCAGCCAAGGCAGGCCGTTCTTCTCCACAATTTGGGCGCGCATCTCCAGCATGATCCGGTCGAACTGCACGCCCGACGGACAGGCCTGCATGCACGATTTGCAAACCAGGCAATTGAACAGCGTATCGATCACTTCCTGGTCGTCGAGCGCCAGATCGCCGGATATCACGGCTTCCGCGATTCCGATTTTGCCGCGCGCCACGGCCGCCTCGCTCTTCTCCGTGGCGTAGACCGGACAAACAGCCATGCACATGCCGCAGTGCATGCACTTGTCGAGTTCCGATTGAAGGGCGGCCTCGCGCTCAGATGCCGGCATGCACGGCCTCTCTATCGGGGACCAGCTTTCCCGGATTCAGCAGGTGCGTGGGATCGAGGGCGTCCTTGATGCTGCGCATCAGATTCAGGCCGCTCTCGCCAATCTCGCTGCCCAGGAACTTCATTTTGGCGATGCCGATACCGTGCTCGCCCGAAAGCGTGCCGCCGAACCTCAGCGCGGTCTCGAAGATCTCTTCCACCGCCTGGTGGACGCGCGACATTTCGTCCGCGTCGTTCTTATCCGCCAGAATGGTGGGGTGCAGATTTCCGTCGCCGGCGTGGCCGAAGGTGCCGAGCACCAGATTGTACTTGCGCCCGATGGCGGCGCAGGCCACCAGCATTTCGGTGATACGGCTGCGCGGCACAGTGGCGTCCTCCAATACCACCGTGTTATTCAGGGAAGCCAATGCGGGCAGGGCCGCGCGGCGGGCGGCCCAAAGTTGGTCGCGCTCCGCGTCGGATTTTGCCAGCCGCAGGACGCCGCGGTTTTCGGCCACGGTCTTGATCACCGCTTCGGCCTCGGCTAAGACCACGGCTTCCGCCATGCCATCCACCTCGATCAGCAGGAGAGCCTCCGCGCCCGTGGGCAGGCCCACATGCGCGTATGCCTCCACGGTCTCGATGGTTTTGCGGTCCAGAATCTCCAGGGTGGCTGGAATAACTTGCGCGCGAATGATGCCGGCGACAGTGTTGCCCGCATCTTCGATGGTCTGGTACGTGGCCAGCATCGTGCGGCGGAACTTGGGAGCCGGGATCAATTTCACGGTGATCTTCGTGATGATCCCGAGCGTGCCCTCGGAGCCCACGAACAGGCTGGAAAAATCGTAGGCCGTGACGTTTTTGACGGTCTTACCGCCGAAGCGGACTTTGTCTCCGTTAGCCAGCACTACCTCCATGCCCATCACATAGTGCTTGGTGACGCCGTACTTCAGGCCGCGCAAGCCGCCGGAGTTTTCCGCGACGGATCCGCCCATGGTGGCGGTGTTGACTGTGCCCGGGTCGGGCGGATAGATGAGCCCATGCGGCGCGGCCGCGTTATTGAGCTCCTGGATCACTACGCCGGGTTGCACTGTGGCCGTGAGGTTCTCGGCATCCACTTCCAGGATGCGGTTCATGCGCTGGAACGACAGCACGATGCCGCGATGCAGGGGGATGGCGCCGCCGCTCAGATTGGTTCCTGCGCCGCGGGGATAGATGGGGATTCCGCGCGCGCGGGCCAGGTTGACAATTTTGCAGATCTCATCGGTGTTGGCCGGCATGACCACCGCGTCGGGAATCTGGCGGGGCACATCGGCCGTGGCGTCATAACTATAAGCGACCAGGTCGACTTTGTGAGTCAGGACGTGGCCGGCTCCTACGATCGCCGCAAGCCGGCCGGCCAAGGATGTGTCTGACATGGAGATTCCCTTTGATTTGTGGTGGGGCAGACCATTGAAGATGCCGGCCGAGGGCCGGCCGCAGGCCACGGGCCTGCCCCACTAAGAGACCTAGAAGTAGAACACCTGTAACTGCATGGTGAACTCGTTGCTTGGACGGATCGTGGAGCCGTTCTGCGGCAAGGCCCGCAGATACTGGAACGTCCACTTCAGGTTCTGGGCGTGGATGTAGTAGTTGACGCCCGTCCCGTAGCGGTTGATGTCGTGGACGCCTTCAACACCCGTAACGAAATTCTGAGTTTCGAACTTGGCGAATGGCTGCACCTTGAGTTTGTGCAGATAGTAGGCGCCTTCCACCACGTAATTGTTCTGGTCGGGAATGGCGACCATCGTGCGGCCGTCAAAGTGCAGAAAGTTGAAGTTGAGCCCGATTTCGTCGCCGCCCATTACCGGCTTATCGATAGCCGCATTGGCCGTCTCGGAACGGTAGGTCCCCTGCTTGTCGCCGCCCACGTCGATCACCAGAATCTTGCGCTTGCCCAGCGCGGTGCCGGCATATGCATACTCTTTCTCGGGAGACCAGAAATCATATTGCAGGTACATCGCCGGCCGGGGGGCGTTGCGTCCATCGGCATACCGGACGCCGTCGAATAAACCGCCGCGGTATTGCAGGTGATCCTTGAAGAAGTAGCCCCTGGCTTGAAAACCCACGTCGCGCAGGGCCGATTCAAACAATGCGGCGTTGGCCACGGTGGCCACGGGACTGATGTTCAGCGTGTAGTAACTCAACGTGGATTGCAGGCCCTGGCGGGAATTGGGAACCAGCATTTCGCCGCCCGAGAGCTGCAGGTAGCTGCCTACCTTATATTCCGCCCATGCGTCCTGAATGATGAAGCCGGGCGAAGTCGCATTACCGGTGGTCAGGGTTTTGGTGGCCGCCTCGCCTGCCGGCGACAAGCCGAGCTTAGGATCGTCAGTCTGGAAGAAATAGGTGATTTTGTCGCCTATGTTGCCACCCAGCATGATTCGCGCGCGCAGCAGGTAGTAGTTCTGTGCGTAACCCTGCACGCCCGCGGAGGGCGCCGTCGCGTTCTGCGTCCAATCGGCCCAGAATTGGCCCTGAAAACCGAACTTTACCGTCACATCTTCGTTCTGCAGTTGAAGCTGTGCCGAGGCAGGCGCGGGAACCAGCGCGAGCATCAGGGCACCAGTCGTCACGCTAAGCAGCGTGCGTACAAAGAGAGTATGGGACATGTTCATTGCTCCTATCTTTCGTCGTTATTCGCGGTGCGAACTGTGCTCACTTCGCCACCACTGGAATCATCCAAGGAAATACATAAGCCATCAGAAACACCACCACGCCTACCAGGCAGGCGAGGACGATGCTGTGCAGGAAGACATAGCGCAGAATGCTTCCTTCGTTGCCTTGCTGTCCGGTGGCCACACCGGCCACCACAATGCTCTGGGCGTCGATCATTTTGCCCATCACGCCGCCAGCGCTGTTGGCCGCCGCGGCCAGTACCGGCGCTACGCCCACCTGGCGGGCGGTGATCTGCTGCAATCCGCCGAACAGCACGTTCGACGAAGTGTCGCTGCCCGTCAGGGCTACTCCGAGCCATCCGAGCAGCGGCGAAAAGAACGGAAAAAGGACCCCGGTGCTGGCAAAAGCCAGGCCCATGGTCGCGTCCAGGCCCGCATAGCGGGTGGAAAAGCCCAACGCCAGCATGGCGCCGATGGTCAGCAGCGATTTCCGGATGCGCTTCAGCGTACCCAGGAAAATGCCGAACAGTTGCACCGGCGTGAAACCCAGCAACAATCCGCCGATGAAGCCGGACAACAGCAGGCTGGTTCCGGTGGCGGAAGCCCAGTTGAAGACGAAGATGGCGGGTTCGGCAAGCACTTTGGCGACTACCGGCGGCGTGCGGGTGACCGCCTTATGCAGAACGGGAACCGTGATGTTGCGGAAGGTGATGCCACTCAGAAAATTAGGGTGTCCCGCGGGGCCGCCATTCAGGAACGTCTTTACGGGAGTCAGTCCCCAGACGAACACGAACACCGAGAGCAGTATCCAAGGCATCCAGGCTTTCAGCTTCCGGCCGCCGGCATGCATCCGCCGGTTGGCATGCTCCACAGCCCGCGCGGCGTCGTCTTCATGTTCGAAGGACCAGATGGTGGCCGGCTGCCAGAACTTGAGCAGAACGATCAGCGCCACCATGGAAACCAGTGAGGCGCCGATGGCCGCCAGCGAAGCGCCGATGTAGTTGCTGATGAGATACTGCGTAGCGCCAAAGCTGACCCCCACCGTGAGACAAGCGGGCCAGACCTCCATCATTTTCTTGCGGCCGCACATGGTCCAGACCACCCAGAAGGGCACCACCAGGCAGAACAGCACCAGGATTCGCCCCACCATGGCGCTGAGCAGATCTACAGGCAATCCGGTAACGGTCGCCAGGGTAATGACTGGGATGCCCAAAGCGCCGAAAGCCACCGGGGCGGTGTTTGCAATCAGCGCCAGGCCGGCGGCCTGCAAGGGCCGGAAGCCCAGGCCGATCAACATGGCCGCGGATATCGCCACCGGCGTTCCAAATCCCGCGGCGCCTTCAATGAATGCGCCGAAGCAAAAGGCGATCAGCAGCACTTGCACGCGGCGGTCGCTGCCCACGCCGGCGATAGTATCTTTGACGACCTCGAAATCGCCGGATTTGACCGTTACGTCATAAACGAAGATGGCGCCCAGAACGATCCAGCCTATGGGGAAGAGCCCATAGGCGGCGCCCATAAGGGCCGCGGCGGCGGCCAGCCGCACCGGCATGCCAAAGATCAGGATGGCCACGCCCAGCGAAGCCGCCAGCCCCGCCAAGGCGGCCCAGTGAGCTTTCGCATGGCCGAAGGCCAGCAACCCCAGCAGGACGACCACTGGAAGGGCGGCCACCAGGGCCGAGAGCGCCAGGCTGCCGGCTACTGGCGTATAAATTTGCGTCCAATTCATCGTTTAAGACCTGAAACTATGATTTAGCTAATATTCCCACAGGTAAAACACCGTTGCATCGGGTAAAACAACTAGAGACCCTTCTTCCTACACGCCCTTGGAGAGCGCGACCTCGGGCTGATCGACAAACGGAACGGGCTCGCGCGCCGCCGCCTCCATCAGGTTGTCGTCGTCGATCTCTTCTTCCCCATTCAAAACGCGCCGCATGCGCGGCTCATCGAGCTCCCGCTCCCACTTGGCAACCACGATGGTGGCTACGCCGTTACCCACCAGGTTGGTAAGAGCGCGCATTTCCGACATGAAACGGTCCACGCCCAGCAGCAGGGTGAGCCCGGCCATGGGGACGGTCCCCACGGCTTGCAGGGTGGCGGCCAGCGTGATGAACCCGCCGCCGGTCACCGCCGCGGCGCCTTTGGAGCTCAGCATCAGGATCAGAAGCAAGAAAGCCTCTTGCGCCCCGGTCAGGTGCGTATTGGTCGCCTGCGCCACAAAAATAGCGGCAATTGTGAGATAGATCGAAGTGCCGTCGAGATTAAACGAGTAGCCCGAGGGTATCACCAGGCCAACCACCGATTTCGAGCAGCCTAGCGCCTCCATCTTGACCATCACGCGCGGGAGTACCGACTCCGACGACGAGGTGCCCAGCACGATGAGCAGCTCTTCCTTGATGTACTTGATGAACTTCCAGACGCTGAAGCCGTGCATGAACGCAATGGTCCCGAGCACGATGAATACAAAGGAAATACTCGTGATGTAGACGCACGCCATCAGCTTCGCCAGGGGAATCAGGGTCTTCAGCCCGTAATGGCCGACGGTAAAGGCCATGGCCCCAAACGCGCCGATGGGCGCGGCCTGCATAATCAGCCCGATCACGCCAAACATCAGGTGGGCTACCTTTTCGCATCCCGCAATCAGCGCTTTGCCTTGCCCCAGCGCGGCGAGGGCCAGGCCCACCAGGATCGCCAGCAACAGAACCTGCAGGATTTCGCCTTCCGCAAAGGCTCCGATGAAGGTTTTGGGGATGATGTTCATCACGAAATCCACGGAACTGAGATGCTGCCCTTGCGCGGCGTAGGATTGGATGGCCCTGGCGTCCAGCTTGCTCGCGTCGACGTTCATGCCGGCGCCCGGCCGGATGATATTGACCACCAACAACCCGATCAGCAGGGCGATGGAAGTGACCACTTCAAAGTAGAGCAGGGCTTTCACGCCGACCCGCCCCAGCTTGCGCATATCGCCGATGCTGGCGATTCCCACCACCACGGTAAAGAAGATAATGGGGCCGATCATCATGCGGATCAGCTTGATAAAACCGATCCCCAACGGCTCCATCTTGCCGGCGGTCGCGGGAGCCACCACTCCCAGCACGATGCCTAGGAGGATTCCGACGATGACCCGGAAATATAGAGTGCGATAGAACTTTTTGTGTGCGGCTCGGGGGGGCGTCTGCATCGACTGAACTCTTTTCTTGGGACCGAACGAAGCAAAACAGCTTCGCGGTGCGTCGGGCCACCGGCATTTTCGCCGCTGCGCCTGCCAAATTTAAGATCAACTTGTCTTCTTAGTTGTTGATTACCACAGTGTGACAGATTATCCTAGTCAGGTAAAACACCTAGGAGCGAGTGGGGCAGGCCCTTGGCCTGCGGCGGCCTCCCAGGCCGCCCTCCAAAGATTTGTCCAAACTTAAATCGTGGTCAACCCCTCGCGCAGCGCGTAGCGCGTCAGTTCGATGGTGCTGTGAATCTCCAGCTTGTCCATGATGTTCTGCCGATGCGATTCCACGGTCTTCACGCTGATATTGAGAATGTGCGCGGCTTCCTTCACCCGTTTTCCATCCGCCAGCAACCGCAACACTTCCTGTTCGCGCGCCGTCAGCATCTCGAGCGGCGACACCGGCGCGCGCTCCTGGGTGCTGGTCTGGCGCACGAAGTCCTCCACCAGCGTGCCGGTGATCACCGCGCTCAAATATGGCCGGTTGGCCATCACGGTCTTTACGGCCTGATTCAATTCCTCGAAAGCGCTGTCCTTCACCAGATATCCCAAGGCGCCGGCCCGCACCATCTCGCTCACGAAGCGCCGGTCGGAATGCATGGACAGAGCGATGACCTTGGTGGCCGGGCATTCGGCGCGAATGCGGCGTGTGGCGGCTACGCCGTCGAGCCCCGGCATCACCACATCCATAATCACCAGGTCCGGCCGCAAGTCGCGCGCCAGCGCCACCGCCGATTCGCCATCCGACGCCTCGCCCACAACGGTGACGCCCGGCTGCTGGGCCAACAGGCTGCGCAGCCCTTCCCGCAAAATCCGATGATCATCGGCCAACAGAATTCTGATGCTCATATTCCACTTCCATTTTGGGAGGCGCCGCATCCAACGGCAAATGTATCTTGACCGCGGTTCCCTTTAGCGGTTCGGAGCGCAGGGAAACCCGCCCGCCTAGGTCCGAGACCCGCTCATAAATATTAAACAGTCCAAAACCATCCTGGGAATCCGCCGCGCCCAGGTTCAAATCGGAGATGCTGGAAAGTCCCGCCCGGCGGAAGCCTTTGCCGTTGTCTTTCACCAGCACTTCCACGGAATCGTCGAGCCACCGAAGGCGCACGGCCACCTCAGTGGCGGCGGCGTGCTTGGCCACATTCACCAGCAGCTCACGCACCGACGAAAACAGAAATACGCTGCTTTCTTCGCGCAGTTCGCCGGACTCGCCCAAACGCGTGAACGTCACGCGATAGCCGTATTGTCGTTCCATGCTCTCGGCCAGCCATTGGAGCGCGGCCTCCAGACCCAGTTGGTACAGGATGGGAGAACTCAATTGATACGTCAACGAGCGGGTCTGCTGCAGGGCCTCTTCCACCAGCGCCTGCACCTCTTCGGTGCGCGACTGAAGCCCCGCATCCGCCACCAGGGCGCGCAATGGGGCCACCTTGAGCTTCGCCGTGGCCAGAACCTGTCCCAGGTTTTCATGCAACTGGGCGGCAATCGCGCGGCGTTCGCGGGCCTGCACCACCGTCAGTTCGGCGGCCAGCTTGCGAAGCTTCCGCCGGTACTCGCCCAGCTTTTCCTCCGACCGCCTTTCTTCGGTGACATCGCGGATCACGCACACCCAGCTCACCATCGCGCCATCTTCGCCGTAGAGCGGCATAACGCTGTGCTGGGTGGCGAAAACCTCGCCGCTCTTGCGTTTCATCTGGAACACCGGCACACGCAGGTAACCCTTTTCGCGTATGGCTTGCACCGCCACCTCGCCGAAACGCCGGAACGCCGCCTCGTCCACGTGCAGCAGCCGGACCGAATGGCCCACTACCTCCTCGCGGGTGTACCCGAACAGTTTGACGGTGGCGGGATTGCAGTCCACGATCACGCGGGTCTCGGCCGTAATGATCAGCAGGCAGTCGGGCAAACTGGCGAAAGTCTTGTTGAGCAGCCGCTGCGATTCGCGCAACGCCCGCTCGGTAGCCTCGCGCTTCAGAATATCCAGGCGCAGGCGGCTGTTCAGATTTTCGAGTTGCGCCGAGCGGCTGGTCACCAGCTCCTCGAGATGTTCCTGCTGGTTCCACAACGCCCGTTCGGCCGCTTTGCGCCGGCGAATGTTGCGCACCAGAACGGAATTGGCCACGATCAGAAACAGGAACAGGGCTGAGCCCACCAAAGTCCCCAGCCGGTGCCGCCGGAAGAACGAAGTGGGCATGTTCTCAATGTCGCTATCCTTCGGCAAGGCGTCCACGGGAATGCCGAAGCGCCGCAGTTGCGCGTAGTCGAACATGTAGCGGTTGGGACGGTCCGCGGTGAAGCGCACCACCGGAATCGAATCCGGATCCTCGCCGCGCAACACCCGCAGGGCGATCTTGCCCGCGGTCACGCCCTGATAGAACCCGCTGATCAGTTTGCCGCCGACCATACCGTAGCCCAGATTGAAGTCCCATGCGCCGTATATGGGAGCATTGCTGGCGCGCGCAATCGCCGTGGCGCTCTGGTCGTATTCGAAAAACCGCCCGGTCTTGTCGTGAGAGAAAAAGGAATAGAAAACCAGACTGTGCGGAGGCAAGGCCTTCAGCGCGGCCAGGAGATCCGGCATGCTGTAGTCTTCCAGAAACGTGAAGCTCACGCGGCCGGCGTAGGAGGGCATTAAGCGGACCACTTCGTCGTGCACCGTCTGGCCCGTCTCGGTCATTTCATTGACTACATAGATGCGTTCGGTTTCGGGATGCAGACGGAGCGCCAGATCGAGAGTGTCCTTGACATCCGCTTCTTCACTGACACCCGTAAACCGGCGATGTCCCCTGAGGTCTTCTTCTTTGAAATAGTTGACGCCGCAAAACACCACCGGCGTGTTGGGGAACAGCCGGTCCCGATAAGCGCGCAGGAAATCGAAGGCATTATTGTCCGTCGCCACAATAACGTCGAAATGATGGGACAGGAATTTCCGGCGGTACACATCCGGGAATTGCTCCAACGATCCAGGCCCGAAAAAGCGTTTGGTGTCCATGTACTCGACATAGAGATTACTGGCGCCGAGTTCGGGCAGCAGAACGGAATCGATGCCGCGACCCTCGTCGTCGGTCCATCGGTATCCTTTGTAGTAAGAGTGGAGGACAAGTACGGACTTACTGTGAAGATCGCCGGTCGCGGCGGCCGGGGCCGGAGTTGCCCCGTGGACTGCCGGGATTACGGCGGCGACAGTGACCCAAAACAGAAGCCGGTGCACGCGGACCACCTTGCGACGCGCTGCCGAACGACGCGGCCTGCGCGATCACACCGAGGAAGCTCTCAGGTAGAACACGGATAGTATCATGCAGCGCGCGAATCCGCGCCAGGGAGAGGGACAATCTATTGAGACGACGGGACCTCCGGCGTTTCCTCCAGCAGCTCTTTCACCAGGCCGCCGAGCTTCATGAAATCGTCGTACGCGGAAGGCTTGCGAAAATATCCGTTCACTCCGAGGTTCGCCATGGTCTCGCGATCCCGCGCGGTGTCCGACGAGGTGACCACCAGAACCAGCGCATTCCGGCACCTCCGGCTGGCGCGCATCTGCTCCAGGACCTGGCCGCCGTGCTTCTTAGGGAGATTGATGTCGAGAATCAACAAGGCCGGGCAGGCTGCCGATTCCTCGCCGTCAACCTGCTCGAAGAACCGCACCGCTTTCTCACCGTCTGAAACCACCCGCAGGTCGCCCTGCGGATTGGCCGCCTCAATCGCCTCGCAAATCAGGAACACGTCCGCCTTGTTATCCTCCACAATCAGAATGAGCGGGCGCTGGGGAACGGTCGGCTCGTCACGCCGGGATCGCGAAGAAAAAGGACGCCCCTTGTCCGGGTTCGGATTCGACCCAGATCCGGCCGTTATAGCGTTCCACGATTCGTTGACAGATAGCCAGGCCGATGCCGGTTCCGGAATACTCATCGCCAGTGTGCAAACGTTTGAATAGCCCAAAGATGTGCTCCTTATATTCGGGTTCAATGCCGATGCCGTTATCGCGTATCGAAAAAACGTATGAACCGTTCTGCCGTTCACCCCTTATATGCACCACAGGCGCGCGTTCCGGATGCCGGTATTTAATGGCATTACCGATCAGGTTCTGGAATAACTGCCTGAGATGCGTACTGTTTACCCGCACGGCGGGCAATCGATCGAAAGTCACGCGCGCGCCGCTCTCCGCCATCGCGCCGCTGAGATTGGCCAAGGTGGCTGTCAGGGCCTCGTTGACATCCGCCGGTTCAGCCGAGGCCTCCAGCCTGGTCACCTGCGTATACGCCAGCAGATCGCTAATCAAGGTTTCCATCCGAATCGCGCCGGTCCGCAAATAATCCAGGAATTCAAACGCCTGCCCATCCAGCTTGTTGCCGTAGCGCTTGGCCAGCAACTCGCCGTAGATCTTGATGGTGCGCAATGGCTCCTGCAAATCGTGGCTTGCGGAATAAGCGAATTGCTCCAAGTCCTGGTTGGCGCGCCGGAGCTCATGCTCCACGCGCTTTTGTTCGTCGATGTCCGTGCAGGTGCCGAACCATTTCGCGATGCCGCCGTTATTATCCCGGACAGGCAAGGCGCGGCCCATGAACCAGCGCCAGCGGTTTTCCCGCCGGTCCCAGAAGCGGTACTCGATCCGGTAGGATTGCCGGCTGCGCACCGCGCCGTACCACGTGTCATAGCAGCGCTGCATGTCCTCGGGATGCAGAATCGGTTCCCAACTCGGGTCGCCGAACTCGGCGCGGCTGAATCCCGTGAAATCGTACCAGCGTTCGTTGTAGTAATCGACGTAGCCGTCGCCGCCCGCGGTCCACACTATCTGCGGCATGGCGTCGGCAAGCTGCCGGAATCTCGCTTCGCTGGCCGACAACGCCGTTTCGGCGCGCTTGCGCTCGATAAGGTCCGCCGCTTGGCGCGCCAGCAGATCGAGCAGGCGCAATTCGCGGTCGCCCGGCCGGCACGGCGTACGGTAATGCGTGGAAAACATCCCGAGCAAATGCCCGGAACGGCTGATGAGCGGCGTGGATTGCACAGCATGCGCCCCGGCCGCTAACATGACATCGCGCGCCGGCCCGGTGAAGACCGGGCTCGCCGCCACATCTTCCACAACCACGCGTTCGCCGCGCTCCAATGCGGCGCCACAGGCGGCCTGCCCGTGGCCCACGCTGCCGAAGAAATCGAGAAAATGTCCTTCAAATCCGCGCTGCGAGACGATCTTCAGAGCGCCGTTTTCGAGCAACTGGATGTTGCCCATGCCGGCGCCGGTAATTTCTATGCCCGCAGCCACAATCTCGTCGAGCAGGTGCTGGAAATCGTCCGCTTCGACCAGCCTTGTGCTGAGCTGCTGCATGCGCACCATCGCGGACAAGTCCGAGGTCAATTGCGCATTCAGCGCCTGAATGGCTTTCTCCGCACGCTTGCGGTCGGAAATGTCGCGCGCGATCTTGGAGGCTCCCACGATGTTCCCGTCCGCGTCCTTAATCGGAGAAATCGTCAGCGAGAGATCCAGCAGCGTGCCATCCTTGCGCCTCCGGATCGTTTCGAAGTGATCCACACGCTCGTTGCGCCGCAAGCGGCTCAGAATATTCGGCTCTTCGTCGAGACGATCGGGCGGCATAAGCATCGTCACCGGTTGGCCGATGGCCTCGGCCGCGGTGTAGCCGAACAGGCGCTCCGCGCTTCTGTTCCAGCTCATGATGATTCCATTGAGATCCTTGCTGACGATGGCGTCGTCGGACGAATCCACGATGGCGCCCAGCAACAACAACGCCCGTTCCCGGCGCTTGCGGCCGGTGACGTCGTGGGTGATGGCGAGCTGAACCATGCTCCCGTCCGGGCGGCGCAGCGGTGCGGCGTGGGTTTCCATCTGCCGCCGCCGCCCGTCCAGGCCCACGATGTCGAATTCCAGGGAGCCTTTTTCTCCGCCGCAGATCGTTTCATTGAAGTGCCGGAAGGTCTCGCGGAATTCCGGCGCCATCAGGTCGTAGACGTTTTTGCCTATGACCTGGGCGGCGAAACTGGCCCCCACCATTCCCAGACCCGATGAATTCATGTGCAGCAGGGTGCCGTCCCGCGCCACCAGTTTGACGCATTCCGGAGTGGTCTCCACGATGGCGCGGAAACGCTCCTCGCTGTCGCGCAGAGCCTCCACGGCGGCTTTGGATTCGGTGATGTCCTCGTAAAAAACAGAGAGGCCGCCTTCCACCCGGGGATACACCTTGAGATGAAACCATCGTCTCCAGGGAGCGTAGTAATTTTCGAACTCCACCGGCTCACGCTGCGACGCCGCACGCAGAAACTCGCGGTGCACGGTAGTGCCGGCGGCGGCCGGGAACAGCTCCCAGTGATTCCTGCCCAGCATATCTTCGCGGCGCATGCCGTTGAGCCGTTCGGCTTCGGCATTGACATACACCACGCGCCATTCGCTGTCGAGCGCGATAAACCCGTCGGTGATGCTTTCCAGCACCGAAATAGCCTGGTCGCGGGCGGCCTCCGCCTCGGCCCGTAGCGCCATCTCGCGTTCGGCCGCGCGCCGCCGGGCGATCGCCATTTGTACATGCGTGCCCACCCGTGCGCGTAGCTCGGCCGCCGTAAAGGGTTTCACCAGATAATCGTCCGCGCCCGCGTGCAGACCTTCCAGACGCATCTCCTCCCCGGCGCGCGCGGAAAGGAAAATCACGGGAAGCGTGTGGGTCTGCGCTTCGGCGCGCACGGCCTGCAGCAGGTCCAAACCGTCAAGACCTGGCATCATCACATCGCTCAACAGCAGATCGGGCGCATGCCGGCGGATCAGTTCCAGCGCTTCGCGCCCGTCCCGGGCGGTCGCCACGTCGTAGTCCGCGCCAAGAATTCGGCTCACGTGCTCGCGCATGTCCGCATTGTCGTCGGCCAGCAGGATGCGCGGCTTTGTTCCCTCCCGCCCAGCCGCCAGAGGGCTGTTCGTGCGCGGCAGCCAAGTCACGGCTTCGTCGGTAAAGGCCTGCGTGCGGCGGGGCGAAGCCACCCCCGCGCCTGCAGCATCGGCAATGCGCTCGCGTGGCAGATGCGCCGTACCGAACGGCAGCGTCACCGTGAACGTACTTCCTTCTCCGGCCCGGCTCCGGGCGGCGATGCTGCCGCCGTGCAGCTTCACGTATTCCTGAATCAGCGCCAGACCGATGCCGGTGCCTTCGTAGGTCCTGCCCCTGGCGCCTTCCACACGATGGAAGCGCTCGAAGATGCGCGGCAATTCCTCTTCGGCTATGCCGATGCCCGTATCGGAGACCGTCAGCACAGCCCTACCCTCGCCCGCGCTCAGGCGCACCGCGATGCGTCCCGCGAACGTGAACTTGAAGGCGTTCGAGAGCAGATTCAGGACGATCTTCTCCCACATCTCCCGATCCACATAAACAGGCTCGGGCAGCGCGCCGCAATCCACCACGAAATCCAGCCCCGCACTCTCCATCGCCGAGCGGAAATTGGACGCCAGGTCGGCGGTCAGGGCCGCCAAATCCGACGGCGTATAAGAGGCTTGCATGCGGCCGGCTTCAATCCGCGAAAAGTCCAGCAGCGAGTTGACCAGCTTCAATAGCCGCAGACTGTTACGGTGCGCGATCGCCACATGTTCCCGATCCTCCGGCCGCAAGCCGTCCGGATTGGCCAGCAGGGTCTCCAGCGGACCGAGCATCAGCGTCAGCGGCGTCCTGAATTCATGGCTCACGTTGGAGAAAAAGACGGTCTTGGCGCGGTCGATTTCGGCGAACATGTCGGCGCGCTTTTTCTCTTGCTCCACTTCCCGCGCATTCTGAATGGCGGTAGCCACCTGGCCCGCGACCAGTTCGAAAAAAGTGAGATGGTCCGCGTCCAGCGGACGGCATGGACTGACCCCCACCACCAGCACGCCGTAAGGCTGATGCTGCCCGCGTGAGCTGACCGGCAGGACCACTGCCTGCGAGATGGGCTGATCCGCGACGCCTAACGGAAGTCCGGGGATGTCTTTGACCGATATGGTCTGGCGTTGAGCGGTCCGGAAAACCTCGTCTACCGGCCACGGCGACCCCGCGGAAGCCAGCGCCCTGCCGATTTTATCCGCGGTGGCGGGGCCGGACGCAAAGCTGCCGATGACTTGCTCCAGCACGGCGAACTGGCTGTCGGGACCGGCGAGGTATAACAGGGCGAAAGGAATATCGTCGGGATTCTTGCTCAAAGTGCTGGCGGCCGTAGCGCACGCGCCCGCAGTGGTCTTCTCCGCCAGCGCATTGGTGGCGAGTTCCGACAGCGTGCGCAGCCGCCGCGTGTTCACCACCTTTGCCGTGACGTCCGTCGACGGACAGAAAAGGCCGCAAATCCGCCCGGATTCATCGCGGATGGGGCTGTAAGAAAACGAGTAGAACGTTTCTTCGAGGAAGTCGCCGCGATTCATGAAAAGACGAACGTCATCCATGAAGGTGGCCTCGCCGCTCTCGAAAACCTTGTCTGCCAGGGGCCCGCAGACGTCCCAGATCTCGGCCCATACCTCCGACGCGGGGCGGCCTAATGCTCGCCCGTGCTTGACGGAACCGAGCACGTGAAGATAGGCGTCGTTGTACAGAAACGTCATCTCGGGGCCCCAGCCGATCCACATCGGATGCCGCGAGTTGAGGATCAGGCTGACGGAGGTCTTCAAAGAGTGGGGCCACGATGCAATGGCTCCCAGCGGCGTGTCTTCCCAATCCAAGGCGCGAATGCGCGCGCCCATCTCGCCAGTCCCTGCCAGGAAATCCGCCCGGACCGTGCCGTTTGTAGCCGTCATGCCGCACCTCCCGCGCTTCTTTCGGCGCGCGATCGGCGCTTGCACCCGGTCACCGAACAGATGTCTTCGTCGATGTTGAACATAAGCAGATTCATCTCCGGCGCAAAATGATCGATGAACTCAACGAAAGGTGTGATCAAGCCTTTATAAAGGAAATGTTACAACAAAGGGTTGGCAGCGGTCATGGAGAACCGCCGGCGTACATGTGAGATCTCTAACAGATTCAACCGTTTCCACAGGGCGTGACGGGGTTAATTCTGGCGCCGGGGTTCTCCGCCGCCCGTTCCGGCGGTCCCCGCAAAAAGTCGATTGGACATCACCCCTTCCAGTGTGCTAATCTTTGCATGTCCCTCAAAGACGCTCAATGGGAGGTCTGTGCTTCTAGGCCGGACCGCTTGCACCAGTGAGGATTTATGGCAAATCAACCAGGAAAACAATATCAGGCTGCGGCCAAACAGGTCCAGGCGCGCGAGTATCCGCTCGAGGAAGCTGTGCCGCTGCTGCAGAAGATCAAGTACGCCAAGTTCGATGAGACCGTCGAGGTGCATTTGCGCCTGGGCGTCGACCCCAAGCATGCGGATCAGATGGTGCGCGGCACGGTGGTGATGCCCAATGGCTTGGGCAAGTCCAAGAAGGTGCTGGTCATCGCGGCCGGCGATAAACAGAAGGAAGCCGAAGAAGCCGGGGCGGATTTTGTGGGCGGCGAGAACATGGTCAACAAGATCCAGTCCGAAAGCTGGACGGATTTCGATGCGGTGATCGCCACGCCCGATATGATGCGCTCGGTCGGCAAACTCGGCAAGATCCTGGGCCCGCGCGGGTTGATGCCCAATCCCAAGACCGGGACGGTCACGCAGGATGTGGCCAAGGCCATCAGGGAGATCAAGGCTGGCAAAGTGGAGTTCCGCGTGGATAAGACCGGAATCATTCATGCGCCGGTGGGCAAGATCAGCTTTACATCGGAGAAACTGGTCGAGAACGCCTCCAGTCTGATCAGCGCGGTGGTGAAAGCCAAACCGGCGGCGGCCAAAGGCAAGTACGTGAAGAGCGCGACCATCTGCTCCACCATGGGGCCGGGCGTGTCGCTGGATGTGACGGTGTTCAGCGCCAAGGCGGCCGTTTAGTTCCCTCGCGGGTGTCGAAATGAAGAAGAAAGAAGATAAACACAAGGATCTCGAAGCCCTGCGGAAGGACCTGCAGGCATCCCGGAACCTGTTTGTCACCGGCTACGAAAAGCTGCGCGTGGAGCAGGATTTCGAATTGCGCAAGACCATCCGGGCCGCGGGCGGAAAATATCGCGTGATCAAGAACAACATCGCCGAGAAGGCCGCCGAAGGCACCGCCGCCGAAGAGGTTCTGAAGAACCTGCGCGGCATGACCTCCCTGGCCTACACGACGACCGATCCGGTGGCGCTGGCCAAGGCTTTGACGGCGTATGCCAAGATCAATCCGAGTTTCACTTTCAAGGCCGGCCTGGTAGAGGGGCGCGTCATCGATGTGAAGGCCATCGGCGACCTGGCGAACATGCCCTCGAAAGAGGCGATCTTCGCCAAGCTGCTGTTCCTGATCAATGCTCCGGCGCAGCGGTTGGTAACAGCGCTGGGCGCGGTCGGGCGGAATATAGCCGTGGTCGTCGATCAGGCGGCTAAGGAAGGCAAGTTTAAGGACGGGTGATGGGTTTTGGTGATGGGTGGTGGGAACGCCATCACCCACCACCCGCCACACGAGTTTAAGTAAGCAGGTGATGGGTTTTGGGTGATGGGTGATAGGAACTCCATCACCCACCACCTATAACCCATCACCCCTAGCGATTTTAAAGAAATAGGAGTCAATAGGACAAATGGCGGATATCAACACAATTTCGGATCAGATCCAAGGCTTGACGCTGCTGGAAGCTTCCCAGCTTGTCAAGCTGCTGGAAGAAAAACTGGGTGTTTCGGCTGCGGCGGCAGCTCCGGTCGCGGCGGCCGGCGGCGCGCCCGCGGCGGCTGCGCCCGTAGCCGAGGAGAAGACGGAATTCGCGGTCGTTCTCACTGCGGTCGGCGCCAACAAGATCAATGTCATCAAGGCGGTTCGCGAAGTCACCAGCCTGGGCCTGAAAGAAGCCAAAGATCTGGTGGACGGCGCTCCCAAGCCGATCAAGGAAGGCGTCAGCAAGGATGAAGCCGAGACCATCAAAAAGAAGTTTACGGACGCCGGCGCGACTGTCGAGGTGAAGTAGCCTGCGCGGGCTCCATACCCGCAAGTTGCTGGAATCAATAGATTTGCTATTGGTTCCAAAATTGCTGTTGACGATTGGGGTGGGCGTCTGGTAGGATTAACGGTTGGGATCTTCCTTTTTCAACCGGATTCGATCCCATTGGTGACTGTGAATTTCGGATCCTGGCACTTCAATTGCAGTTGGTTCGCAACTGCAAGGCGGGGATTTGCGTCCCGTTTTGCGCCCGCAGCTCTACTGTGGGATTGGTGTGTCCGGAGTCACTCCTCCTCCCCGCTCTTCTCAGCAGACCTCGCTGACGACTTCGACCCGGCTCTCGCCATCGACACTGTGCTGGTTCCAATCCGGCGCCTTTCACTGCTGCATATTGCGGCCACTCCCAGGAGCGACGCTCCTCCGGGTTGGCCAATCTTTTTGTAGTTTTTCGTTTCTTTTGCTTAGGCTGTTCGGCCCTCAGGAGTTTTTAAAAAAATGGATATTCAAAACAGCGGCGCGGCCCCCGAGCGAGTTGATTTTTCCAAGATCAAGACTTCGATCCCGATTCCGAACCTCATCGAGGTTCAAAAGAATTCCTACGAGCGGTTCTTGCAGATGGACCTGCTTCCCAATGAACGGGAAGATACGGGCCTGCAAACGGTATTCAGTTCGGTATTTCCGATTTCCGATTTTCGCGGCGTAAGCGAACTGGAGTTCGTCGACTACTCCATCGGCAACTGGGAATGCAAGTGCGGCAATTTGAAGGGCTTGCACCATCTGCGGTCCACCTGCCGGAATTGCGGCGCCACCATCCGCACCGATCCGTTCC
>Ga0302324_100006639_pt1 | contig 24836 bp, 13 predicted proteins | sample Palsa_T0_1_FD_201949 | JGI IMG/M metagenome (GOLD analysis project Ga0302324, IMG submission 201949) | Peat permafrost microbial communities from Stordalen Mire near Abisko, Sweden - Palsa_T0_1 | ecosystem: Environmental > Terrestrial > Soil > Palsa > Peat permafrost | place: Sweden: Abisko... | reverse complement strand
ACCTTGCGGCCGGTGCGCGACGATTCGTAGATGGCCATGTCGATGGCAAGAGACCTTCTCGCATCCTCACCTGTGAGGATAGGATCTCTCCCTTCATGGATGGCGTCAACCATATCCTGCAACTGGATGCGATGCCGGGTCTGAGGATAATCCCAGGGATCGTCGATATCGCCCAGGTTCACGCAATTTTCGACCGGGATGGGGCAAGGATAATTTTGGACGTCCCAGAAGAGAATCTGGTCATATTGGGCGTTGGCGACGATGGTTCCGCGTGTCCCGTGAATTTGCAGGTTTGACTTGAGCGCCGGGCTGACGGAACTTGTGCTCTCGATGACCCCCATCGCTCCACTTTCAAAGTTGACCAGCGCGACCGCTGTATCCTCGACCTCAATGTCGTGCCTCATGGTTGCGACTTCGCCCACGACGGAGCTTATCGGCCCGACGACATGTTGCAGCAGGTCCACGATATGGATGGATTGCGTCATCAGACAGCCGCCACCCTCCAGGCCGCGGGTGCCGCGCCAAGCCGCGGAGTCATAGTATTCCTTTGTGCGGCTGGCTTTGTCGAAGGCATCGGCGAGAATAATTTTACCGAGCGCGCCGTCTCCAACGGCTTTCTTGACCGCGTTGGCCACCTTGCCGAAGCGCATCTGAAAGATCACTCCGAGCTTCACCCCGGCTTTCTGGCACTCGGCAATGATTGCATCTGCGCGCTCCAGGTTGATGTCGAGGGGCTTCTCGACGATGATATGCTTCCCTGCCCGCGCGGCATAGGTTGCTACCTCTTTGTGCAAGCCTGTGGGCACGAGGACGATGACCACATCTACATTGGGGGAATCAATGAGCGCCCGGTAATCCGTGTAGATTTCGGGAACCCCAAAAGTAGCGGCAAACTCTCTCAGGTTTGCTTCGTTCCTCGAGCATGCGGCGACCAACTCGGCCCCCCTCACAAAGGGGAACTCCGCCGCATGAATGCCGCCGGCCATTCCCGTACCAACTACCCCAAAACCGATTTTCCCGTCTCTCATTCGTTCTTGTCCCTGCGTCGGAGCGAACCGACTGTGTTATGCCGAAGTAAGGCTGTTCATGAGTCCCTCTCGCATCAGGCTGGGTGGCATGCACCCTACCTTGAGAAGGCGTTCGTGAAAGTCGGATAACGTGAATTTGTCGCCCCGAACCTGCTTGAACTCTTCTCGCATTTTGACGATCCCTGAGTAACCCATGAAGTATCCCAGCTGGTAGCCTGGATGCTCGGCTGCGTAGTCTACTTCCAGCTCCGCCGCCCAGCGCTGGAATCCGACCCGTTCCACAAGCAGCGAAACAGCCTGCTCATAGGTAAGCTTTCCGCTATTCATACCAACATCCCAGATGACCCTGGCGATGCGCCATAAGCGAAGTTGAAGATTTCGAAGATGGATCTTCTCGTTGGGAAAGAACCCGGTCTCCTGCATAAGGCGCTCGACATACAACCCCCAGCCTTCGGAGAAAATGGATATCGACGATGTGCGGCGAAAGTTGTTTGCATTGTGTAACTGGTACAACCCCTGAACATGGTGGCCGCAATAAGTCTCGTGCGGCGCGGTGTCGATAATAACACCCCAATCATGTTCCACCATGTATTGGCGCTTTTCGGTGTCGCTCCAGGAGGGCAGGAAGGTATTGATCTGCCATTGACCGACAAGTACGCCGTCGTCATTTGCCTTTCGCGCCATGGAGAAGTTTCCGTAATACGAGGTCTTGCGGAGATATTCCGCGCGGGGTACGACATCGACGCGGTTTTTCCAGGGAATGGGGACGAGATTGTGGGCAGCGACGTGCTCACGCGCTTTGTCGACCCATATCTGATGGGCTTCAATTATTTTGAGAGGATCAGGGCCTTCTTCCTTTACGTCTGCCGCTACTGCCAGCCAGGGCTTGGTGGGATCGATGGTCTTGGCTACCGCCTCGCATTGCTGGACCGTGCCGTTGAACTGGTCCCAAGCAAAGGCGTATAGAGTGTCGGAGTTGTAATCCAACATGTACTGCTTGGCCAGCATTGCATCGTAGGTTTTTCGCCCGATGGAGAAATCTGCTGTGGGCTTCTTGGGAAGAACGTCACGGACAAATTTCTGATATTCCAGGACCGCTGCTAACGCCGCGTCGTTGGCTTTGAGGACTTCCGCCTTCGAGTCTGGAAGCTGCGCCGCAAAGGCGGGAACGTCATTCTTGAATACGGAAATGACGTTATCGATCATGAATAGGCTCAGCTCGCGAAAGCGGGGAATATTCACTTCCAAATTCTTCTCGCCGTTTGCCAGGTGAGTTGGAATTTCGTGCAGTGTGGAGATGACACGCGCGGCCCGGGCAGCATCGGGGTTGGGGAGGGCCAGTTGGAGGGAGAGAGAACGCAGTTGCAGGTAGATGCGCGGGTCTTTTTTCCAGCGTTCCATGCTTCCCTGGGAGAGTTCCCTTCCTAACAGGATGCTCTCCGCAAACCGGAGGTCAATGCTCTCGTCTTTGGTGAGTTGGGTGCGGTCGATTGCTTGCAGTTGCTTGATAAGAGCCCTGGTGGATGACAAGTCGGCGGCGAAGGATTGGGCGCTCAGGTCGGAGCTGGCGTTATCGCTGTATCCGCCCCCACCGTGCATCTGGTCGAGCACCACTTGAAGCTGGCGGCTCGCTGTACTCTGCCCAAGAGCGCGGCGGAGAACCGGGGGCGTCAGTAGCAGGACGGCGGCTGCTCCGGCAAACCCCGACCCGCGCGTAATAAATGTTCTCCGTGGAATCCTCTTCATTATTGGGTTACCGCCGGAATGACCAGCAGCTTTTCCTGGCGCGGAATGATGTACTCGCCGCCGTTAGGTCCTACGCGCATGTTCTCTTCGAATCGTGCGTACCAGACCTTTCCACCCCATTCGGGAATGGGGGTGCTGACATGGAATTCCTGCGAATACCACTCGCCGAGTTGCAAGGGGTAGTCCACCCGGTCGCCATAGGCCATCGGCCAATCGGTGGCAATGCGGGCGCCGATATCGTGCCCGCTGTTGCCGGTGGAGTGGCCATAGATGCCGACCTCCGGGGTTGTGCTGGATGCGGCCCTGGCGCCAGTATCGGGGTAGGCGACGCTATAGCCTTGCTTGCTGTATACCTTGGCCAAGTCTTCCCAGACCACGTGTCCGATTGCCCCCGGGACCATCTTGGAACGGTAGAGTTCCGCGATCTTGAGGGTGTCGTTCCAGGCCTTCTGAATGGACGCCGGCGGCTCGCTTTCCCCGGGTTTCAACACATAGACAGCACGCTTGATGTCGCTCTCGTAGAAGAGATACTTCAGACCTCCATCGATGCTGATGATGTCGCCCGGTTGAACGGTGATAGACGGATCGTCGAGTGGCAGCAAATCTCCCTGGCGAACGATACGGGGAGTACCACCGCCGGTCATGTGCTCCTGCAGCGCCTTGTCCTGCAGCCACCATCCGATATCCATGGCAGTGGTCGTGCCGACGTGAACGTTGCCGGCGCTGAGAGCTTCGGTCATCCAGCGGGAACTCCACTCCAACAGCCGTTTGTAGGAAGCCAGTTCCAAGGGGGTGCGGTGCAGCCTGAAGTCCCGGAGCACTAACTCTGCCGAGACGATACGCTTGGCGTACTCCGGACCCGCAGCCTGACAAAGAAAATCACGCAGCGAAACCGTCAGTCCATCGGCGTCCGGCAGAGTGATGGACTCATCCACCCCGATCTTCTTGGGTTTTCGCTTCGCAATCGCCTCATGCAACAGCGGCGCCAGGCCTTCCTTGGAGTAGCCGTAAAATTTCTTGACGTCGTATACCTGCATGACAACGGTGTTGGCGCCGAGTTCGTGCGAGCTGAGATAGATTTTTTCCGGCTCGTCGGAGCCGTTGTCGAAGAACATAAATGCAGTCCGGACGCCGCTCCCACCGCCGAGCGACTCCGAAATTGGATCAGGATGGTTCTCCCGGTCCAAGACGAGCCACATATCGATACCATGGGCCCGCATCGCCGGGAGCAGCGCGGTGTCGAGCTTCTCGCGCACAATTGCGGCCTCCAGATCGAAGCGTTCGGCGCTGCCGGGAACACCATAGTCGTTCTGGATGATCTTCATATCCGGGCTCTTCTGGGCCGGAGCATGGCCAGGAGATGACAGAAAGCCGGCTACCATTAGAATCGCGGCCGCCATGCGGTAGGGAAATTGTTTCATTGCAATCGTCCTTGTGTTTCGGCCCTGCGAGGCAGGTTTTCAGGAAATGCACGTTGGAAGCTTATGACAAAACCGCGGATCTCTTCACTCCGCTTTGCTCCGGTCGAGATGAACGTTAGTTCTGCTGCCAATATATTCCCCCAAATTTCTTTCTCTACCGCAGCTTCGCACCCACATCTTGCACCAAGAACGTTCGAGATATGGGGCACCCTCTATTCCTTCGCCCGTAGAGGGTCGGTCGCGCGCAGGGAACGAGGCTAGAAGACAATCTTTGCTCCGACACGGAACAGCCTTGGCGCTATGAAGTCGGCCACGTAGCCATATTTACTTCCAGAGGTCACGGTTGTGCTGTCGACGGTGTTGATGTTGAGCAGATTGAAGGTATCGACGTAAAAACTCACATTAAGACGTTCATAAATTGGCTGGGTATAACCGACACGGAAGTCCAGAAGATCCTGACCCTTGTAGCTGTGTACATTCTGATATCCGGATAAGACCGTTGCGCTCCCTTGGTTGAGGCTGACGCCTGCACTGGTCGATGTAACCGTACGGGTATAGTTTGGACCGCTGAGATGATCATAGGATCCGCTTACCAGGAAGCGACGGGGCAGTTCCTTGCTTCCGGAGATTTTGAAGACGTTTGGCCGCGAGCTGGAAAGCCTCGCTCCGTTTTCAAAGTAAATATCCTGTGGGTTTTGATAGGAGCCAGGCCCGTAGTTGTAAAATTCCTCGCCTCGGGTGTAGGAACCAATCAGCTGAAAGCCACTATCGAAGCGGCGGATGACCTGAATCTGAAAGCCGGTGTACTCCTGAGAGTATCCATAGCGGGTGGTCTCAAAGTTGGGCGAGGAGTATTTGGTATCGGCGGCAGCCAGGTTGTAGAACTTGAGCAAATTGCCACTGCCCGGGCCGCCCTTTACACCGGTTGGGCCAGGGTCGACGCCATAAACAACAGTGTAGTCAGCAGGTGAGAGATTGGTGTTGATCGACCAGGGGATATCCCGATCCTTGCGGAAGATGCCCTCGACATTCACGGCCAGGTTCCGCATCACTTCCTGGGAAAGTCCTACGGTGAATTCATCCGTGTGAGTGGCTTTGAGCCCCGGATCAATGGTAACCGGTGTGGCGGACGGATCTGTGTGCGTCAGCAGCGCCCCGAGTTGATTTACGTTGAAAGGGGCGTTGGTGGGATTGTTCCACGCGTACGTGTAGGAGCGAACACCGGCAGTGCTGGCAGCCTGACCGTACGTGGTCCAGAGCTGATAGTAGTATCGGTCGTAGCTCGCCTTGAACAAGGTCTTCGCTTTACCGGTCACGTCGTAAATGCCGCCAATGCGGGGGGCAAAGGTACTCCACGTGATCAGATTTCCAGTGGCCGCTTGCGAAACTGCCGGAAGATATTGGCTCTGAGGGGCCGTAACCGCGTTCAGCTTGTTGGCCTGCCAGTCATAACGCAGCCCGAGGTCGAGACGGAGCCGCTTGTAGGTATAACCATCCTGCACCCACCAATTCCAAGTAGGCTCCCCCACATCTTCGGCAGAAGGCGCAAATTCGGTCACCTGGAGCGGCTTGCCGTTGTTGTAGATCAATTCGGTGTTGTCGGGGTAGACATACAGGGCCGTTCCGCCATTGAGATGCTGGTTGCCAAATACACGGTAGTGCGTGTAGTCGCCGCCGAATTTGAGCTCGTGCGACCCGAACATAAATTTGCTACCTAGATAATTGCCGGAACCACCGTAAGTACGGAGGCTCTTTGAGATGCCGTAAAGGTAGGGCGGTGCGTTGGCATAGACACCGGTCGCCTGATCGTAGCTGGTGGGCGTGGTGAGTGTATCCACCCCGGCTGGAGGCAGGTATTCGAAGCCCTGGTCCATGGTGAAGACCTTAGCGCTCAAAACAAGTCTGGGGCTAACGGTGAAATCGTCGCGGTAGGTGAACAGGCGTCCGATAGGGGCTTCAACCTGATTGACCGTGGTGTCCAGAGGACGAGTGGAGCTGAGGTTGTTATTGTTGTGAACTTTCTGGAAGAACGCGGTGTAGAAGGAAAAGTTGTTGCTCTTGTTGATCTGCCAATTGACCTTTCCGCTAGGAAACCAGAGGTGAAACTTGTCAATCGGAGTGGTTCCGTTGGCAGTGACCGTACCGGTGATCAGCTTCTGGATCGCCTGGTAGCGATGGCCGCCATAAAACCAGAGTTTGTCCTTGATGATGTAGCCACCGAGGTTGCCGCCGTAGTCCAGATATTGATGGAGGCTGCTGCTGGTGCCACCGATCGCACGTAGCGCGCTATTGAGATTGTTGGTCTCCATTCCCTGCGAACTGAAGTAGGAGCTGGCTTCGCCGTGGAACTGATTGGAGCCGGATTTGGGGATGATGTTCATCACGATTCCGGGAGTCTGTACGTCCGCCCCGTGAGAGTTCATTTGAATCTGCATTTCGCTGAAGCCGTCAACGTCGAAATACAACTGGGAAGCACCGTTGTCGGTGTTGTCCGTCACGTTTGCGCCATTGAGCAGATAGGTGGCCTGAGTTGGATCGGCGCCCAGACCATAGAAAGTGGGCTGGCTTCCGGTTTGGCTGCCACCGACGTTGACCGTGCTGGTGGTGACCCCGGGAACCTGCGAGAGCATAGCCCACGGGTCACGCGCATTGGGCACGTTTTCCATTGTCTGTTTGGTGAAGGTGTAGTTGTTGTCGGTCTGCGCGGTTTCGATCATCGGAGTAGCGGCGCTTACCAGGACCTGGTCGACCCGCGAGGAGATGGGCAGAGTGGAATTGAGCGTGATCGTGGTCGCAGCGTGCACGCGGACGTCCTTATACGATTCCGTGGCGAAGCCGGAGGAAGCGACGGATAGATCGTAGCTACCGACCGGTAGTTGCGCGAGCCTGTAATATCCTTCAGCATCGGACTGGACGGATTTGGATCCGCCCTGCACCGCCGCGCTGGTGGCGGTGATGGTCGCCATGGGAATGGCCACACCACTCGAGTCGAGAATGTGTCCCTCGACGGTTCCAGTTTGTTCCTGAGCGAAGGCAGCGGTCGACATCAAGACCACGACCATGCAAGCACCTAGAACACGGAGAAGGGAGAGCTTCCTGAGTGTCATGGGACTCATCCTCGAATAAAGTATTCTGTATGTAATATATTAGCGGGAGTACAAAAAGGGGCCCGGGGGATTGGCTTGTTTCTATACCATGAGCCGATCGAACGCAAGAACTTTTTCAAAGTGCGGGTTCGCGGGATTCGCTCAGGACGCAAAAGAATATGTGGATCGACCACGTCACACTTGCCGGCCCCAGCCTCCACTCATTGCGGGAGGACCTGCTGGCTGCAGGTATACCGACGGAATATGGCGGCGTCCACTCGAACGGGATTACGCACATGGCGCTTGCGGCGTTCGGCGACGGATCTTACCTTGAATTAGTTTCTCCGCTCCAGGCAAGGGGGCGAGTCGCGCTGTGGAGCGACTATCTGCTTTCGGAATCAGGCGGCACTGCGTGGACCGCGGCCAGCGAGGATATCGAAGCAGAGTTTCGCACCGCCCGTGCTCACGGAATTGCAAGCAAAGGCCCGGTCACGATCCGGCGCGAGAAGCCGAACGGCGAGGTGGGGGTGTGGGAACTCGGCTACTTCGGGGAAAAGCAGCCGGGAGGCACACTTCCCTTTCTCATTCAGGATCTCACCCCGCGCTCGGTTCGGGCGGAGCCTGGTAAGACATTCGCGGGATGGAGCGCAATCGTACTCGCCGTGCGCGACAAGGCGGAGGCCGCGGACGACTTCATGCGGCTCTACGGCTGGGGTCAACCGGAGGTTCTTGATGGCCTGGCCCATTTTCCCGGCACGCCGATCTACCTTGCCTCACCGGTGGCACATCTACGGAAATTTGGGGAATCGCCGTATGCAGTGGTTCTCGGGGCGCCAGATAGAGAATACCCATTTCGTACCAGCGGCAGCTCGCAACTGGCGGCCAAAACCATCCGCTGGCTCGACCTTCACTGTAGTCACTTGCGCATTGGATTGGAGACTTCTCGATGAAGCTTTGTGCCGCCCTGCTGCTTTCAGCTTTGCTCGTGTCTCTCTCCGTTACCGCGCAGGAGACGCTCCGAACCTTCGACCTCAGCCCCAAGGGCACGATTCATGTGACGACGGAGTTGATTGTGAAGAAATTCGCTTCGGCGGACTTCACTTACTCTCCCCTCCAAGACGCCGATACGAGCAGCATTACCGCGCTCGACGTAAGCAAGGCAAAGAAGTTGCCGGTGCATGTCGAAAAGAAAAAAGTACATATCACGCTGCCTTACGCGTCGAATGATCGCGCGGAATTTCGCATGAGCGTTGGCGAGGAGATTCCTGCAACCGGCCTGACGGTCCAGCGCCTGCTCGATAAGGGCCGCTACGTCTTCCTGCTGCCGGCCGGCTACACCGTAAGGAGCTGCTCGCTACCTGCGCAGATCAAGACCACGACTGGCCGCGTTTCGCTGGGCGTGGTGCAAAGCAGCGACGTGCCGCAACCTGTTCAGGTGATGATAGCCAAAGCGGCCCCACTTACAGAGTCCCCCTACAAGGGTTCTTTCCTGGCTCTTGATAAACAGATCATTTTGTACGATCTGCAGGACCCGGCTGAACACCGTATTCGTCTGTGGCTTGAGATGTACGTCGAGAAGCCGGGCCAGAGCCACTTCTACTCCCAGCTTCGTATCCCGGACCAGACTTCGGACCCGGTCACGCTCGATGTGGATCGCGGCCTCGAACTACCCACGCGGATCGTCAGCGGCAAGGAAGCAAATGTCATCGGGGATGCACCCGCACCTTTTCCGGAGGATGGGCGCATTCTGGTAGCCGATCTCGGCTATAGCATCCCAGAGGGCGGTTCCGCGCGGCTACGGTCGTTTCAAACCGCAACCGACGTTGACGGCTACCGGTTGACCGACCCTGACACGCTTCGCCTTGACCGGTTTATCTCCAGGACGCGAACGCTCTACCTGCTTCCCGCCGGCTGGAACGTGACTTCGATCGATCAGCCGGGTATTTTATCGACCAATCCGGACGGTCGCGTGTTAGTCACGTTCGCCGGCAATACCGGAAAGTCGAATAGTCTCACGATCATTGCGGAGCGGCAAAAGAGCAATTGGTAGTGAGTCAGTTAGGCCACTCCGGTATTCGTCAAAGACTGCCGGCATTCAATTGCCTTCGATACTCCCGGGCATCGAAATGCACCACGCCGCGGTGTAGTTTTTTGCGAATTGGTCCAAGGCGTCGGACGTCATGAGTGAGCCCTTTTGCCACTCATTATTTAATCAGAAGAGAGTCCGTTATGCGGGAAATACTTCAATTGCACTGCCGGCAGGGTAAAGAAGAATGTGGTGCCCTGGTCGGGTTGACTCTCGACCCAAATGCGGCCAGTGTGACGCGCGACCAAGTCTTCGCAGACATGCAGCCCGATGCCCAATCCTTGACGACTGGAATAACCGGCATTGCGCGGCTGGTAGAAGCGCTCGAAAATGGTCGAGAGGGCTTCCGCGTCGAGGCCGCGGCCGGTATCAGTCACAGAGACGCGCACGAAATGCGCATCCAAGTCAAAGATCTCGCCGCCCAAAGTGATGGTTCCTTCTTTGTCCATAGCCTTGAGAGAAATGCCTATTAATATGGTTAGTATCTGATGGATGTACTTTGAGTCGGCGTGAACGAGTGGCAGATCGGAGGCGATCTCGACGATCAATTGAACATTCTTCGCATGGGCGGCTTCACGGAGCGCAGAGCAAGCCTGGTAGGCGAAATCTGCCAAGGAAATACTGGCCGGCGTGAAGGCATGATCTGCCATGCTGAGTTGCGTGATAGCGAGCAGTTCATCGACCATCCGGTGGAGTTCACGCAAATTGGTTAGAGTTTTTCCCAACCAATCCTGCTGCTCGGGGCGGAGGGACCCGGCGAGTCCGTCCAAAGTGTTGGTCAAGAACATGCAGGCGGCTGCGATGGGCGTGCGCAGTTCGTGAGAGACGTGATCGAGAAATTCTGCCTTCATCTGGAATCTGCGCTCACGGGCCTTCTCCAACTCGACTGCCTGACGCAACATTGTTTGTTCCGCCAGTTTGGTAGCCTGGCGCAGCTTCTTTTCCTCCATGAGCTGGAAAATCGCCTGAGGCAGCCGGGCCAGCCGATCCTTGAGGATGTAATCACCGGCGCCCGCTTTTATGCACTGAACCGCCGCCTCATCTCCGAGAGCGCCGGTGACTACGATGAAGGGGATATCTTTCCCCGTCTGTTTGAGCTGTACCAAGGCCTCCATGCCACTCCAACCCGGGATACGGTAATCGGCCAGGATTACGTCGTAGCAATTTTCATTGATCTTTTCGGAGAACGCACGGGGGGTTTCGACGATATCAGCGGAGGGGGAGAAGCCTACACTCTTCAGCTCCTGCAGACACAACTCTGCGTCTGTCGTATTGTCTTCTACAATCAACACACGCAGGTGGCCTTTGTACATACTCATATGGAAGCCGGGTTTGTTCTGTTTCCAGCAATTAACTTCTTAATCACCCAAGCAGAAATTTCGATGTGCCTGCCTGGTCCATCTCGGTTTTAAGAAAAGATCTTAATGAGACCTTAAGTTCTGCCCGCAAGGGTCGATCCTGCTATCGGTCATTCCGGCGCAAATGTTCAGGCTGGCTCAAAGAGACTATGAAACGGGTCCTGGAGGCTCAGGCTAGACGGGCGGTACCCCACTCAAGCCAAAACCGGGCTTGAATGGGCCACCCTTCTTCCGTCACTACCCGTTCGTGGGTACAAGGTAGTTTTAGGGCAAAGATGGGTTTTTTCACAGCCTCCAGAGGCCCGTAGCCTCCAAACGAGCTAATGTGGAAGGTTCGGGAGTCATCATTGAAGACCATGCTTCGCTTTTCACTTCGGATCCTTCTGGTCACCGCGCTACTGAGGCCAATGACCTTGTTTTCCGCGTCCTCGGTAGTAGACCTAAAGCAACAGTTTGATAACCCTCCAGCGCAAGACCGTCCTATGGTGAGATGGTGGTGGTTTGGTGCGGCGGTCGAGAAAAGCGAAATCCTGCGCGAACTGCAGCAAATGAAGGCGGATAACATCGGCGGGGCGGAATTGGCCTTTGTTTATCCCGAGGTGGTGGACGACGCTGCCAAGAATTTAAAGAATCTGCCCTTCCTCTCACCCGAGATGCTGGATTGCGTTCACTACGCACAGGACGAGGCCCGCAAGCTCGGCCTGCGCATCGACGTTACTTTAGGAAGTGGTTGGCCCTACGGTGGCTCGGCGACGACCCTGAACGAAGCAGCAAGTCGCCTGCGCGTTGCGGAGGTTTCCATTCCCGCCGGCGGCTCAATGATCGTGCCGCCAAAATTGGCGGAAGGCGAAACCATCATTTCGGCGTCGATCGTCGACGCCCTCGCGGGCGCGGGACAAGAAAGCTGGGATGTGGCCTCGGCCAAAAGCTTCGCCGCTTCCGACACCTCCATCACTCCCTCAGCCGGCGCCCGAGTTGCCCTGTTCTTCATTGCCGGCCACACTGGACAGGTGGTTAAGCGCGCAGCCGTGGGAGCCGAAGGCTGGGTTCTCGACCCCTTCAGCCGCCAGGCCGTGGCCACCCACTTGGAGTCGGTAGGCGCGCCGCTGGTCAAAGCCTTTGGCCCGACGCCACCCTACGCAGTCTTCTCCGATTCTCTAGAGGCTTACGGAGCCGATTGGACACCCGACCTTCCGGCCGAGTTCAAGCAGCGACGGGGCTACGATCTGCTTCCTCACCTTCCTGAACTGGTCGCCGGGAAAACCGTGGCCGCGGAAAAGGTTCGCCACGACTGGGGCGTGACCCTTACCGAACTGGTAAACGAAAACTATGTGAGCCAAATTAACAACTGGGCGGTTGCCCATCACACGAAGTTTCGCTCTCAAACCTACGGAGAACCGGCGGTTAACTTCTCCAGCCAGCGCCTGGCAGCTCTGCCCGAAGGGGAGGGTTCACGCTGGCGCCAGTTTTCGACCTTACGCTGGGCTACATCAGCCAATCACGTATTTGGCAACCAGGTCACGTCAGGCGAGTCGTTTACCTGGCTTCACTCCCCGGTGTTTCGCGCCACGCCGCTCGATATGAAGGCCGAGGCCGATATCGATTTCATCACCGGGGAAAACCAGCTGATTTTTCACGGATGGCCATACTCCGCGCCGCAGGTTGGAGAGCCGGGATGGTCGCTCTACGCTGCCGCCGTTTTCAACAATCACAATCCCTGGCATCCCGTGATGCCCGACGTGGATCGATACATCCAACGCATGAGTTTTCTGCTGCGCCAAGGCGATCCGGCCAACCAGATCGCGCTTTTACTGCCCACCGATGATGCCTGGGCCTCATTCACGCCGGGCAAAGTGACCATCACCGGCGAGATGAGCCGCCTCATCACCCCGCGCTTGATGTCTACCCTCCTCTCCGCCGGCTATAACATCGACTTCATCGATGCTGATGCCATTAACTCCGTCGGGCTCGGCTCCCACTCCATCCTCGTCGTTCCACCCACTGACCGCATCCCGGTGAACACTCTCACGAAAATTGGTGCGTGGGTGGCCGCTGGCGGTAAGGTCGTTTCAGTTGGGCGAGCTCCCTCGATTGACCCCGAAGGTGCAACCAACTCCCAGATCATGGCTCTTTCCCGTCGGCTCTTCGACGCAGCGAAGTCTACTTTCGTCCCCGACGAAACACACTTGACCGAAGCTCTCCACCAGGCCGCCATGCCCGATCTCCAACTCACCTCCAACCAGGAGGATGTTGGCTTCATCCGTCGCAAGCTGCCCATGGCAGAAGTGTATTTCGTCGTTAACACGGCCAATCATCCGGTGAAGACGCAAGCGACTTTCAGCACGATTTACAAGCAGGGCGAGCAATGGGATCCCGACAGCACGATGGCCACTCCCCTCGCCGGCGCCACGGTTGACTTGAATTTGGCAGCTTACGAATCGCGCGTCTTTGTCTTTTCCGGTAGCGCTTCCATTGCTTCTCACCCTTCGCTTGCGGTTGAACGGCAAGTCGCAGATCTCACTACAGGTTGGCAGGTCCACTTCACTTCCACCAATAGGACTGTGTTTGAACCTGAGGTCAGCGACTGGGTCGCTGATCCTGTGACCAAGTTTTATTCTGGTGAAGCTGTCTATTCCCGCGAATTCACGTTACCCACAAAACCCGCCACGGCCACGTATTTGCAAGTGGATGGCGGCGCTTCACTCCCTATGCCGCCCACCGCCGAAGAGCCGCGGACTTCCCCTTCCGGCGTGCCGAATCCCCGGGTCACTCTGCCTGGTCCGGGCATGCAGACGTATTATGATCCGCCGGTTCGCGAAGCGGCTGTCGTCTCTATCAACGGCAAACGTGCCGGCTCACTCTGGCACCCTCCGTACCGTCTCGATGCGACGCCTTACCTGCGGGCGGGGCGAAATGGCATTGAGATTCACGTTTACAACACGGCCATCAACGCCTGGGCTGCTCTGCCGCCGCACGATTACCAACCGCTGATCGCCAAGTATGGCGATCGCTTCCAGATGCAGGATCTAAACAAGGTGCAACCAGTCTCGTCGGGTCTGCTGGGGGCAGTGCATCTCGTCAGCCAGAGCAAATGACCTGGAATGCGCCGCGGGCGAACATTTGGTTGTAGTTACTTTGGAGTAGGACCAGGAAGCGCCTCGCGGCGCCGCGGCGAGCGCACCGATTCATACTAACCCGCATAGACTGTGTGCTTTCCACGCGGTGGGGCGAGCGTCGAGTTAGATCTTTTCCATTTAGCCGCCGGTTTTGCGCGACGAAGTAGTCCGAAAGTGATACTCCCAGGAGGTTAAGCATTGATTAGGATGAGGCCAATCGAGGCCCTTTCGCCCGGAGAGTTCCGGGCGTCGCGCGATGAAGTTCAACCCACGGGAATGAGGTGTACTAAAATGCGTTTTCTTCCGACATGTGCCCTGCTGTTGTCTCTCTCTGCCATACCCGGTTTTTGCCAGAGCAACAGCGCCGCCACCACCGATACCACGCTGACTGCGAACGCGAATGATACGTCCGTAGACTATGCCGCTCTGCGTCAGCGACTCGCTGACCAGAACAAGACGTTGACCGAACAGGTCACTACCCAGCGCGCGTTGGTCAAGAAGAACCAGGAATTGCTGAAGGACGCGCAACGGCTGGACGCCTCCAACAAGAAGCTGATGGAGGAGAAGAAGAAGCTCGACGCAGAAAATGTGGATCTCGAAAAGCAACGCCAGGCTCTGAAGACGTCGCAGCCGCAAGTGCAAACCGCTGCTGCGCAACCTGCGAACTAAGAGACTGTCGGGGCGGCCACATGCCGTAAGTTACCGGGCTTCCCGCGTTGCGGGAAGCTCGGGATACGTTCGCGCTGAAAGGGCGCCGACCGTAAGCTGCGATGGTCGCCGAACCTGGTGACCGCGCTTCACTCGTTCAACCCTCCCCCGAAAATTTACCGCCCTACCGATACGTCGCAGGCGCTCATCTTCTCCTAGGATCGCTAGCTTATTTTCCTGCCGAGCGCTTCGGGGATGTACAATCCTCCTGCTCCGGGAACCCATCGCTTTTGCATACGGCGAGAGGGTTAAATCATCGAGGTGATGAGATCATAGGGTATGACTGAGATCAATCGCAGCAGCCTTCTGCAGCAATTCGCGAGCGACAACTATTCCGGCATCTGCCCGGAGGCCTGGGCCGCTATGGAAGCAGCCAACCATGGTCACGTGTCTTCCTACGGAGACGACCCGTGGACGGCGGCCGCGTCCGATGCTTTCCGGGAATTGTTTGAGACCGAGTGCGAGGTGTTTTTTGCTTTCAATGGCACTGCGGCAAATTCGCTGGTGCTCGCTTCCCTCTGCCAGTCGTACCACGCGGTCATTTGTTGTCAATCGTCTCACGTGGAGACGGACGAATGTGGAGCTCCGGAGTTCTTCTCCAACGGGTCGAAGCTGCTGGTCGCGGAAAGTGACGGGGGCAAGCTTACTCCTGCGGGTGTTCACGCGGTCGCTACCAACCGGAGAGACATTCACTATCCCAAGCCGCGCGCGGTCACGATCAGTCAATCCACCGAAACCGGCCGCGTGTATACGGTCGATGATCTGCGGGCATTGTCATCGGTTTGCGTTAAGGACGGGCTCAAGCTCCACATGGATGGCGCGCGTTTTGCCAATGCGTGTGCGAGTCTCGGCTGCTCTCCGGCGGACCTTACCTGGAGGAGCGGGGTCGATGTACTTTGCTTTGGAGGCACGAAGAACGGAATGGCCGTGGGTGAGGCAATTCTGTTTTTCAATCGCAAGCTGGCTGAGGATTTTGACTACCGGTGCAAGCAAGCTGGACAGCTGGCCTCGAAAATGCGCTTTCTGGCTGCGCCTTGGGTAGGCCTGCTGGAGAGCGGCGCATGGCTGCGCAATGCGGAGCACGCCAATGCCGCCGCGCGATATTTGGCTGAGGGTTTGTCGGGTATTCCAGGCATCCATATCGTCTCCGCGCCGGAAGCCAATGCAGTGTTCGTCCGCGCGTCGGATGAAATGCTTGGTGCATTGCGCCAACGGGGCTGGAAGTTTTACACCTTCATCGGGGGTGCCGCGCGCTTTATGTGCTCGTGGGACACCGATCGGAAACGGATCGATGAGCTATGCCGCGATGCGCGGGTTTGTGCGGAAGAAACCCTGGCTACCAGATCTCGAGGCTAAGCCCCCTAGCGGCGACGAGGATCAATGTGTCCAGGATGACAGGACTACTCACCGTAGCCATCAAAAGACAGCCTCCCCGTTTGTTTCTGCGAAAGTTTCTTGAAGCGTTTCATGGCATCCTAAGACGCCTGTCCGATTACCCTTTGGTCAGTGATCTGCTCGTTTTTCGGATCCCAGTACAGTCTCTGGCCGCTCCAGTAAGACTGGGCTGCCATGATGCATACGATGGCGTGCGAGAACCCGTGGTCGACGGTCGCATTCGGTTGACTACGCGAGTGCATCGCCTGCAGCCAGTTCATCAAGTGCGAGACATCGTCATCATCCGGACCGGTCGAGTTAGGGGCCGGTGCACCAGGAACCCGAACAAGCTCTTCCCCGTCTCCGGTGGGCCCAACAATCGGTAGCTTGGAGTAAACGGGTCCGGAGTCGAAAGGATCGAATTCCTTCCTGCCCCCTTCCCGGGTTACGGTAAACAGCGAGGCACCCTCGCCTCCGTAGTTATCGATGGTGCCATCGCGGCCCTGAATGCGGGCGAAGCTGCGGTAGCTATTTCCGAAGACCGTCTTGTAGGTATAGAGAAATCCCTTGGGATAGGTAACCGCCGCAACGGCGGTGTCAGGGTTCTCACGGCCATCAGGCCAGGTGAAGATCCCGCCGGTAGCCATCACGCTCTCCGGATACGCCTCGTCGGTCCAAAGATGGACCAGGTCGGAACCATGGCTCAACCATTGATCAAAAACTCCGGAAGAGAAATCCTTATAGAGCCGGAACTCCAGGTAGACGTGAGGATCAAAGGGACGAGCGGGTTTGCCCAGGAGCCAACGGTTCCAATCCGTGTCTTCTTCACGCAGAGTCGATTTTCTTCCGTAGAGCCACTGCTTCCATTCCAGGTTCACATCCATCAGCATCTCGCGCGATTGTCCGGTATCCGCGCGGGTGAACCTCCAGCGCTCTTCATTCGCATTCCATTCCTGTTCGATGTGGACGACTTTGCCAATTCGTCCGGAGCGAATCACATCGCGTATCGCCAGAGGGTACGGTTGGCTACGATGCTGCGTTCCCACCTGTACGATTTGCCGCGATTGCTTCACGGCGTCACGCGCTTCGATCGCCTCCGAGAGTACGTTGGCAAAGGGCTTTTCTACGTAGCAGTCCTTGCCCGACCGCACTACCTCCGTACACAACTTGGCATGCTGAAAATCACCAGTCGCAATCATGACGCCGTCAATATCCTTGCGGGCCAGCATCTCTTCCGCATACTTATAGCTTTGCGGTTCGAGGTTGAAGGCTGCTTTCACCTGGGCGGCGCGGTGCTCCCGAGCTAAGCTCCAGAGATCACACACAGCAACCGTCTCCACTGGCATTTGTTTAGCCGCCAGTTGAGCCATGTGAACGTGGCCCTGGCTGCGGCTGCCACAGCCAAGTTGTCCTAAACGGATGCGGTCGTTCGCTCCCAAAATACGAGCATAAGAGCGGGCGTCCATGCCGGAAAGCAGCAGCGTTCCCGCCGCCTGCTTTACAAATGTTCGCCGATCGATTCCCGGGTTCTCATGATCTGCCATCTTTCACTCCAAGTCGGACAGAGGATGCGACAGTAAACGTAATCAATCGACACGATATGCAATAATTTGGCGGAAGTCAATATATCAGATGGGCGCTGGGCCGTTTAGGAAATTGGAACGATTCTTCGCCCGAAGAGTTTCGCGTCGATAGAGAATGCACCGGGTCCGAGCAGCGCGAGAGAGATAGTAATTGCCAGAGTAAGAAGGACATTGATCTGGCCGCCGGCCATGAGCGGTAGTCGAAAGCCCACCAGCAGTACGGCCAAAGCACAGGCCGCCGGCGTAAACAGCCCGACACACAGCAAAATGCACAGCGCAAACAGGGCCAGGAAATCCCATGTAATGGTCCCAATATGGGTTCCAGGATAGGCGGCTCTTAACAGCATGGCGGCAATGCAAACGCGCAGCATCAATAGAGCAACGCCTGGTGCACCTGCCGGGAACATGGAGAAGAGTCTCTGCACTCCGAAAGGCTAGCCCGTCACCTTGTCTTCGTCCAACCCGGAAGACTGGGGAAAGAATAGCCCTTTTGAGGGGGCACTACGCAGAAAGGAGCGTCCAGTATCCTATAGCAAGCCGCCCCAGAAAGCCCACCACGGCCGAGGAACATGGGCAATTGTTAAATTCTCATTCCATCGCGAGCGCCAAATGCTCCGCTCTGCTGATATCGATTTTGATGTTGATCGCCGTGAACAGACCGGCACGGGGCGTCGCTCAGCAATCTTCATCACTTGCCAGCCACTACATCCGCACCGACTTCACGGTCGAAGATGGCCTCCCGGACAATGTCGTAAACGCGGTCTTTCTCGCCGAGAATGGATTGCTTTGGGTCGGAACCGAGTCGGGTCTCGCGACCTTCGACGGCCGCGAGTTCAAAGGCATTCGCCTCAGCTTTCCGGGAGCGCCGTCAGAAGGCGCTGTCCACGCGTTTGCAGAAGCCTCGAACGGTGATCTTTGGGTTGGAACTAACGCCGGTTTGATGCTTGTCCTCAAGAAAGATCTTGACCAACTAAATCCTTCGGTCACGACTTTTTTCCCGCTGGGGGAAGCCAAGAGCGACGAGGTGCAAGCCCTTCTGGAGAGCCGCGAAGGAGTGCTATGGGCGGGAACGAATCATGGCCTTTATCGGCTCGAGGGTGGCAGATTTATCAAAGCCATCGGGTCCGAATCGGTCAGCCGGCTTGCCGAAGCATCGAATGGCCATTTGCTGGTTGTGACGCATCGAGGATTTCTGGAGTATGACGGTCGGCGGGTGATCGAACATCCCGGGCTCGGGAGCCGCTTTGGTGTCCGGGATGACGAGATTTTCAACGTGTTCCAGGATCGCAACAGGACAATGTGGTACAGCACATCCATAGGGGTTATGCGCGAGGGCGAACACCCGTTTCCAGTGTTCCGCCCGATTGCAGATGCACGAATCCCAACCTACCGCACCTATGAAGACCCTCAGGGTAACATCTGGGTCTCGACCGGCAGAGGCACCTATCGAGCCGATGGGAACGACCTTGAAGCACTCACCCCGCTGGGAGCACGTTGTCTCTATGCCAGCCGGGACGGAGAGTTATGGATTGGTACCAATGGGCAAGGCCTGGTCCACTTCAAACCTCGGGTGGTCCGCATGTACACCAAAGAGGATGGGTTGCCGAATAATAATATCGTGATGACCGTTCTACCGGCCCACGATGGCAAATTGTGGGTCGGCAGTAATTGTGGTTTATCTCTCTTCGACGGGGGTCGCTTCAAGCACTACAGTGAGAAGGATGGCCTGGCGAATTCTTGTGTGTGGTCGTTGGCAGAGGATCATAACAAGGATTTGTGGATCGGGAGCTATGGCGGCGGTCTGTTTCAATTCCGCGACGGCCATTTCACTCAGTACTCGATCGAACAGGGACTCATTAGTAAAATCGTGCTCCAAATAACGGTTGCCCGAGACAACTCACTCTGGATCGCCACACCGGAAGGTTTGAGCCACCTGGAGAAAGGGCATTTCACAAATTACACAACCGCCCAGGGACTTTCGAGTGATCGCATTCTCAGCGTTCATCAAGACCATGCCGGAACCATCTGGGCGGCAAGTCAAGCGGGGGTCGATCGCCTGACCGCAAACGGCTTTATGCCTTTCGCTTCGTCGGGCCTGGAAAAAGGTACTTCGCCAGTAAGATTCGCGGAAGACTCAGCAGGCAATCTCTATACGGACAATTTGCCCAAGGGTATCAGTCTTATTCAAAATGACCGCCTGGCCGTTGTGAACGACGATCTCAACGTGATGGACATGGTCGAATCGCCACGTCACGACCTATGGTTCAGTAGTAAGGACGGTGTCATTCGCGTTGCGCTTGATGATCTTAGACACGCGGTCGAAGATCGCGCGGCTCCTCTTGACTACGATCGGCTTGACCGGGCTGACGGGTTGAACTCGATACAATCAAGTTCAGGCTCCCCGAATATTGCAATTACCCCGGATCACAAGCTGTGGATCGCAACGGTAAATGGCCTTGCCATGGTCGACCTCACGCAACTTTCCCCAACCGGCCGCAAACCGAAAGTATTCGTCGGAGAAGTCACGATCGACGGGAAGAGGCAGCCGGCGGCTAATGAATTGATTTTGCCTGGCGGAAGTCATCATGTCGAGTTGCATTTGGCAGCCGTGGACCTCGGCTCTCCGGAGAAAACCCGCCTGCAATATCGGATGGACGGCGTTGATTCCGTCTGGCTTGATGCTGACGTTTCCCGTACTGCCGTTTACACCGAGCTTCCCGTGGGAGGGCACACCTTTCATATTCGAGCAACGGGCAGTGACGGCAAGTGGGACCGCGAAGGAATAGTCTACGAAGTTACGCAGCAACCTTTGTTCTACCAGGAGAAGTGGTTCCAGGTTGCGTGCGCCGCTTTTCTTGCGGTGTTACTGTCCATGATCTACCTGGCGCGGGTTCGCCATATCGTGAGGCAGACTCGCATTGTGCTCGAAACCAGGATTGCAGAACGCGAACGCATTGCGCGCGATCTGCATGACACGTTCCTGCAAGGTATCCAGGGCATTCTGCTTCGCTTCCACACCAGCACCCAGCAACTCCCTGAGACAGAGCCGCTTCGCCGGGTGTTTGACGAGGTGTTGAATCAGTCGGACACGGTCATGTTGCAGGGCCGCGGATTGGTCTCAGGCCTGCGCATGACAACCGGCGATACCAATGACCTGCCGATTACATTTGCCATGGCGGGCAAAGAGTTTCGCGCCCTAAGCGGCGCGGTCTACAACGTCATTGTCACCGGAGAGACGCGGAGGCTTAATCCGGCTATATATGACGAGATCGTGAAGATCGGGAGAGAAGCGCTCTTCAATTCCTATCGCCATGCGAAGGCCACGACCATCGAGACGGAGCTGGATTACAGCTCGTCGGATCTGCGTATTCATTTTCGCGATGACGGTAAGGGAATCGATCCCGCTGTGTTGGCGAACGGCTGCGTGGCCGGACACTTCGGCTTGCCCGGGATGAGGGAACGAGCTACCAAGGTCGGGGCCAAGCTCGACATCTACAGTCGCCTGGGGGCCGGCACAGAAGTCGAACTCCGAGTTCCCGCCAGAGTTGCGTATTGGCCGGCGAGAGGGGTCCGGAGTGTCTGGCTGCATCGGCTCTTCGGTGGAGAAGTTTTATGATCGGCGAGAGGAAGATTCGTGTGCTCACGGTAGATGACCACCCGTTGATGAGAGGTGGAATCTCTTACGAAATCAATGCGCAGCCAGACATGCAGGTGGTCGCAGAAGCGGCAGACGGCCAGGAGGCGATTGCCCTTTTCCGTGCTCACCTGCCTGACATTACTCTGATGGATATCAAGATGCCGGGCTTGAGCGGGATCGAAGCGCTGCGGTCCATTCGACAGGAGTTCAGCAATGCACGCGTCATCGTGCTGACGACGGCCACCGGCGATGTGATGGCGTTTCGGGCATTCAAGGAGGGCGCGGCCGGCTTTTTGCTCAAGGACAGCTTGCGTACTGAGCTGGTCAAGACCATCCGCCTGATCCACGGCGGGGGACGCCGCATTCCACCGGAGTTGGCGCAACAGATGGCTCTACACGTTACAGATGATGTGCTGAGTGTTCGAGAGATCGATGTTTTACAGCAAGTGGCTCAGGGGCGATCTAACAAGATCATCGCTTCTCATCTGGATGTCACGGAGAACACGGTGAAGAACCACCTCAAGAGCATTTTGGCCAAGCTGAATGCCAACGATCGTACGCACGCGGTGATGATTGCTCTGAAGCGGGGCTACATTGACGCTTAACGGGGCCGGGCTTGGGAGTGTGCGTGGGAACCGGAAAAGAGAACCGCAGATCTCTCCACTCCGCTCCCCGGATTTTCTATCGGGCTCTGTGGCGTTGATGAAGTTCCTGCGGCTCTCTCTGCGGAGAGCCGCATACGTGGTCGTTGTCAGCGCTGAGTAGTAGGAAATCCGGGAAAAGTTTTTTTTAACGAGGCAGCTTACTCAGAAGGAATACCGAAGAGCGAATTGCAAACGCCGCTCCTGTGACCGCGTCGCGGGACTCTGATCCGAGATATTACCAAACTCGGAATCAGTAATACCGATATCCGGATTCCCATAACTGGCTATATTGAATACGTTGAAGGCATCAAAGCGAAATCCGACTGCCTGGCGTTCTGTTATGTGAAAATCCTTAAACATTGAGCTGTCGACATTCAAATATCCAGGTCCGCGAATAACACCATTTCGCGAATTGCCGAAAGCATTGCTGGCCGCGGCGCCAAAAGCGCAAACCCCGTTATCCACTCCTGGCTGCGTGCACGGTGTAGCGGAGGGATCTGTACCGAACCAGTTATCGATCGAACGGTGAACAATCCTCAGCTTACGGTATTGATTTGCGCGAGAATTACCGTAGCTATTCGAGTTATTGCCGGGACCCGTAATGCTGTCGGGGAATCCGGAATAAGCAACGCCGGAAACCGAAAGCTTCCATCCGCCGATGACTTCATCCACAAGCCGATTTACATGCGGCAGATAAGTTTGCCCCCGGCCTACCGGAAGAGCGTATACGCCGATACCGGAAACATTGTGGGTCACATCGTAGCCCGCGGGACCATAGTCGGCGGCGCTGTCATAGTAGTTTTGAAAGGCTCCGCTATACCCATTCACGTTTAGAAAATACATGCCCAAGCTGTTGGTCATAGCCTTGCTGTAAGTGTAGTTCAGGGTAAACTCCAGGCCACGGTTGAGATGCTGGCGGAGAGTTGCCTGTAAAGCGTTGTAATTCATCATGGCTCTGGCTTCGGTAATCATGACAAGATTCGACCCCAGGCCCAGGTTGGCGCTATTGTAGAAAGGGGCCGACGTGGGATCGCCATTTACCCGATACTGGTTAAGATTCCCATAGTCCTCGATATGCTGTCCCTGTTCCCCTATATATCCAAGCTGCAGGGCCAAGGAGGGGGTGAAAGCATATTCGCCGGTCAGGTTCCACTCCTGAATATAGGCCGGCTGCATATTCTGAGGCCATATCTGAGTCGCAGGGCCGGACGAATTGGTGCTGGAAGTGGAAAAACCCTGTTGGACCGTGCGAGGAGATCCGCCGCTCGCCGGCGTATTTCCCGAAGCCACAGTAGGAACGATGGTGGTGAGGCTGACGGCCTCGAGGAATGGTGGGTTGGCCGACAATCTCTGATTGTAAGAGTTCCCCTCAAAGTAGCTCGTGGCGCCATAGCCGCCCCGGACCACGACTCGGGAGGCCGGCTGATAGGCGAACCCAAACCGTGGCATGATCTGCTGGTAGTTTGGCTGATAACATCCGGGGTTTGGGCAAACCCCCGACCCAGGAGGCGCGCCCGCCGGAACTTGACCAGCATAGATTAGGGTTTGCGTAGTGAGATCGACGTTTGCATTTTTGTTGTTTTGTTCAATCCACGGCTGGTCATATTCGTAACGCACGCCGAGATTCAGCGTCAGATTCGGGAGAATCTTCCAATCATCCTGAATGAACCCTGCCGCTCGCCACTGACGTTGTCCAACGCGGATGCTTGCCAGAGAAATACCGAGGCCATACACGCGATTGAGCACAAAGTCTGCTCCAGGATACCCTCCAGCATTGGCCAATGCGGGGTTGCCGGTAAAGGCGCCGGAATACTGCAGAGCGCCCAACGGTTGATAGTTATTGGTCGGGGAAAAATTGTTCTGATAGCGGAGTGCCTGAACCCCGATGCTGAACAGGTGCAGGCCTCGCTGCCACGATACGTTGTCAATGTAGCTATAAGTATTGTCAACCACAGCGGGGCCGAGCCCCTCCGTACCCACATTTGTAATGTTGATGGAACTACCGCTCCCGCCAAAACCGGCCGACGCGCCGAAGCCTTGAAGACTAAAGCCCAAGGAAGGCTGCGCACCAAAAGGAATGCCTACCTTGGTGTTGCCGGTAAGCCCAAACTGACCGGATGGATCGGTCGGAGTGCTGGGAGGAAGATTGGTGCGGGTAAAGCCGATACGCGCCATATTGATCAATGCCGGAGAGAAACTATGCACCCAACCAATTCCGAAGACGTTGGTTGGCGAGTTGTCGGTTACCGGAAATGTGACCGGCAGGACAGCTGTTTGTCCGTCGTAGCCCGTCGACTTGGAATAAAACCCGGTAATTTTGTCGTCGAGCCGCGCGTCATATTCGATCTTGATGTCGCCCTGATCGTTGCCCTTGAAAATACGAACCGGGCCTTGCAGATTATTCTGCGTGACACCATCGGAAGGCGTCGCATTGGGCAGTGGGTAAAGCGAAGGATGGGCAAAGAGGAATTGCGCCACCGGGTTCAGAATCGGAACGCCGGTATTGTTTACGTACGGCGCAAAGCCATTTTGCGAATCGTAGAGTTGAATTGGATTGGAGGAAGACAGAAGAGCGGAGAAATCACCGTTGCGCATCGCTTGAGAAAAAACGCTCGCTTGGCCGAGACCGCCCTGGTGATAGCGTGCGCCCAGATAGTCGACAAAGAAGAAAAGCTTGTTGCGCCGTATCGGGCCGCCGAAGGTTCCTCCGAACTGCGACTGGGTAAAAGGGTTGACCGGAATGATCGGAGTCTGATGATTGTTGGTCCAGGTGTTCGCATTCGTCTTGGAATCCTGAAGATAGCCATAGGCGGAACCATGAAATTGATTGGTTCCACTTTTCAATACGGCCAGTACGCCTCCGCCGCTTACGTTACCGTAGTCAGCCGGCGCGTTCGAGGTCAGGACTTTGACTTCTTCGAGGGCCTCCGGAGCCGGGTTATAGGATGGAAAGTTTCCGAACGTTTCATTGATGTCGATACCATCGAGTATGAAGTTATTGGACTGCGAGCGATTGCCATTCATGTTAGGCGAATCGAAAACCGCCGAA
>Ga0302324_100006638_pt1 | contig 24837 bp, 26 predicted proteins | sample Palsa_T0_1_FD_201949 | JGI IMG/M metagenome (GOLD analysis project Ga0302324, IMG submission 201949) | Peat permafrost microbial communities from Stordalen Mire near Abisko, Sweden - Palsa_T0_1 | ecosystem: Environmental > Terrestrial > Soil > Palsa > Peat permafrost | place: Sweden: Abisko... | reverse complement strand
CATCCAGAGGGGTGGAGGGCCTGGCCCTACGAAACCCCGGCAACCACCGTCAAAGTCACAGGCGGGAAGGTGCCAATTCCAGGCGATGTGTGGCGGGCTTCGCGCTCTTTGCCACACGTGACACGGCGAAGACTAGAGCGAAGGAGCCCCAATGGCTGTCAGTCATCTGCAGTGCAAGGAGTGCAAGGCCCAGTATCCGCTGGAGGCGCTGTACGTCTGCGAGCAATGCTTCGGGCCGCTCGAGGTTGCTTACGACCACAGCGGGATAAGCCTCGATGTCGGTGAGCTGCGCCGCCGCATCCAGGGCGGACCGCAGAACATCTGGCGCTACGCGGACTTCCTGCCGCTCGCCGGTGGCCCTCCGGGACCATCCGGCCGGCTCGCCTCGCGCGTCGGCCTGCCGGCGGGATGCACGCCGCTGATCCGCGCCGACCGGCTCGCCGAGCGCCTCGGCTTGCGCGAGGTGTGGGTAAAGAACGATGCCGCCAACCCGACCCACTCGTTCAAGGACCGCGTCGTCTCGGTCGCCGTCACACGGGCGCGGGAGCTGGGCTTCGAGACGATCGCGTGCGCCTCGACCGGCAACCTGGCCAACTCGGTGGCCGCCCACGGCGCGGCGCTGGGCATGGACTCCTACGTGTTCATCCCCGCGAACCTCGAGGAACAGAAGATTCTCGCCACAGGCATCTACGGGACGAAGCTCGTCGGTGTGGACGGCAGCTACGACGACGTCAACCGCCTCTGCACGGAGCTGTGCGCCGAGCGCGACTGGGCGTTCGTGAACATCAACCTGCGCCCCTACTACGCCGAGGGCTCGAAGACGCTGGCGTTTGAGATCGCCGAGCAGCTCGGCTGGGAGCTTCCCGACCGCTGCGTCGTGCCCGTGGCCTCGGGGTCGCTGTTCACGAAGATCGCCAGGGGCTTTGAGGAGTGGACTGAACTCGGGCTGATCGAAGGCAAGGCGCCGCGCATGAACGGCGCTCAGGCTGAGGGCTGCTCGCCCGTGGCCAGCGCGTACGCCGACGGCCATGACGTCTGCCGTCCGGTCAAGCCCGACACGATCGCCAAGTCGCTGGCGATCGGCAACCCCGCCGATGGTCCGTATGCGCTGGATCTGGCGCGGCGCACGGGCGGTGGCGTGGATGCGGTCAGCGATGATGAGATCCGCGCGGGCATCAAACTGCTGGCCGAAACGACCGGTGTCTTCACCGAGACCGCCGGGGGCGTCACGACGGCCGTGCTGGCGAAGCTCGCCGCGCGCGGGGATATCGACCCCGATGAGCGTGTCGTGCTGGTGATCACCGGCGACGGCCTGAAGACGCTCGACGCGGTGCGCGACTCCTTCGAGACCTACAAGATCGGCGCCAGCGTCGAGTCGTTCGAGAACACCGTGCCCGAAGCCGTCGCGGTCTGATGGCAGTGCTCGTGAAGATCCCCACACAGCTGCGGGCGGCTGCTGAGGGAGCGGCCGAGACAGAGGTCTCGGGCGAGACCGTGGCTGAGGCATTGAATGGCCTCTACGAGCGCTATGGCGAGCTGCGCGAGCGCATCGCCAATGAGGACGGCTCGCTGCGGCGCTTCGTCAACGTCTACCTCGCCGGCGAGGACATTCGCTTCCTGGATGGACTTGCCACGCCTGTGCCGGACGGCGCCGAGCTAACGATCCTTCCTGCCGTCGCCGGCGGCTGACCAGGCGTCGGCGCCGGTGTCGAGCCGCTGACGCCGATCGTCGAGACGAGCCCCGCGGCGCACATCGCGCCGACCGTCAGGCCGCGTAGCCGGCGGGGGGTCAGCCAGTCGACGTTGTGGGCCTGCAGCCACGACCTGAAACCCGTCGCACACGACGCCGCCGCCATTGCACAACCTGCGCACATGCCTTCAGAGTAGCGATCTCATGCGCGATCGGTCGGGGGTGCCCGCATAGCCCCACAGGTCCGGGCGGCGTGTTATTTTGCGGGCCAGATGACGACGCTTGCCTGCCTTATGCATTGGTACATATCGGCGCTCTACGTCGCTCCCGTCTTGGCGGTCGGCGGCTGGGGCTGGTGGAATACCCGGAAGATGCCTGAGCACCACGATCCGCCGCCGCCGAGCACGCACGCCGCGTAGGGCACACCGGCCAATAGCGGCGAGGAGAGTGCGCCGGGACCGCTAAACGCTTCGAGATTTCTTCACCTCTGTTGAGGTTCGACTGAGTACCCTGGGATTAGCTACAGGTATGGCTACTGGAACCCTCACCCGTCCCGCCGCCGCAGAGGGCATGACCGAGTTCTTCGACGGGGTCGCATGCCTCGACGAGCGTGTGCGCCGCCAGGCGATGCCGGCCCCCTGGGAGATGCCCGCACGCCCCACCGAGGCGGGCCGTTACATCGAGGTCCAGGGGCCTGACGAGCGGCTGTTGATAGGACTGGGGCGTGGCGTAACACATATCGGTCGGGGCCTAGCCGCCGACCTGCGCCTGGATGAGGACTCCGTCTCCAGGCGCCACGCGATCCTCGTATATCGCAGCTCTGGCTCCCGCATACTCGACGACCGCAGCTCCAACGGCACGTTCGTTAACGGTCGCCGCGTCACGCAGGCGGACCTGAAGGATGGCGACGTATTGGTGCTCGGGCGGGTCATACTGCGGTATCTGGAGGTCTGAGGCGCACGATCGTGCCCGCTAGGGACGAGCACAGCCGAGGGGGGACACAACGATCGACCGGATACCATCGAAGACGCGTCCAAGCGAAGGGAGCCGATCATGAGGGCAGTCTGGAACGGAGCCACGCTCGCAGAGAGTGAGGCGACGGTGGTGGTCGAGGGCAACCACTACTTCCCTCCCGAGAGCATTCACGCGGAGTACTTCCTTGACAGTGACACCCACACGACATGTCCGTGGAAGGGTGAGGCCAGCTACAGGACGGTCGAGGTCGACGGGCAGTCCAACCCGGATGCTGCCTGGTATTACCCGCAGCCAAAGGATGCCGCGGCGCAGATCAAGGATTACTTCGCTTTCTGGAAGGGCGTCCAGATCGAGGACTGATTCCTCAGTGCCCACCGAGGCTGAAAGCGCCGCTGAGTACCACCTGCCCTGGCTGAGTCGCTTTGCTGTTGGTCTCGCGCGTCAGCAGGATCTCGCGGTAGTCGCCGGCGTTGGCCGGTAGCAGCGCGCCGCCTTGCGCCTGGCCCTTGGAGCTGACAGGGGGGATCCTGCCCAGCGGTGCGGAACTCGTCGGGGAGTTGTAGAGCCAGACGGCGTAGAAGAAGCCGGTCGACGGCGGCAGGTGTTCGGCCGCGATGTAGAAGGCGCGCTTGGAGCCTTCGGAGAGGACCTCGACCAAGCCGACCGTCTTGCTGTTGGGTTCGGGCGAGGTGAGGGCGATCTGCTTGTCGACGGTCGGCTTGGTGGCTGTTGTCGAGGTGCTCGCGCTTGTGGAGGTGCTCGAGCTGCTCGGGGTCGTCGTTGTGGCGTTGGTGGTGGCGTCGGTCTGGGCACTCGACGCCTTGTGGGAGCCGCCGCCACTTGTGATCAGGATCACAGCGACCACGACGATCACGACGAGCGCCGCGAGCAGCAGCGCGCCGCCGCGTCTGGAGCTGGGCAGGGAACTGGAGAAGTTGGTGTCCTGTGCCCCCTGGGTGAGTTGTGTCGGCGCGGGCGGGGAGGACACGGGCGGTCGCGAGGGTCCGATGGCGCCGGATGCTCGCGCTTGTCGGCCGCTGTCCGGCGCCGGTGTGCGGGCTGCACTGGGCAGCTCGCTCGGCTCCTCGGCGAGGGCGTCGAGCGCCGCGCGGGCGCGGTCGCGAACGGTGTGCTGGGGAATGTCGAGCATGTCCGCGATTTCGGCGTGGCTCTTGCCCTGGCGCACCAGCAGCAGCAGTACCGCGCGCTGATCGGGGGGGAGGTCGTCTAGTCGGCTCATGTGGAGAGGGTTCGTAGGCTATCGTGGCGCCGGGATGGCCACGCCGACTGCGGAGCAGCTCAACGAGTTCAGGGTCGGGTTCGACCGTCTATATGGCTTGGAGCTGGTTGACATCTCCGACGGTGAGGTCCGCGCCCGTGTGCAGTTGCGCGAGGAGCTCAAGCAGCCGATGGGCCTGCTCCACGGAGGCGTCTACGCCTCGATCGCCGAGTCGCTGGCCTCGCTCGCCACGGCGCTGGGGGTGCTCGAGCACGGTGAGGCCGCAATGGGCCTGTCAAATAGCACGAGCTTCCTGCGCCCGGTCACCGAAGGCACGGTGCATGCCCACGCGACGCGATTGCATCGCGGCCGCACCACGTGGGTTTGGGACGTGCGCTTCAGCGACGACGCCGGTCACCTGTGCGCGGTGACGCGGATGACGATCGCCGTGCGCCCCGCGCCGGTGGCCTGACTCAGGACACTAGTTCGGTGCGTGCAGGGGAGTTGGCGTCTGGCCGGGTAGGGGCTGCTCGGCAAAGCCTGTGTCTGGAAGCGGCGCCGGCAGCGAGGTGGCTGGGGCGCCGACGTCGTTGATCGGTACGGTCGTCTCGGCGGCGATGCGAGCGAGCTTGGGAGTGTTGGCGTAGATGCCGACCACCACACCGGCGGTGGGAAGCTCGATCGTGTCGTCTCCTTGCGCCGCTACGCCGGTGACACCGCGGATGCGAACCGCGCGGTGTGGACGGGAGCCGAACGGGATGAAGCTGTTGTCGGGGGAGGTGACCACCCGCAGGCGCGGGACGCAGGTGTTCTGGCCGCCCTCGGCGCAGTCTCCGTACTGGACGGTGAACGCGCCACTGGGATCCTCGGAGGCTTCGGTGATCGCCATGTGCTGGAAGGAGTCGCCGAGCCAGTAGACGGGGTAGCGAGCCAGGAGCAGGCTCTCGAGGGTCGTATGTGAGATCGGCTGATCCTGAAGGGTGTCGCCGCAGGCCGCGAGGGTGAGCGTGCAGAGGCCCAGCGTGAAGAGCGCGGGGAGCCGAGCAGGCGAGAAGTGGAGTCCCCGCATGATCAGCCTCGGTAGCGATTTGTGATCGGCATGCGGCGGTCACGGCCGAAGGCGCGTGTGGTGACCTTGATACCTGGCGGCGCCTGGCGGCGCTTGTACTCGGCGAGATCGACGAGCCTGATCGTGTGGTCTACCTCCTGCTCCGGCAGACCCTCGGCGATCAGTTGCTCACGGCCTTGGTTGAGCTCGATATAGCCGTAGAGGATGCGGTCGAGCAGCTCGTAGGGGGGCAGAGAGTCCTCGTCGCGCTGGTCGTGGCGCAGCTCGGCCGAGGGTGCTCGCGCGAGAATCGATGGTGGGATCGGGGCCTGCACGCGCGTGGTTAGCTGCGCACTCCCGGGTCCTTTAGCGGCCGGGGAGTTGCGCCACTCACAGAGGCGATAGACGAGCGTCTTCGGCACGTCCTTGATCACGGCGAGACCGCCGGCGAGATCTCCATAGAGGGTTGTGTAGCCAACCGACATCTCCGACTTGTTGCCGGTCGTGAGCACGAGCCAGCCGAACTCGTTGGAGAGCGCCATCAGCAGGTTGCCGCGGATCCGGGCCTGCAGGTTCTCCTTGGTGAGGTTTGGGCTCCCATCCACCCCGTGGCCGGCGAGCTCGGCGTCAAGGGTTTCGGTGTATGCGTCCATCACGGGCTTGATCTCCAGCTCGTGCGTGCGTATGCCGAGCGTGGCGGCCAGGGCGCGCGCGTCATTTTGGGTGGCCGAGGAGGAGTAGGGGGAGGGCATGATCGCCGCGCTCGCGCGCTCGGCTCCGAGCGCATCGGCAGCCAGACAGGCGACGAGCGCGGAGTCGATCCCCCCGGAGAGGCCGAGGACGACGTGTGAGAACCCGTTCTTTTCGACGTAGTCGCGCAAGCCGAGCATCAACGCCGCGTAGATCTCTGCCTCTTCGGGTGCGAGCGGTTTGGTCAGACGCGGAGGGACAGCATCGGCTCGCGGGGTGGGGGAGTGCCCCGGCAGAACCGCCAAGGGGGGTTGAGCGCGTCGCTCGGCACGAGGCTCGCCGGTGTCGTTCGGCCGCTCGCCAGCGTCCAGGTCCGGATCCAGGTCGAGGTCGAGGTCGCACAGCAGCAGGTCCTCCTCGAACTGCGCGGCGCGGACGAGCGTCGCGCCGGTGTGATCGACGACGAAGGAGTGGCCATCGAATAGCAGCTCGTCCTGGCCGCCGACGAGCCCGCAGAAGGCGATCGGAACCCCATCTTCGCGGGCACGGTCGGCGAACATGCGCTCTCGCTCGGCGCCCTTGCCGGCGTGGTAGGGGGAGGCGGAGATGTTGACGATCAGCCTCGCGCCGTCGGCCGCCTCCTGCGAAGCCGGGGGCCCGGGCAGCCAGATGTCCTCGCAGACCGTCAGCCCAATCAGCCGCCCGCCGACTTCGATCGTCGCTCCCGAGGTTCCCGGCTGGAAGTAACGCCGCTCGTCGAACACACCGTAGTTGGGCAGATGCACCTTGCGGTAGATCGCTTGGACCACCCCGTCGGCGAGCACGGCGGCGGCGTTGTAGACGTGCCCGTCGCGCTCCGGAAAGCCGACGACCGCGACCACGCCGTGTGTCTCTATGGCCAGGTCTGAAAGTGCGGCTCGCGCGTCCGCGAGGAAGTGCTCGCGCAGCAGCAGATCCTCGGGGGGATAGCCGGTCAGCGCAAGCTCTCCGAACAGCACGAGATCGGCTCCGTTCTCGCGAGCACCGTTGATGCCCGCACGGATGCGCAGCGCGTTGGCAGCGATGTCGCCCACCGTGGGATTCATCTGGCAGAGAGCCAGCCTCACAATGTCTCTTTTGCAGGAATTTTCAACTCCCAGGGTGAAGATATGGTCTCGTTGAGACCCGGAAGCGGTCGGGTATGGTGCGGGACTGCCATGGCAGGATCGTATGTACTCGAGGGAGGTGGTGCCTGATGGCCGCAGAGGACTGGCTGGTGGAGTTCCTGCGCGACTTCGCTTCGTTGTCGGAGGAGGATCGCGACGCCGCGATCGACGCACTCCCACCGGCGAACCGCGATGCGATCCTCGCCCTCGCGGAGGCCAGAGAGGTAACGCCGGAGGCGAGCCTCCTCCAGGTTTTGGATGCCGGGCAGGTTGGTCTCGAGAAGCTCTATGAACTCAGAGAACCCGGAGATCTATACACACTGATCAACCTGGCAGTCAGGCAAAATCCAAACATCGTCGTCGAGGCTCTGTTCGCCGCTGTGATCCTTCATCGAGGATGGGACCAGGAAGAGCCATCCAAGGTTCTCGCGCTTCGCGAACAGTGGCACTGGCATGTGCACGAGCAGTTCGCGGCACGTGAGCGCGAGAATGACAGCAAAGGGGGAGACCTAGCGTGACTTGGTGAGCGTCGAGCGGCCGTTGCCGGCGGCCTTGCGGGGCGGTTTTGCGCCGTTGGCTCGGGAGCCGTTGGCGGTGTGGCTCGTGCTACGAGCTTTCGAGCGCTTAGCTGGAACCTCCGCCGCGCGAGCTAGCGCGGCGATCGCCAAACGTAGATCCCGCATGAGCCCCTCCAGGCCCGGCAGGGCGTCGTAGTCTGCGAGTAGACCGAAGCCGAGATGGCCGTCGTAGCTCATCACGGCGATCCCCAGCGCCTGGCGCTGGGCGAGCGGGACGACAGGGTAGAGGACCTCCAGGCGGCGCCCGAGCACGTAGAGCGGGAACTGCGGGCCAGGGACGTTCGTGACGACGAGGTTGAAGAAGCGCTGGCGTGCCTGCAGCCGCGCCGCCTGGCTGAGAATCGTTGGCGGCGCGAACCCGGCGAGGTTGGTCAGCACCTGTGCGCCGACGGCCTGACCGGACTCCTTCAGGTTCTGCATCTCGGCGCTGATCTGCCGCAGGCAGTCCACCGGATCCTCCACGCCGACGGGCAGCGGAGCCCACATCGCGGCCACCTGGTTGCCGAGCGCTCCGCGCTGGGAGTCGGCGCGCACCGAGACGGGCACCATTGCCTTCAGCACCAGGCCCTCGGTGTCGTGGCCCTGAGCCCGTAGGTAGCGTCCGAGGGCGAGGCTGACGGAGGCGAGTACGGCGTCGTTCAGGGTGCCGCCGAGCGCGTCCTTGATCGCCTTGAACTGGGCGAGGTCGCCGTCGAGGAAGGTGTAGCGCCGGTGCGGGCCGATGTCGACGTTGAACGGGCTCGGGGGTGCGGGAGCGTTGATGCCGGCGAGGGTCGTGGCGCCGATGCTCACGAGGCCATCCTTCAGCTGTATCGCCGCTCGGCGCGGAGCGCGCAACAGCGCACGGGCGCCGCGGGTCATCTCACCGGGCACCGTTGTGCGCTCGAGCAGCGCCTCGCCGAGCAGCTTCGCCGATCCCGGCAGCGGCCGAGCGGTCCAGGGCACGGGGGGACGCGACGTCGGGACTGGCTCCGGAGCGGTGTCGAACAAGACCGTGGTGATGTCCACACCGGAGACTCCGTCGACCAGCGCATGGTGCGTCTTCGCGATCAACGCAAAGCGCCCGCCGGCCATGTGCTGCACCAGCCAGAATTCCCACAGCGGCTTGGAACGGTCCAGACGCTGGGAGAAGAGGCGGCCGGCGAGTTGCTTCAGCGCGGCGTCGTCGGCCGGTCGCGGCAACGCCGTGTGACGGATGTGATAACGCGGGTTGAAGTGCGGGTCGTCGGTCCATATCGGCCGGCCCTGTCCGAGGGGGACGTAGGCCAGTCGCTGGCGATAGCGCGGCACCAGGTGCAGGCGGCTGAGGATGTGATCGACGAGCTCCTGCGGCGTGGGGGCCTCGCCCTTGAAGACCATCACCATCGCAACGTGCATGTGCGCGCTCGAGTGGTCCTCGAGATGCAAGAACGTCGAGTCCAGTGCGGTCAGGCGGTCGGGGTTGGCCATCTCCTCGATTGTCGCGGCTTAGGTGCCGCACGTCAACGTCAGGAGGTTTTGGCTCGTTGCCGGGCGAGCGCAAGTGTGATGGTCGTCACAGATAACCCCCGCAAAGAGCGCTTAAGCTACGAACAATTGTTCGACCCTGCCGAGTCGTCTCCGTGGATGGAGGCGAACGGGGGACCCACTGCCAGGTCGTCGCAGAAGAACGATCCGGATGGGGCGAATCGGCCGCTGATGTGGCCGTAACGCCCGGTTGACACGCGTCCCATTCGCGTGCAGGCCGGCCGTGAGCCCGACAGCTAACCCCGTAGGCGGAAACAAGGAGGTTCCCAACACAATGTACGTCCCCGCGACGCTGGCGCAGCCTGCCGGTGCCCTTGCTCCGATCGAGATATCAGCGAGCACAACACCACCGCTCCAGGTACCGGCGCATACATCGCTGAGCGTGACCCGTACCGAGCTGAACGTGCTCGAGGGCCACACGACGAGCGTCACCGGCAAGCTGATCACCGCTTCCGGCGGCGATGCCCCCAGTGCCTCCGCAGCTCAATCGGCCGCTCCGTACTCGGCGGGGCTGCCGGGGCGAGAGGTGCTGCTACAGGCGTTTGGCAGTCACGGCTGGAGGACCGTGACCCACACGCGCACCGGCGCGGAGGGGCGCTTTCGGTTGCGCTACGTGCCGCTCCAGACCGCGAGCGAGCAGGTGCGGCTGCGGTTCGCGGGCGACGCCGAAGACCTTGTCGCACACCGGCGGCTGGGTCGCCTGAATGTCTACCGCCTGGCCGAGGCCTCGTGGTATGGCGGCGGCGGCGAGCTGGCCTGTGGCGGCGAGTTGACCAGCGCGACGATGGGCGTGGCCAACAAGACGCTGCCCTGTGGCACCGAGGTGACGCTGCGCTACGACGGGCGCTCGGTACGCGTCGCGGTGATCGACCGCGGGCCGTACGTCGCTGGGCGCGAATTCGATCTGACCGAAGCGACCAAGCAGGCGCTTGGGTTCGGCGGGGTGGGCGACGTGTGGAGCACGCGCTGATCGATGTTCCCGGCTTGAAAGGGCGGCGGCGCAGAGCGGATGCCGCCGCCTGGAGAAGTCCTGATCGCCGCCGACGGGGCCCCGAGCCGGTGCTATGCCGCGCGAACTGCATGGGATCGTTCATGCAGGGGTTGGCTTTCGCTGTCGCGGCGCCTTGAATCTGCCGAATGTCTGCGGGAATGAGCACGTCGCGAGCACACCTATGGCTGGAGAGCCTCGGCGAGTGGAGCTGGCCGGGCATGCGCGCGGAAGCCGTGGAAGCGCTGCCTCCGGCATGGGTGCCGGCGTTTCCACCACGCCTGGAAGCAGCGACCGCCGGCGCGGCGATACCGGGCCGACGGTCCGGACGCGCGCGGGCGCAGAGGCTGATCACGATCGCGCTGCTTTGTGCCATCGCGGCGGTCTGCACCACGCTGGCTCTGAATGGGCAGCTGACCGTGGAGCACCTGATCGGGGTTCGTACGGCAGGATCGACCGCACTCCAGGCGACGACCATCAGTTCGAGTACGACAACACAACCCCTGCTCACGTTCAGAGGAGTGAGCGAAGACGCCGCTGGCAGCTCGATCGAGGCGGCGAGCTACCCCTCGGCGGCATTGCACGGCGCAGAAGGATCGTTCCTTACCTATCTGCCTCCCGGCTATGCGAGCACGGCCAGCCACTACCCCGTGCTGTATCTGCTGACCGGCAACGATCAGTCGAACACGGCGTTCCTGCAGATCGGCCTGCAGAGCCAGCTCGATCAGCTGATCTCACACCACGTAATTCCGCCCGTGATCGCCGTGATGATCCAGGGCGGCCCTGGATCGAACAACTGGCGCAACCAGGGGGCCGCCCGTTACGAAAGCTACATCCTCGAAGTGCAGCAGCTTGTCGACCGGACGCTGCCGACCTTGGCCGTGCGCAATGCCCGCGCGATCGTGGGCGACTCGATGGGCGGCTACGGCGCGATGAACGTCGCGCTGGCCAACCCCTACCGCTTCGGGGTGGTCGAGAGCTGGCTGAGCTTCTTCAACGGGCTCGAAGGCGATCTGCACGCCGACCGGCCGATCTTGACAAGACTCGGCCTGCACGCCTTCATCTACGGCGGCGAAGAGGACCACATTGCCAACCCCGACGAGGACGCGCCGTTCGCCGCGGCACTGCGGGGCGCTGGCGCGGATGCCAGGAGCGCTGTCTACCCCGGCGAACACAATCTCGAAACGATCGAAGCGCATCTGGCGAGCATGCTCACGTTCGCAGGGCGTTCGCTGTCCACAGCCGCCCGCTGAAAAGACAGCCTGCTCCTCGCTACGCGGCCGATGGAGTGCTGTGCGGCGGCGTCAGTCTTCGCGCGGCGGCGGCTGGAAGACGATGCGCTTCAGCTCGGCCGTCGCGCCTCCGCCGAGACGCAGCGCGGTCTGGAAACCCTCTTGCCCGACCTCACCGGAGTCGAGTGCCCGGCGCAGCTCATTGAGCGTGGTGCGCTCATCTTCGGGCACCTGCTCACGTGGGACCTCGAGCAGAATCAGGTGTCGCGGGCGTTTCAGCCCGTGGGCGAGCCGCACGTAGCGCTCGCGCTCCTCAGCGTCCAGGCCCTCGAGCGTGAGGACGACCGTCTGCCGATCGCCGAGGCGCTTGATGACGGCGGCGTCGAGCAACTCACGCGCCCGCGCCTCGAGCTCATCCTCAGGGATTCGTCCCGCCAGCAGGGTTCGCACCTTCGCAAGCGAAAGCACCGCGCCACGCTCCTCCACGACTCGCTCGGCAAAGCGCGCTGACTCGGTGGGGTCGGGGGAGACAACCAGCAAAAGGCTGCCCGGCGAGTAGCGCATACGGTCCGACGGAGCGAGCACGCGACAGCGCGCCGAGACATCGACCGGCCGCGGCGGCCCATCGCCCTCACGGCGTGGACGTTCGGTGGTCCATCCGCCGCGCTCGTCAGCGCCGATCTTGACGCTGCGCACGGAGGGGGGAGTCGGCATTCATCCATCATCCCCTACCGGGCGGGCCGGCGCTTTCCTGAGCGCATCATCAGGTAGGGAGCTATCGTCCTTGTGTCACCTGAAGTGGGAGGAGCCCGATGGACCTGACGTTCAGCGAGAGAGAGACCGCCTTCCGCGACGAGCTGCGCGGCTGGCTGGCGGAGAACCAGCCCGGGGCAAAGCCCGCGGCGGACGCGGGCGATGACGCGCAGTTCGCCTACCGGCGCGACTGGCAGCGGCGCCTGTATGACGCGGGCTGGGCGGCGCCCGCGTGGCCGACGGAGTACGGCGGGCGCGGCGCGTCGCAGAGTGAGTCGGCGATCTACTTCGAAGAGCTCGGCCGCGCGCGCGTGCCGTTTGCGGCGAACACGCTCGGGCTGTTGCTGGGCGGCCCGACGCTGATGGTGTGGGGCACGCCGGAGCAGAAGGAGCGCCACCTGCCGCCGATCCTCTCGGCGGAGGAGATCTGGTGCCAGGGCTTCTCCGAGCCTGACGCGGGCTCGGACCTCGCGGCTCTGAAAACGAGAGCGGTGAAGGACGGCGACGAATGGGTCGTGACGGGCCAGAAGGTGTGGACGAGCGGTGCGCAGTACTCGAAGTGGTGCATGCTCGTTGCGCGCACCGACAACGAGGTGGCCAAGCACAAGGGCCTTACGTACTTTCTGATGGACATGGAGCAGGATGCCGTGCAGATCCGCCCGCTGCGCCAGATCACGGGTGAGGCGGAGTTCAACGAGCTGTTCATCGAGGAGGCGCGGATCCCCGACGCGAACATCGTGGGCGGCGTTGGCAACGGCTGGAAGGTCGCGCTGACGACGCTGATGAACGAGCGCGCGGGCCTCGGCTTCGCGCTGCAGATCCGCCTGCGCCAGCTGCTCGACGACATCATCGCGGCGGCCGCCGAGAAGGGCCTGCTCGAGAATCCTCTGTACGCGGACGCGATCGCTGAGCTGCACGTGCGCTGCGAGTCGATCCGGCTGCTCGCGTGGAAGGGCCTGACAGACGCCGAGCGCTACGGCCAGCCTGGCCCTGAGGGCTCACTGGTGAAGTGGCTGTGGTCGGACACGAACCAGCGTGTGACGCAGCTGGCGGTCGACGTGATCGGCCCAGAGGCGCTGATAACCGGGACGAGCTGGAGCTACGAGCTTTTGCGCGCGCGCGGCAACACGATCGAGGGAGGCACCACCGAGGTGCTGAAGAACATCGTCGCCGAGCGCGTGCTCGGGCTGCCACGCCTGAAGGTGGCCGCGTAGATGGACTTCGGACTGACGGACGACCAGCGCGAGATTCAGCGCACGGCGCGTGCGATGCTGGCCGAGCGCGCGAAGCCGGAGCGGGTGCGCGAGCACGCGGAGGCTCACACCACCGATAAGGCCCTTTGGAAAGAGCTGTGCGAGCTCGGCTGGCCGGGGATCGCAATCTCCGAGGAGAACGGTGGTCAAGGGCTCGGCACGATCGAGCTGTCGATCCTGTGCGAGGAGCTGGGGCGCGTTCTAGCGCCGGTGCCGTTCCTTCCAAGCGCGATGGCGGCGTGCGTGATCGAACAGGCAGGTTCGCCCGAGCAGCGCGAGCGCTGGCTTGGGGGTCTCGCCTCAGGCGAGGCGATCGGCGCGCTGGCTGGCGCGGTCGACGGGACCGCGGAGCTGGTTGTGGGCGGCGCGGAGGCGGACGTGATCGTGCTGGTCGAAGACGACGGCAGCGGTCGGCTGCTGACGCCGGAGGATGCTGAGGTGAGCCGGATCGCTGCGATCGACCCGACGCGCTCGGCCGCGCGCGTGAGCGCCGACGAGGGTGCCGGCGAGGCGCTCGAGGACGGCTGCCCAGGCCTGGGTCACGCGCTCGTGGCGGTCAGCTCGGAGCTCGTGGGCGTGTGCGAGCGGTCGCTGGAGATGACGCTGGCGTACGTCAAGGAGCGCAGGCAGTTCGGCGTGCCCGTTGGCGCCTACCAGGCGGTCTCGCATCGCTGCGCGCAGATGCTGCTCGACACCGAGAAGGCGCGCTCGACGACGGCGTTTGCCGCATGGAGCGCCGACGCCGACCCCGACGGCCTGGCGGAGGCGGCGGCGATGGCCAAGGCGGCCGCCTCAGATGCCGGACGCGAAGTGACCGCGAGCGCGATTCAGGCGCACGGTGGCATCGGCTTCACTTGGGAGGCGGACGTGCACTGGCTGTTCAAGCGTGCGCAGATCGACGCAGTGCTGCTGGGCAGCGCGGGGCGCCACCGTGCACGTCTCGCCGCAATCCTGGCGCGGCGGGCGGGAGCGCCGGTCGCGGGCTGATGGGCCAATGAGAGTGCCAACGGCCGGTCGCTGACAGGTCACGACACTTTCATAAGAGATATCTCAAGATAGCACTTGCTATCATTTGTCCATGACTCAGGATCGTGTTCCGCTGTTTGTCAGGCTTCCGCGCGGTCAGGCCGCCGCGCTCGATCGGTTGGCTGACACGACGGGCCAGCACAAGCAGCATCTCGTCAGCGAACTGATCGCGGATCGACTCGAGGTCGGGCGGATCAACCTTGAGGAAAATCCCAGCGCCTTCACAGAAGAGGTGCTCACGCTCGAGGAGGTGGCACAGCTGTTGCGTCTCCCGGTGAAAGCCGTGGAGTCTCTCGCGCGAGCGGGTGATCTGCCTGGGCGACAGGTGGACCAAGAGTGGAGGTTTGCGCGTGCGGCGGTGCTGCGCTGGCTCGCGGCGGGTGAGCGGACAGAGCGCGACGATGAGTGTGGGCAGGGCGCCTGATGGAGCACGAACCACGGAGCCCGATCGTGCTCGTCCCCGGCGCCTGCCTCGGTGGCTGGGCGTGGCGGGAGGTAGCCGCCAGGCTCCGCACGCTCGGGCACGAGGTCTACCCGGTCACGCTCACCGGCCTCGGCGAGCGCGTGCACCTCGCAAGCAGGGATGTCGATCTGGAGACACACATCGCCGATGTCGTCAACCTGCTCGACTACGAGGATCTCAGCGACGCGATCCTCGTCGGCCACAGCTATGCGGGGGTCGTCGTCACTGCTGTCGCCGACCGGCGGCCCGAGCGACTGCAAGCCGTTGTCTACCTCGACACCGGACCGCTGCCCGACGGGATGGCGATCGTCGACGTGCAGAGTACCGAGCAGCGCGAGCGCCAGCGCCGGGAGGCCAACCGGGACGGCGACGGCTGGCTGTGGCCCGTCCCAGACCGCGACATCCTCGTCTCTGGGGCCTACGGAAGTGCGAGCGGCCTGGAGCCCGCTGACTTCGAGCTGATCGCCGCGCGGGCGACGTCACAGCCATACGCGACTTTCACAACACCGTTGCGCCTCGCAGGCACGGCGGCCGCGGCGCTGCGGCGGGCAGCGATCTTCTGCTCCGAGGGAGGCATGAGCCTTGCGCTCCTGCGCGAGCTGATCGAGCAGCACGACCCACGCGCGGATGTCTTTGCCGATCCCTCGTGGGAGCTCCACGAGCTACCGACCGGACACTGGGCAATGTTTTCGCTGCCCTGCCCACTCGCCGAGCTGCTCGATCGGATCGCGGCGGCGCCGGTGGGTTGACAGCAAAAACGAAGTACCAACGCGAGTTTTAGAGTGTGTCCGGTGTCGCCCGGTCGACTTGGTCAACATGCCATCCCTGACTTGAGCCCCCTGGCGTTCCTATGACTGCTTCGCCTCGCGCAAGGCTGCGGTCCGGGGAGTCCGCCGAGCGCGGTCGAGCATCCCGCGGGACCGCACCCAGATCGGCGCACGGCGACTGGGTCCCGGCGCCGGACCGACCCGATCCCGTCGCGGTGCTCACGACCCAGGCGGCCTCGCGCGTGCAGGAGCTCGTCCCGATTCGCTATGGGCGGATGCTCGTCTCGCCGTTTACGTTCTATCGCGGCGCCGCCGCGATCATGGCGGCCGACCTCGCGAGGACCCCGGACTCGGGGATCGCTGTGCAGGCCTGCGGTGACGCGCACATCTCGAACTTCGGCGGGTTCGCGGCCCCCGACCGCAGGCTGATCTTCGGCCCGAACGATTTCGACGAGACGTTGCCGGGCCCGTGGGAGTGGGACGTCAAGCGGCTCGCCGCGAGCGCGGAGATCGCCGGCCGCGATGTCGGCCTGCCGGCGGACCGCCGTCGGTGGATCGTAAGCGACTGCGTGAGGGAGTATCGCGAAGGGATGCGAGCCTTCGCACAGGAGAGCCATCTCGACGTTTGGTACGAGCGCTTGAACGCGAGCGAGCTCGTCGACCGTTTCGGCGGGAGGCTGGGCGCGAAGGGTCGGATCGAGTTCGCCAAGCCGTTCGCGAAGGCGCGTCGCAAGACGAGTCTGCGGGCGGTCAGAAAGCTCACCGAGCGCGTCAACGGCGAGTTGCGCTTTCGCAGCGTCCCACCGCTGCTGGTCCCGCTACGCGAGCTGCTCGACCCCACCGACGCCCGCGACGAGACCGCTTGGGTGCGGGGGCTGCTGGAGGAGTATGCCTCAAGCCTCCAGGCCGACCATCGCTACCTCTTTTCCACCTATCGGTTCGTCGACATGGCCCGCAAGGTCGTAGGTGTCGGCAGCGTCGGCACACGTGCCTGGGTGTTCCTGCTGGTCGGCCGCGCGGGCCAGGACCCGTTGGTGCTGCAGGCAAAGGAGGCGCAGTCCTCGGTGCTCGAGCCGTACCTGGGCGCGAGCGAGTTTGAGAACAGCGGCGAGCGAGTCGTCCGTGGTCAGCAGATCTCCCAGGCGGTGAGCGACGTCTTCCTCGGCTGGCAGCGCAGCGAGGGTCTCGATGGCGGGAAGCACGACTTCTATGTCCGCCAGCTCTGGGACTGGAAGGCGTCAGCCGATCTATCGACCCTGGGCGAGGCGGGCCTGCACGCCTACACGCGCGCCTGCGGATGGTCGCTGGCGCGAGCCCACGCCCGCTCTGGCGACAGGCTCGCAATCGCTGCGTACCTCGGGGCGGGCGCGAACTTCGATCAGGCGATCGCCCGCTTCGCCGCCGCCTACGCGGATCAGAACGAGCGTGATCATCAACAGCTTGCCGAAATGGTTGCCGCCGGCGAAGTCGCAGCCGAGCTCGGTGTCTGAGCAGTCACGTCAGTCGGAGGGGGCACTAGATTCGGCCAGGTACCCGCCAAATCATCCGAGTTGAGCACCGCCCATATCAGCACCGCCCATATCGATTGAGATGCTTTTGCGACTGCACTGCTATTGAGCCTTCACAGGGGATAGTTCCGGACCGCCCCCAATCGTATTCCGGATTGTCCGCTACGATAGTCGTACTTTGTCCGCGCAGGAGATCCCCCGGCATGCGGCGGCACGTGTCGTCGAGGCGCTCGCGGACACGCGCATCGTGGCTGTTGAAGGTCCACGGCAGGCGGGCAAGTTGACGCTCTGTACGAAGCTCGCCTCCGAGCGGGGCATGCGGATCGTGACGCTCGACGACGCGAACACTCGCCACGGCGCGATCGACGATCCGCAGGGCTTTACGGCAGCGCTCGGCGATCGGGCGTTCATCGACGAGCTTCAGCGCGTGCCCGAGCTCGTGCTCACGCTGAAGATGGCGGTGGACGAGGACCCAACGGCAGGTCGCTTCCTGGTGAGCGGATCGGCCAGCCTGCTGCTGGCGCCCCGCATCGGCGACTCGCTGGCAGGGCGCGTCGAGCGGGTTCCGTTGCGTCCGTTCACGCAGGCGGAGATCGCGCGTCAGGCCGTGCCGCGATGGCTGGATGAGATCTGGGAAAGCGCACGAGCCCCTTACGTAGAGTCGCAGGAGGTGGGCAGGGCCGCGCACGCACAGCGCATCGCAACAGGTGGGTTCCCGGCGGCGATCGCTCGCTCCGAGCGCCGTCGTAGGACATGGTTCGAGGACTATCTGGCAGCGCTCATTGCGCGGGACGTCCCCGACCTCGTCGACGTCCGCCGCCCCGATCTACTCCCCGCGCTGCTTACCCATCTGGCCGCCGGCTCCGGCTCGCTGATCTCGATGCGACCGATCGCGCAGGCGCTGGCGGCCGACGAGAAGACGGTGCGTGCCTACGTTCGCCTGCTGGAGCTGCTGCACCTCTTGGTAAGCGTGCCGGCCTGGACCCCCGGCTTCCCCGCGCGCGCAGTGCGCGCGCCGCGCCTGTTCATCGAGGACGCAGGCCTGATGACCCATCTGCTGGACGCCGACGCGACACGAATCGCAGAGGACGACGTACTCAGCGGCCGTGCATATGAGTCGTTCGTAGCGATGGAGCTCGCACGTCTGCTCCCCCACACCGAGACGATGCCGAGGATGCGCCACTGGCGTGGCGCGCACGGAGAGGAGGTCGACGTCGTGCTCGAAGACCGCACGGGCAGGGTGATAGCGGTCGAGATCAAGGCTGGCGCAACGGTCAGGCGAGGTGACCTTCGCGGCCTGGGGAGATTTCGGGCCCTCGCGGGCGAGCGGTTCGTCGCCGGTCTCGTGCTGTGCACGACACGCCAGACCACCCCACTCGGCGATCGCATATGGGCTACTCCGATCGAGGCTCTTTGGACCTGACGATCGGCCACGGCCTCAACTCGAGTCCAAGAAGAGCGAGCTGGGCATCAGCTGGCGCGGGCTCGCCGCGGAGCTTGAGCTGCCGGACCACACGGTGTTCACGCGCATGTCCCGCGGGCAGACGCCCGATGTAGACACGCTGCTGTCGCTGTCGGGGTGGCTTGGGGTGCCGCTTGAGACCTACGCGCGTGGGGAGGTCGTGGCGCCCGACAGTCGCTCACAGACGCTCGAGTCGATCCGAAGCTTCCTGCGCGCGGACGAGGCGTTGAGTCAGGAGAGTGCCGACGCGATCACATCAGTGCTGCGGGCGGCGTACGATCAGCTGGCACAGCCTCCGGAGGTCGTCGCGGTCGAGCCGGAGCTCACCGTCGCCAGATAGCGACCGCTCCCGTGTCAGGTGAAGGGAAAGAGTAGAGGTGCGGGCGCGACACTGGGGCGCGCATCTCAAAGGCCCTCGAAGGGCAAAGCCGCGCGGCAGGCCACAAGCCCCTGACGCCTGCGCTTCGCTCGGTCAGTCACCCGCACCACCACACATAATCGCACCCCGAAACTCCTGGCGCAACCCCGCTGTCGTCGACGCTATCGCCTGCGCCACGACACACTAGCCAGAGCAACAATGCGCGCGCTCACGCAAAACTCCCCACTTCTGCTCATGGTTATGCCGACGTCGGCATAACCGTAAGCGAGTCTGGGTATTTTAAATGATCCTTGATAGTGCTCGCCGGCCAGTCCCCGCGCCGGTAACGGACATCGTTAGGCCCCCCGCTGGGGCTCGAAATATGACCCGCCGGAGTCGTCGCTAGATTCGTTCTGAGTGTCCGCAGAGCCTGCCCAGTTCAGCACCGCGCATCTCGACGCCGACGCCTTCTACGTCTCGATCGAGCTATGTCGTCACCCTGAGCTGCGTGGCAAGCCGGTGGTTGTTGCTGGGAGCGGCCCGCGCGCCGTGGTCACCACCGCCAGCTATGAGGCCAGGCGCTATGGGGTGGGCTCGGCGATGCCCGCGGCGAAGGCCCGGCGATTGTGCCCCGAGGCGGTCGTGCTGCCGCCGGACTTCCCCACCTACAGGGATGTCTCGCGGCAGGTCATGGACCTCGTTCGCGCGCATGTGGAGCGGGTCGAGGTAGTGGGGCTCGATGAGGCCTACCTGGATCTGGCCGGGCTCTACTCACCCCGCACGGCGATGCGCCGGCTGGTCGCGGAGATCAGGGCGGCCACACAGTTGGTCTGCTCGGTCGGCATCGGCCCGAACAAGCTCGTCGCGAAGGTCGCCTCCGACGCGGAGAAGCCGGCGGGGTTCGTCGTGCTCACGCGCGAGCAGGCGTGCGCGCGCTTCGCAGGAGCCCAGCCGGGGCTGGTGCCCGGCATCGGCCCGAAGACCGCCGCGCGCCTAGCCTCGTTGGGGTTGACTACACTCGCCGCCGTCGGCGCCGCACCTGAGCAGATGCTCACCGAGCGCTTCGGCCCGAACCTCGGGGTCGAGCTGCGACGCCGCGCGCGCTTCGAACACGATGGCGTCGTCGGCGCCGCGCGTAAGGTGCTCTCAGAGTCTCGTGAGCGGACCTTCGACGAGGATATTCGCGACCCCGTCGTCCTGCGTCAGGCGCTCGAGCGGATGTCCGGCGAGCTGTGCGCGAGCCTCCTCGAGCACGAGCGCTGTGGCCGCACGATCGGGATCAAGGTACGCCTCGACGACTTCTCGACGGTCACGCGCGCCCATTCGGTCTCCGAGCCCACCTGCGACGTCGAGCTGGTGACGGCGGTCGCGTTGCGGCTGCTCGACCAGTACGCGCCCGCGCGGCCGGTGCGGCTGCTGGGCGTGCGGGTCGCCGGGCTCACGTCCACCCGGACCCCCTCACCCGAGCCGGCGAGCGAGTCGCCGAACACCGAAGACCAGCTGACGCTGCCTGTATAGACGACACGATGCCCACACCCGCGACCCAAGAGCTGAGCATCCGCACCGAAGATGGGGTCGAGCTGGCCGGCGAGCAGGCGGGTGAGGGCCCGCCGATCCTCCTACTCCACGGCCTCACGGCGACGCATCGCTATGTGGTGATGGGCTCCCGGACCCTGGAGCGCGAGGGATATCGAGTCGTGGCCTACGACGCACGTGGGCACGGGCGCTCGACGGCGGCCCTCGATCCGAGTGCCTACAGCTACGAGCGGCTCGCCTTCGACCTGGAGGCGATACTCGACACACTCGGCCTTCAGCGCGCCGTCCTGGCGGGCGCATCGATGGGCGCGCACACCGCCCTGTGCTTTGCCCTGCGCCACCCCGATCGCGTGGCCGGGCTGGGACTGATCACGCCGTCCCTTGATCCTGACCTACCGCTCAGCGAGCCGGTCCTCGCCCGGTGGGACGCCTTGGCGCGGGGGTTGCGGGAGGGTGGGGTGGAGGGGTTCGTGGACGCCTATGACTTCTCCGAGGTGCCTGCCCAATGGCGGGATACCGTGGAGAAGGTGGTGCGTCAGCGGCTCGCCGGCCACGAGCATCCCGCGGCGGTGGCCGACGCGCTCGAAGTGGTGCCGCGCTCGCGGCCGTTCGAGGCTATGGCTGATCTGGCAAGCATCGATGTGCCTACGGTCGTGGTAGGGAGCCGCGACGAGGCCGACCCGGGCCATCCGCTCGCGGTGGGCGAACGCTACGCCCGCACGATCCCGCATGCGAAGCTTGTGGTCGAGGATTCAAGCCCGCTGGCCCCACCGGCACGATCGCCGATCGCCTGGCAGGGAGGGCAGCTCTCCAAGGTGCTCTCCGAACTGGCGGCGCGCGCCGCGTGATTCATACGTGATAACGTACGACTGTATGTCAGAGGTACGTAACTGGGACGGCAAGAGCTATGACCGGATCTCGGGACCGATGCAGGCGCTGGGCCAGGCCGTGCTCGACCGGCTGCCGCTTACCGGCGATGAGACTGTGCTCGACGCCGGCTGCGGTTCGGGCCGGATCACCGAGACGCTGATGCAGCGGCTGCCGCACGGCAGGGTGATCGCGGTGGATATGTCCGAGTCGATGGTCGCCGCCGCCCGCGAGCGGCTGGGCCCCGACGCGGATATCCGCCGAGCGGATCTGCTGGAGCTCGAGCTGGACGAGCCTGTCGATGCGATCCTGTCGACCGCCACATTCCACTGGATCGCCGATCACGAGGCGCTGTTCCGCCGCCTGCACGCCGCGCTGCGAAGCGGCGGGCGACTGAGTGCCCAATGCGGGGGAGAGGGCAACATCACCAAGTTACGCGGCAGGGCGGCCGCGGTCGTCAATCGCGCGCCATACGCCGAGCATTTTCGCGACTGGCGCGCGCCGTGGAACTACGCGAACGCCGCCGACACCGAGGCGCGGCTGCTTGCGGCGGGGTTCACCGCCGCCGAGTGCTGGCTCGCGCCGGCGCCCACGCAGCCCGAGCACCCACGCGAGTTCCTGGCCACGATCGTGCTCGGCCCGCACGTCCAGCACCTGCCCGAGCGGCTGCGGGATCCGTTCATGGACGAGGTCATGGCCGAGCTGGGCGAGCCGGTCGTCGTCGACTACGTGCGGTTGAACATCGACGCGACGGCGTAAGACCCCCGCCGACTCACAACGCTCGAAGCGCTCGCGCCAAAATCGGCCTCAGGCCAGCGCGGCCGGCGAGCCAGCGTCGGCGGCAGGGCGGTCCTCGGCGACAGCCGCCCCACTCAGCAGCGCCGCATAACGCCCGCCCAGCTCCAGCAGCTCCTCGTGGGTACCACGCTCGACGATCCGCCCGGCATCGAGTACCAAGATCTGGTCGGCGTCCCTGATCGTCGAGAGCCGGTGGGCGATTGCGATCGTCGTGCGCCCACGCGAGAGATCGTCGAGCGCGAGCTGCACGGCACGCTCGGTCTCCGTGTCGAGCGCAGAGGTCGCCTCGTCGAGGATCAGTACTGGTGGGTTGCGCAGTACCGTGCGGGCGATCGCGATGCGCTGCTTCTCACCGCCTGAGAAGCGATAGCCGCGCTCGCCGACCTGGGTGTCGTAGCCCTCCGGCAAGGAGGCGATCAGCCCGTGGATCTGCGCGGCACGCGCAGCGTCTTCGATCTTCTCGTCGGTTGCGTCGGGGCAGGCAAAGCGAAGGTTCTCGCGGATCGAGGAGTGAAACAGGTAGGTCTCCTGTGAGACCAGCCCGATCGTGGCCGCAAGCGAATCGAGCGTCATGTCGCGGATGTCCACCCCGTCGATCGCCACCTCACCGTGCTGGGGCTCATACAGCCGTGCCACCAGATACGCGAGCGTAGTCTTGCCCGAACCCGTCTCGCCGACCAACGCGGTGCGCGTCCCCGCCGGGATCTCAGCAGCGATCTCCTGGAGTGTCCATGGCGCCTCGGGGGTGTAGCGAAACCACACGTCCTGGAGGCTCACGTCGCCATGGACACCGCTTAGCGCACGGGCGCCCGGCCGCTCGACGATGTCGACGGGCAGGTCGAGGTACTCGAAGATCCGCCCGAACAGCGCCAGCGAGGTCTGTACTTCGAGGCCAACCGAGAGCAGCTGCTGCATCGGGAACAGCAGACGAGTCTGGAGCGTCGTGAAGGCGACCAGCGTACCGATCGAGATCGCGTTATCGCCGTGGATAATCGTGTAGCCGGCGAACCAGTAGACGGCGGCGGGCATGATCGCAAAGCTCATCTGCACCGAGGCCATGCGCCAGCGGCCCGCCATCCGGGCTCGCACCTCTAGATCTGCGAGATTGCTCGACTCATTGGAGAAACGGTCGACGAGCTCGTGCGAGCGGCCCATAGTCTTGCCGAGCAGGATGCCCGACACCGACAGCGACTCCTCCACCAGCGTCGACATGTCCGCCAGGCGTCCCTGGCGCACCGACTGGATACGCCGACGCTCGTTACCGACCCGGCGCGTGAGCCACACGAAGAACGGCAGCAGAAACAGCGAGAACAACGTCAGACGCCATTCGAGGGCGAACATAGCGACGACGGTCGCGGTGACCGTGGCGACGGTCGAGACGGTCGAGGTCGCGGTGCTCGTCACCACATCGTCGATCCCGCCGATGTCATAGGCGATCCGCGCCTGCACCTCGCCCGAGCGGGTGCGCGTGAAGAACGCCAGCGACATCCGCTGTAGATGGGCATAGACAGCGGCGCGGAGGTCATGCATCACACGCTGGCCGACCTGATTTGAGATCAAGGTCTGCGCGACGCTGAGCACCCCGTTGATGACCGCCAGCGCGATCATCCCGGAGACCATCCACGTGAGCAATTCCAGGTCGTGTTCCAGGATGCCCTTGTTGATCGCTTCGCGCAGCAAGAACGGCGAAGCGACGCTCAGGATCGAGCCGATCACGATCAGCCCGAGCAGCAGACCCAGGCGCAGCCGGTAGGGAATGAACAGGCGCGCGATCCGCCGCAGCGAGATCTGAGGCCCACCCGCCCCGGGGAGGTCCTCGGGGCGAAGCTCCGGAGGCTGCTGTGAGCGGCGGCCATTGCCGCCGCCGCCGTGTCCCTGGGCGAAGGGCTGACTGCTCACGGGGCTGACTTTAGCCGCCGGGTCGTAGGCTTAAGGCGATGAACCTGTCCGCCTCGGAGACACGCGTGCTCGGCTGCCTGCTCGAAAAGCAGCGTACGACACCCGACATGTACCCGCTGTCGCTCAACGCACTGCGTCTGGCTTGCAACCAGTCGACCAACCGCGACCCGGTCGTCAAGTACGACGACGCGATCGTCCGTGACGCGCTGCACCATCTCGAGCGCCGTGGCTTTACGCGCCTGGCCAGCGGCCGCCGCGCGCCGAAGTACCGGCACCTGCTCGCTGAAGCGCTGCCGATGGCCGAGGACGAACAGGCGGTCGTGTGCGTCCTGATGCTGCGCGGCCCGCAGACGCCCGGAGAACTGAAGCAGCGGACGGAGCGCATGCATCCTTTCGCTGACCTGTCCACGGTGCACGAGACGCTCGCGCGGTTGATCGAGCGCGAGTTGGTCATGTGCTTGGATCGCCGGCCGGGGCAGAAGGAGGACCGCTACACACAGCTGCTCGAAGAGCAGGACGCCCACGCGGACACCGACGGGGTGACCCTCGCCGCAGGGTCTGCATTTCCGCCGGAGATCTCTTCCTCGAGGCCCTACGCAGCCGTCCAGCCCGTTGACGGCTTGGAGGAGCGCGTGGCCCGGTTGGAACGCGAAGTCGCCGTCCTACGCGCGGGTGAGGTTGACCAGGCTGCGACAGAGTCGGATGTTTCGTCAACCGATACTGCCGGCAGCTCATCGCACGAGCCCCCTCAACGGCAGTGGCAATGAGCCACGCCCAGCTAGTCCTCGTTGCCTCATCCGATGCGGCGACCGGTGTAGGCATCCCGTTGGCGCTTGCCGCCGGGTTCGTGTCGTTCCTCTCACCCTGTGTGCTGCCGCTTGTGCCCGGCTACCTATCGACGGTGATAGGAGTCACGCCGGTGGATCTGAAGGAGGGCGGCATCAGCGCCCGCCGGGTGCTCGTCCCGAGCCTCCTGTTCATCGGCAGCTTCTCGGCGATCTTCATCCTGCTCGGGATGAGCGCGACGTTGATCGGATCGGCGCTCACCACACACAAAGAAGAGCTCGAGAAGGTCG
>Ga0302324_100006637_pt1 | contig 24841 bp, 21 predicted proteins | sample Palsa_T0_1_FD_201949 | JGI IMG/M metagenome (GOLD analysis project Ga0302324, IMG submission 201949) | Peat permafrost microbial communities from Stordalen Mire near Abisko, Sweden - Palsa_T0_1 | ecosystem: Environmental > Terrestrial > Soil > Palsa > Peat permafrost | place: Sweden: Abisko... | reverse complement strand
GCCCCCGGCGCGAAGAATTGATCGATGACCGACATTGAAGCAAGGATTCTCGGCCGGTGCCGTAAGCGGCCTCTGCCAAGAAAATTTAACCCGCTTCCAGGAGCGCTCGGCGAGGCGTCTCGGGGCCCCTTCCGAAGGTCACAGTCGATGGAAGGGCAGCCAACAGCCTCGACGCACGGGTCCAAGCGAGTCCTCATCGCCGATGATGACGCGGACGTCTGCGCGTTGCTCGAAGCGGTTTTGCGTCCTTACGGCCACGTGACCTCGGTGCACGATGCCGAGGCGGCGCTCGAACTCTTGGCGAGCCAGGGACCGTACGACGTGATCATTTCCGATTTCATGCTGCCCGGCATCAACGGTCTCGAATTCGTGCGCCGCATACGCAGCGACGAGCACGAGGGTCACGTACCGATCCTGATGATCAGTGGTCACGGTACCGTAGGCGTCGGCGAGCACGCACGCGCAGCCGGCGCCGACGCGTTTCTCGACAAGCCCTTTACGCTCGCGCAACTACGCGAGACGATCGGCGCGCTTCTCTAAGCAGCAAGTCTTCGGTAGCCTTACGGCGTAAAGCGCAAGGTGCTCGCCGCTGCCCTTCGTGTTGTACTGGTTGCCTTTTCGCTTGCCCTCGACGTGTTCGCCGTCAGCGTCGGCGTCGGTGTCCGTGGTGTTCCACGTAACGCCAAGATCCGAATCGGCGCCGCGTTCGCGACGGCCGAAGTCAGCATGAATCTGATCGGCGCCGCGATCGGTGCGGTCGTCGGTAAGACGATCGGCGGCGTGGCCGCATACATCGGATTCGCCGCGCTCGTCGGTGTCGGGGCCTACATGATCATCGAGAGCATCGCGGCCGAGGAAAAAACCTTCGATCTTTCGCGCGGCTGGGGCCTGTTCATCGCGTCGCTTTCGATCAGTCTCGATTCCCTTGGAATCGGCTTCTCGATCGTCTACATCGGCGTTCCGCTCGTCGTCACGCTGGCCGCCGTCGCGGTCGCGTCGGTCGCCGCCACCACCCTCGGCTTGGCTTTCGGCAAACGATTCGGGGAGCGAGTCGGCGAACGGGCCGGAATCATCGGCGGAATCATGCTCGTCGCCACGGGGGGCCTCTTCGCCATCTTGAAATACATGCACGTCCAGTAGTGCTCGCGTAGTGGTGCACGGCGTCGGCGAAGCGCTCTTGGCGCGAGCGCGGGCCGCCGGGTGCGTTTCGATCGCGGTGATCGGTACGAGCAAGAACGCCGGCAAGTCCGTCGTGACCGCCGAGTTATGCGAAGCGTTACGACGCGCGCAGGTTCCGTTCGGGCTGTGTTCGATCGGACGCGACGGCGAAGCGACCGATGCAATCGATCGCGCGCCCAAGCCACGCTTCTATCTGCGCTCGGGTGCACTGATCGCGACCGCGGCAACGCTTCTGCCGCGCTCGCCCGCGCTCGAGATCGTCGGGCACACGGGCGAGACGAGCGCCCTCGGCCCGATCGTCCTCGGCGCGGTGCGAGCTCCCGGTTATTTCGAGATCGCCGGTCCGCCCCAAGCGGACGCGCTGCGCCGGGTCGCGCGCCTGCTCGGAGCGCGCACACCCTTCGTGTTGATCGACGGCGCCGTCGATCGTATCGCGGCGCTGCGTGACGGCTCCGACGCAAATGTCGTCGCGGTCGGAGCCGCCGGAGCGCCCGCCATCGGTCGCGCCCTCGACGACGTCGCGGCGCTGGTCGGCCGCCTGGGACTCCAGCCCGCCGACCCCGAGCGCGAGGCGGTCCGGGTAGCGGGCGCGCTCGGCGCCGTGGCGGCGGCGGAGTTTGCGCGAGCCGGCGAACGGCGGCAAATCGTCGTGCGCGACGGCACGCGCCTGACCTTCGGCGGCCGGACGTTCCTGGAACTCGCGGCGCGACTCGATCTGCGCTGCGAGCGACGTTTGCGCCCGATCGCGTGTACGGTCGCGCCAAGCGGCGGAGGCCGCTTCTTCGAACCGTTGACCTTTGCGCGGGCCGTTGCGCAGCGCACGGGCCTGCCCACCTACGATGTGTACGCTCAAACGCTGGCCGAGGCCGGCGCCGCGTGAGCACGCAGCGGTGAGCGCGCCCGCGAACGCGCCTTGGACTGCCGGCGCCGCCGAGGCGATCGGCGTCAATTGGCTGCTCGGGGCAATCGCGCCGCACGGCATGCTCGGCCGCCGCGCTCGAACGCGCGAACGCGCGTTCCGTCGCGGCGATGAAGCGGCTGCGCGCCGGCAACTCGCAGGGGTCGAGCGCGTCGCGCGGGAGCGCGACGCCGCCTGGCTCGAGGCATCACGGGCGCGCCTCGCGGCGCTTACCGATCCACTCGAGCCGCTCGCGCGAGCGAGAAGCGGTGGCGTGCTCTCCGATAGTGATCTCTTCGAACTCTCGTCGTTTGCCGAGGCGTTAACCGAAGCGGGGATTCAAAGCCTGCTTGCGAGTTCCGAGCATACGTTCGTGCCGGCGCTCGCGACTGAACTGCAGAGGTTGCTCGCGCCCGGACGCACGTCCGCCGGCGGCTTCTATCTCGATGACGCATTTGACGAAGAGCTTGCGAGGGCACGCGTGCAAAGCGCACGCTGCGAGGCCGCGTACGACGCCGCGCGCAGTCACCTCGCGCAGCGCGTTGCGCACTACGCGGGCGTCGAGCACGTGCGCGAGGGCGAGTTCGTGCTCTTGCGCGAGCGCGTTGTAGGCCCGCTACCGGCGGAAATTCGCGTGCTCCGCGAGGCGCCGACATATCTGCTTTGCGAGCTGGCACTCGACGAGGATTCGCAAGCGGCCCTGGCCGCCCGCGAGGACGCGCTCGAGCGCGTCGCCGAACGCGAGGAGGCCGTCCGTTTGCGCCTCTCGCTCGCGATCGCGGAGATGGGCCCGGTTCTCGAAGCCGCCTGCAACGCGCTCGGCGAACTCGAGCTTCACATTGCGCGCGCCCTCTTTGCGCAACGCTACGGCTGCGTCGTTCCGGAAGTCCTCGAGGCGAGCAGCGCGCGCTTTGAAGCGGCGCGTTGCCTACCGTTAGCGGAAACGCTCGAGCGGCACGGCCGCGCCTACACCCCGATCTCGCTCGAGCTGACGGGCATGGGGATCGTGACCGGCCCGAACATGGGTGGAAAAACGGCGGCATTGCGGACGCTCGGTTTTCTCACGGCGTGCGTCGCGCTCGGGGTGCCCGTGCCGGCGGATTCGGCCGCGTTGCCGTTGGTCGACGAGATCGCCTGGCTCGGCGGCGCGAACGAGACGCCGCAGGATGGTTTGCTTTCGTCGTTCGGCGCGGAGATCGTCGAACTGCGGGAGCTGCTCTCGCACCGGGCGGGACGGGCGCTCTTGTTGATCGACGAGTTCGCACGCACGACCTCGCCGCGCGAAGGGCGTGCGCTGCTCGTGGCCTTGCTCGAATGCCTCAGCGAACGCGATGCTTTCGGGTTGGCGGCGACGCACCTGGCCGGCCTGTCTCGCGAAGCGCGGGTAGCGCACTACGCAATCGGAGGCCGCGGCGTTCTAGCGTCGCGCGGCGCAACGCCGCTTCCTCTCGAAACCGCGCTCGCACGGATCGCGCAGGAGATGGATTACCGCCTCGTCCAGCTTCCCGAAGGTGCTGCGCCGGCTTCCGATGCGCTGGCCCTAGCCGACGCGCTCGGTCTCGACACGGCGCTCGTCGCGCGCGCTCGCGAAATCCTGTAGTAGCGAAACGTAAGACGGACCGGCATCGCCGATGCCGGTCCGTTTCCCGAGAGGAGGAGCGACGTCTGGGGCGTCGCTTCGGGCGCTAGAGAATGGACCAACCCCTCACCGTTAGGTAGTCGGCTCCTCCGCACGTCTCGGAGAGTCCCAATTTTGCCGTTTTGATAGTCATTAAGTCCCTATTTTTGGCTCGACGAAGCCGAGACGGCCCCGGAAGGCTGCGCGGAGTTCCGTTCGGCCGGCGGGAAGCTCGCCCGTCATGGAGCCCCTCGTCATCACCGTCGCCGCCGTCGGGGCGGAACTGACACCGGAACAGACGCCGCATCTGCCGGTCACGCCCCGGGCGCTCGGCGAAACGGCCGCACTTTGCCAGGCAGCCGGCGCCGCCATGATCCACGTCCACTGCCGCCGCGACGACGGCACCAATACGAGCGAGGTCGCGCGCTTCGCCGAGGCGCTCGAGGCTATCCGCAGCCGCAGCGAATTGATCGTGCAATTCACGACGGGCGGCGCCATCGGCATGACCGCTAAGGAGCGGGCGGGTCCGCTGCAGCTTCGTCCGGAGATGGCGACCTTGACGTGCGGCACGGTCAATTTCGGTGACGACGTCTTCGAGAACAGCTTCCCGATCATGCGCGGCATCCTGGCCGAAATGGAACGCTACGGTGTTCGCCCGGAACTCGAAATCTTCGACGCGGGTCATCTTAGCAACGCGAAGCGTCTGGTCGCCGAGGGCCTTCTCGCGTGGCCGCAGCACGTCGATTTCGTGCTCGGTGTTCCGGGCGGGCTCGACGCGAGCGTTCGCAATCTCGTCTACCTCGTCGATGCGCTGCCGTCGCGCTGCACGTGGTCCGTCGCGGCGATCGGGCGCGATCAGCTACCGCTTGCCACGGTGGCCGTCGCCATGGGGGGGCACGTTCGTGTCGGTCTCGAGGACAATATCTATTATAGTAAGGGCCGCTTGGCGCGAAACGACGAGCTGGTCGCGCGCGTAGCGCGGGTCGCCGCCGAACTCGGGCGTCCGGTCGCGACGCCGGCTGAAGCACGCACCTTGTTCGGTCTGCCGGTGCCGGCCAAAGGATTCGAGGTAGGGGCGCCGTAAGCGTCGCGCACTCCAGCACCGCCGGAGGGCGCGCTTCAACTGTTAAACTACGTCGTCCGCAGGACGCTTCAGGCCATCCCGCTGCTCCTGCTCATCTCCATCATTCTCTATTGGATTCTGAGCAACGCGCCCGGCGGACCGCTCGCGCCGTATCTTCAGAATCCCCACATCACCGCCGCGGACATCGCGCGCTTGAAGCACAACTTCGGATTGGATCAGCCGCTGCCGATCCGCTATTTGCGCTGGCTCGGCATGGTGTTGCAGGGCCAACTCGGCTATTCGACCTCGAACTCCGAGGACGTCACGACCGCAATTTTCGAGCGCATGCCGGCGACGCTATTGCTGATGGGCTGTTCCTTTGCGCTGTCGCTCGCGGTCGGGGTCAGCTTCGGCATCCTCGCCGCGATCAAGCCGTACTCGCTGGTCGACTACGCGATTACAACCTTCGCATTTTTCGGGCAATCGATGCCCGTCTTCTGGTTTGCGCTGATGCTGCAGCTCGCGTTCGCGGTAACGGGCATCACCGCGTTCGGCTATCACTTTGCCCTGCCGTCGGCCGGTATCTCGTCAAGTGACGATTTCGACCTGGGCGATCACGCGCTGCACCTGATCTTACCGGTTGCGGTGCTCAGCCTGCTCAGCATCGCGACCTGGAGCCGGTTCACCCGCAGTTCGATGCTCGAGGTCGTCAAGACCGACTACATGCGCACGGCCGCGGCCAAGGGTCTCGACCGGATGCGCATCATCTTGCGCCACGGTTTGAAGAACGCGCTGATTCCGGTCGTCACGATCATCGCGCTCTCGCTCCCGAGCCTGGTAGCGGGCGCGGTAGTCACCGAAACGATCTTCGCCTGGCCCGGCATGGGCCGTTTGTTCTTCAACGCGCTCGGGCAGTTCGATTTTCCGCTCTTGATGGGCTACCTGATGATGGTTTCGGCGCTCGTCGTCTTCTTTAACATCTTCGCCGACGTCGCTTACGCGTGGCTCGATCCGCGCGTGAAGTATAACTGAGTAGCCCGGTGGCGACGACACTTGTTCCGGGCGCGATCGTCGCCCCGGTGGCGGAGGAAGAGTTCCACATCGAGCGCCACGGCGTCTGGAAGCGCTTCCGGCGTCACCGCCTGGCGCTCTTGGGCGGTTTGGTCATCGTCGCTATCGCGCTCGTTGCGGTCTTCGCGAAGCTGCTGCCGCTACAGGATCCGAACTTCATCGATCAAGTGAATTGGACGGGCTACCCGCTCGCGCCGGGGGTTGCGGGACACTTGCTCGGCACCGACGAGAACGGCCGCGATTTGCTGGCGCGGCTCATCTACGGCGCGCAGATTTCGTTGACCGTAGCGGTTGCCGCCGTATTCATGGAACTGGCGATCGGCACGGTCGTCGGCGCGATTTCCGGTTACTACGGCGGCTGGATCGACTACACGCTGATGCGCATCACCGATGTGTTCCTGTCGATTCCGCTGCTACCGCTCTTGCTCGTCTTGACCGCGATCGTGGCCGCGTCGTCGAACAAGGCGGCGCTCAGCTTCGGGGTGATCGTCGTCATCATCGGCGGGACTTCGTGGCCCGTCGTCGCGCGCTTGGTTCGAGCCTCGTTCTTGAGTTTGCGCGAAAAGGAATTCTGCGAAGCCGCGCGCGCGCTCGGCAACCGCGACGGCCGCATCATCTTCCGGCATCTACTGCCCAACGCCATTGCGCCGCTGATCGTGCAAGGCACGCTCGAGATCGCCAACGTCATCATCCTCGAATCGACGCTGTCATTTCTCGGCTTTGGCATCCAACCGCCGACGGCGTCTTGGGGCAACATGCTCGCGAACGCCGAGTCGAATATGGCGATCGCCCCCTGGGTCGCGATCTTCCCCGGCCTCTGCATTCTCGTGACCGTGCTCGCGATCAACTATCTCGGCGACGGGCTGCGCGACGCACTCGACCCGAACATGCGCTAGGGGTGCTGCGCCAAACCTGAAGCAGCGGTCAGGAAGCCAAGGGCGGATTGCAGCGCTGCGATTGCCTGGTCTTTGTTTGCACCATAGTTATTGCGATCGGCTTGCAGGCGCGGAATGAGAGCGGAGACTTCCGCCGCGCAGGTCTTGATGACGACGTCGCTCATCGATTGGTTCGCGCCGCCGCGAATCGCAAGTGCGGCGTTGAGGCTTGCCCCGGCGGCCTTCAGTGCGGTGATCGCCTTGGGACGGTTGCCTGCATAGTCGGGCTGTAAGCCTTCGAGTTGGTATACCAGACTGACGACGTGTCCACGTACGTCCCAGACGTCGGCGTCGCTCGCGAACTGCTGCGCGAACGCGGCTCCGGTGCCGGCTGCGGCCCCGAGGCCAAGCGCTGCTAGGACTCCCGCGCCGGCCGTAAAGAGTTGCCTACGTAGCACTAACGCCTCCCGGAAGAAGAGATGGATGCAATGATGCACCGGGAGTTCGAATCGGCGGGAACACGGCGGTTGTCCTCTCAGGCCCGCCCGGTCGACTCGCCGGCTTGAGACGCAAGGAGCCAAATGATCCACAGCGTAACCCTGCCGACGTGTCGACCGTTCCTGATAAGGCTCGGAGCTTTGCGCTCTGAAGTCAGGATTTTTCAAGTTCTCTAAATACCTGGCGCTGCTTCTGGCCGGAAGTTGTGGAAACGAGCTTGGGCACCTCGTTAAAGGATTTGGCGTGCCCGAACCGGTCAAACTCGCGTTCACAATTGTTTGGGCAAGCGTCGCCATCTGTTCTATCGCCGTCGTGATACAAGCCGACAAGCTCTCAGGCCCGACGACAAGCCGGGTAAACGGACTCTTGGTCCTGTTCGTCGCGTTGCTCATAGCTCTTAGCGTCGTACTGCCGGTCGCCGTTAGATACCCTTACGCTCGATGATGCAGCGGGGCGCTACGTTTCCATCCAGTTCATCGCAGTGAGAGTCGCACTTGCGGCGCCCCAGCCCGATGGGCGTGACGGCGCCGGCACACGGCTTCGGAAATCGGGCGCTACCACGGAGCCGGCCGGTCGTTGCTTCGCCGGTACCATCTCGCCTTAAAGCCATCGTTAAGGTGGCCGGCCTCGCAGCCGAAGCAAGATAGCGGGCAGAGCGGCGCTCAACGGCCCCACAGGATGAACGACCCGCGGTGCCGCAGATGCTGCTTCCGGGCTTCCCGGAGCCCCTAGTCGCGCGAGTGGCGGAATTGGTAGACGCACTAGCTTGAGGGGCTAGCGCCCGCAAGGGCGTGCTGGTTCGAGTCCAGTCTCGCGCATAGATGATCTTTTGCCGCTCGGCCTCGCCGGCCGAGCGGTTTTTATTTGGGTTGGGCCGCCCGAGGGATCGATTCGGCAGCCGTACCGGACGAAACATCGAAGCCGGGGCTGCAGTAGAGACGGCAGACCACCCCGCAACGAGCAGGAGCGCATTCCTCTGAAGCTTACACGCTTTGCGATCACCAGACCCGTGATTACGGCGATGTTCTTTATCGGCATCGCGATCTATGGGCTCGTCTCGTATCTCAACCTTGGCGTCAACCTGTATCCGAACGTATCGTATCCGTTCGTCGGTGTGTCCGCTTCGTATCCGGGCGCCTCGCCGTCTGAGATGGAGAAGCTGGTGATCAAACCGATCGAAGACCAGCTCGACGGGATGGAAAACCTCGACCGTCTGCGGGCCGTCGCGCAAGAAGGCTCCGCGACCGTCATCGCGCGCTTCAAGCTCAATAGCGATCTCAACTTCGAGACGATTGACGTGCAGCGGCGTGTCGACGCTGCGCGAGCGTATATGCCGGCCGATCTTACCCCGCTCAGCGTTTTCAAAGACGGCACGGCGACCGAGCCCATCCTCGACGAGGCAGTCAGTTCGTCGAAGCTCTCGGCTGCCGAACTTTCCGACCTCGTAACCCAGAAGTTGGTGCCGGATCTGAAGACCGTTCGCGGCGTACTCGACGTGCAAACCGCCGGTGACACGGCGCGGGAAATTCACGTCTATCCCGATCAGCAGCGTTTGCTCGGCTCGAGCACGACGCTGCTCGATATCAACAACGCGCTCGGATACAACAATGCAAATCTACCGGGCGGCCGCATGGATTCAGCTACGCAGGAGACGACCGTCTCCGTGCACGCCGATATCGAGCAGCCGATCGATATTTTGCAAATACCGCTACAGGTACTCAACGGGCAACAAGGCAGCTTCGCCCAATCGAGCCTGAAGATCGGTGACGTCGCCGCCGTTGAGGACGGGCACGTCGAACAGCGCCTGCCTTCGACGTTCAACGGATCCTCTGCGATTCTGCTCAATATCGAACGCCAGATCGACGCGGACACGGTCAAGACGACCGATGCCACGCGCGTCGAACTCAAGGCGCTCGCCCAGCAGTATCCTGGGGTCAAATTTACAGAGATCGATGCGGATTCCGACTACACGCAGGCATCCGTCAACGGCGTCCTGCAGAGTCTGATGGAAGGCATCTTCCTGACGGCGGTCGTCATGCTGCTCTTCTTGCATGCATGGCGCAATGCGGCCGTCGTCATGATCGCGATTCCCGCTTCGCTACTCGCCACGTTCATCGTCATGAAGATCCTAGGATTCACGCTCGACTTCATCTCGCTGATGGGGCTCGGCCTCACGATCGGCATTCTGGTCGACGACTCGATCGTGGTGCTCGAGAACATCACGCGCCACCGCGAGACCGGGGAAAGCGCGATGGAGGCGGCTTACAGCGGGCGCACCGAGATCGGCAATGCGGCAATCGCAATTACCTTGGTCGACGTCGTCGTCTTCCTGCCGATTGCGTTCCTCTCAGGCATCGTCGGCAAGTACCTGCAAGAGTTCGGTATCGTCATCGTCGTCGCGACGCTCTTCTCGTTGCTCGTATCGTTCACGTTGACGCCGCTGCTCGCCGGCCGCTGGTCGGTGAAGCATCGCAGCAATGCGGTTCCGCTCTGGGCGAAGTGGTTCCAAGACGGATTCGATGTCTTGGCGGCATGGTACTCGGAGCGCGCGTTGCCGTGGACGCTGCGGCACCGGGTCATCGTTCCGATCGTCTGCTTCCTGCTGATCGTGGCATCGATTGCCCTCATACCGCTCGGTTTCATCAACTCCGAATTCGTCCCGGCCGGCAATACCGGTGCTCTCGACGGGTCACTGGAATATCCGGTCGGCCAACCGCTCGCCGTCACCGAGGCTGCGATGAACCGGCTCGCACAGCGTTTGCTCCGGATCGACGGCGTCACGTCGGTCCTTGCTACCAGCGGTTCGAAGAACGACGGCTTCACCGATGCGACCGGCGGCCACTTGGCCCAGTTCAACGTTATCCTCGACAAGAGTCGCCGGCGTGAGACCAACCGCGTCTTGGGCGAAGCGCAGAAGCTCGGGTATCTCGTCCCGGGCGCGCGCTATCTGGTTGCAACGGAAGGCGGCGGGGGTAGCGGCGGTTCGGCGATTCAGTTCACCATGGTCGGGCCCGACGCTCAACTTCGCATCGCAGCGGAGAAAGTGGCCGAACTGATTCGGCAACAACGCGGCGCCGTAAACGTGCAGAGCGGAACGCAAAGCGAGGGACCTCGCCTCGACATTCACATCGACTCACGACGCGCGAACGTGCTCGGCGTTGCGCCGGCGGACGCAGCAACCGCGGCCCGTATCGCGATCGGCGGCGTCGTCTCAACGCGGGTGCGGCTCGAGAACGGGTTGACCGATGTGCGCCTCGAGTTGCCCGCCGCCCGTCGCAACGATCCGGCAACGATCCGTGCACTCCAAGTGCGCTCGGCCGCCGGTCCGATGATTCCGCTCTCTGAGATTGCGGACTTCACGCTGACGAAGGCACCGACACGCATCGAACGCCAGGCGCGCGAGCGCATCATCAGCGTTACCGCCGACGTCGATCCAAACGCGAACGTGACGCTCGGAACGATCCTCGCTCCTGTGCAGGCCAAGCTCGCGCAACCCGGCTTCTTGCCGCCCGGCGTCAAGGCGGTGCCCGACGGCGATACCGATCTGTTGAATCAAACGATGTCGAGCATGGCATTCGCGCTTGCGACATCCTTCATGCTCGTCTACGTACTGATGGTTGTGCTCTACGGTTCGTTCCTCGAGCCGTTGGTCGTGATGTTCTCGGTGCCGGTGGCCATCGTCGGCGCGCTCGGCGGTTTGGCGCTGCGTCATCAAACGCTCAACCTGTTCTCGATGATCGCGATCGTGATGCTGTTCGGTCTTGTCGCGAAGAACGGCATTCTGCTGGTCGACTATGCAAATCAGCAGCGCAAGAAGCTTGGTCTCGATGTCGCTGCCGCGATGAAGGCTGCCGCTGCGACGCGCTTCCGGCCGATTCTCATGACGACGTGCGCGATGATTTTCGGTATGCTTCCGCTATCGCTCGGCCTCACCGAAGGTGCCGAAGAGCGCGCATCGATGGGCACCGTTTTGATCGGCGGCTTGATCAGTTCGCTGATCCTCACGCTCGCGCTCGTGCCCGTTATGTACACCTACATCATGGGCTGGGTCGATGCGCGCGATCGTCGCAAAGCGGCGAAGCGAGCCCTCGAGGCCGAGCGCTCGCTGCCGGGTTTTCCCGTCGGCGTATCGGGAGCGATCGGCGACTAGCTAGCAGCCGATGCGGTTGCGATCTGGCTTTCCTGGGTACAGCAAGAGACGTGCCCTTCATACAGGGCGTACGGCGATGCCGTGCACGACTGCTATACGAACAGGAGAGCCCCGGTGAAAAAAATACAACTTCGAACCGCGCTTGCCGCCGGCAGCGCGCTCGCCGCAATCTTTGCACTGACGCTTCCGGCATGGGCACTTTCGGTGACCGTCGACGGACAGATGGTCGGCTTTAGCCCGCCGCCGATCGAGCGTGCGGGACGCGTGTTCGTGCCGCTGCGCGGCGTCTTTCAACGTCTCGGCGCAACGGTCGTCTATTCGAACGGCGTGATCAACGCGACGGGCGACGGACGCAATGTCTCGCTCACGATCGGCTCCACGAGCGCGACCGTGAACGGTCAATCGCAGACGCTCGACCAAGCCCCGTTCATCATCGGCGCGAGCACCTACGTGCCGCTGCGTTTTATTTCCGAATCGCTCGGCGTGATCGTCAACTACGACGCGAACAATCAAATTGTGGCGCTGGTCACGAACAGCGGGCCGCCGGAACAGGGACCGCCGCCACAAGGGGGACCTCCGCGTGGAATGATGAGAGGCGACGACAGCGTGATCTTGACGGCAATGGAACCGGCGCAGGATTCGCAAGTGCGCGGCGAACGCCCGACGATCTCGGCGAACTTCACGCGCCGCGTCGATCCGAACAGCCTGCACGTAACGCTTGACGGACTGGACATCACGGGCGACGCGACACGCTCGCTGCACGGCATCGTGTATCAGCCGAACTCGCCGCTCGAGTCGACACGGCACACGGTTGAGGTTGACGGCAACCTGGCCGACGGCCAGAGCTTCCACGCACGGTGGCACTTTACGTCAGGGACTTAGCGGGTAGCGCGCGCAATATGCGCGTGTGCCTCTTCCTCGCACGGTCCTAATCACCGCAGCGGCGCGAGGCCTGGCGCGCGGGGTCGCAATCGACCTCGCGCGTGCGGGTTACCGCGTCGCTTTCACGTTCCGGACGGACGGTACGCCGCCCGACGGAACCCTTGCCGCTTTACGCACGGCAGGGGGCGGTCGCGAAGCCCTCGCGATCGCCGCGGACCACGGGGTTTCCGGTGACACGGAACAAGCGGTCCGCGCAGCCGAGAGCGCCTTCGGCGGCCTCGATATCTACATCCACTCGGTGGGACCGATCATCGTGCGCAGCTTCGCCAAATCGACGATGGCGGATTACCACGCGCTGCTCGCGGCCAACCTCGACAGCGCCGTCGAGGGCGCCTTTGCCGCCCTGCCGGGAATGAGATCCCGCGGTTTCGGCCGGCTCGTCTTTTTCGGGATGAACGGCTCCCACCTGACCAACCCCGCTCGCAACATGAGCCTCTACGGGGCGGCGAAAGCGGGCGTCGTCGCGTTTGCCCGGACGCTTGCTTTGGAGGAAGCCGCCGCGGGTATTACGGTCAACGTCGTCGAGCCGGGTGACATCCGCGATAAGGAGATCGACCGCGCGGGGGCACATACTATCCCGGCCGACAATCCGACCGGCCATGCTGGATCCTGGGAGGATGTAGCGTATGCGGTACGCTTTTTCGTTTCGGACGACGCCAGCTTCATCAACGGGATGACCCTGGGAGTCAACGGCGGCCTCGTGGAGCCGCACGAGTGACCGCCTTCGTCTGGGTGATCGTGGGTCTCGTCGTGGTCGTGCGCGGGATCATCGCGTTCACGCTGCCGCTGACGGGCGACGAGGCCTACTACTGGGAATGGAGCCGCCACTTAGCGTGGGGCTACGTCGACCATCCGCCGGCCGTCGCGGCCACGATTGCCGCGTTTACGATCTTCGGCCAGACCCCGGGCTTCGTGCGCCTCGGCTTCGTACTTTGTGGACTCGTCGCGTCGGTTGCGATCGCCGGCTGCGCGACCGAACTGACCGGCGACCGCCGCGCGGGCGCGGTGGCAGCACTTGCGCTCACGCTGATGCCGCTCGCGTCGCTGGCCTTCGGCTCCGCCTCGCCCGACGGGCCCTACTTGATGTTTTGGTCGCTCGCGCTTTGGTTCACCGCCCGCGCGTTCAAACGTGACGACCTGCCGGACTGGATCATCCTGGGCGTTTCGATCGGCGGCGTGCTGCTCTCGCGGGTGCTCGGCTTTGCGTTGCTCTTCGGCATTTGCGCTTACGCCTTGACGCCGAGCCTACGGCACGTCTGGCGACGCGGGATGCCGCTCGCATTGCTCGTCGCGCTCGTGCTCTATATGCCGTTCTTGGCTTGGAACGCGAGCCATCACTGGGTTACGCTCCTCTTCGCCTTCGTCTACCGCCACGACGAGGTGCACATGTTCTCGGTGAAGCGCGTGATCGAACTGCTCGGTACGCAAGCGGCGGCATACTCGCCCGGAATCTTCATTGCGGTGCTGCTGCTCGCGATCCGGCCGCGCAACGCGTTGCTCGCTTGGGCTGCCATTCCGCAGCTCGCGATCTGCACGTTGCTGGCTTTCGTGGAACGCGTCGAGATACACTGGATCTTCGGCACGCTCGTATCGCTTGCGGCCATGCTCGGCGTAGCATACACGCAGGTCTCGCATCGCCTCAAGATCGTCTGGACTACCATCTGCGTCGTGCCCGGCGCGATTTGCATTACCGCGCTGCTCGCGGTAGCCTTTGAACCCGTGCCGGTCTATCAAATGGTCAATCGCGAAACGGGTGCCCAACTCCGAAACGGCGGCCCGTTCGAAATACTGACCTATGCGTTGGTCGCTCGCGATGCGGCCAAGCTGTCGCACGCGCGGGATGCCGTCGTGATGACCGACGGCTATGGCCTGTCATCGGTGATGGATTTCGATGCGGGCGTCGAGCCCGTCGTGATCGGCTACGACTGGCAAGGACGGGAGTCGCGCGAGTGGTATCCGGACGATCGCCGGCCCGAGCGTGCGCTCTTCGTCGACAAGGAGCCGCTCTCGACGCGCCCCGATATCGAACGGCACTTGCGGCGTGCCTGCACGCGCGTGATCGCAGGCGGTACGCACCCGTATCACACCCCCAACACGCCACCGCGCAATTATTTCTTCACCTGGTGTGAAGGTCTCGCGCCGGATGGCCTTGCGATCTTGCGCTGGGAACGCGAGCCGAATCGTCCACCACTGCGTGCCGCGAAAAACGGCGACGAGCCGCGGGCCGTCCAACCCGGCGATGGTTGATCCGCTTCAAATAGCGCTGCGCCGGCTTGTGAAACGGAGGGTTACGACGGGCGTGTTCGCGCTGCTGTCCGTGCTGCTCGGCGTTTCGTGCGCTCACAACGCGCCCGCGCCCGCACCCGTTGCAAGCGGGGAGGCCGGCACGCGCTTGCAAATGCCGGCCCCTCCGCAGCCGCTTCCAACTTGGACGGCGGGGCAGCGCGAACAGCTCACGCGCACGCTCGATGCGATCTTCACGGACGATATCACCGAAACGGTGACCGGCATTGCAGTCGTCGGGGCGCGAGGCGAAACGCTCTTCGGACGGCACGCGCTCACGCCGGTCGCGCCTGCTTCCACGATCAAATTGCTAGCGGCCGCTTGCGCTTTGAACCGGCTCGGACCGAAGTATCGCTTCGTCACGCGCTTCGTAACGGGTGCCGGCGCGCAAACCGGCCACACCCTGCGGGGCGGTTTGTGGCTGGTCGGCGGCGGCGACCCATCTTTAACCTCGGATGATTTGCGGCGCGGGGTGGGCGAGCTTGCCCGCGCCGGCGTCCGGCAAGTCGACGGTCCATTGCAAGTGGACGACACCGCGTTCTCGGGACCCGAGCAGAACCCGCGCTGGGATCCCGATGATCTCGATTACGACTATGCCGCGGGCACGAGCGCAATCTCAGTGGACGAGGACACCGTTGAGTTTGATGTGACACCGGCAGCCGGCGGCGGAGCGGCACACGTGCGCGTTGTGCCCGACAACGACTCGATCGCATTCAGCGGAGCGATCAATACGGCGCCGGCCGGGGATGACTCGGACGTGAGCATCGAGCGCGCCTCGAAGATGCCCTCGTTCGGTTCGCTTGCCAATGCGGGCTCGAACGACACCTCGATCGTACCGCGCAACGATTACGTGCTGGACGGCCACATCGCGCAAGGCGAGACGCAGAAATTCTACAAGCCGGTCCTGGGGATGGCGGGCTACGTGGGCGGCGTCGTCGCGACGATGCTCGGCGCGCGCAATATCTCGCTTGCCGGCGGATACCGCGAGGGTCCCGCGCCGCTTGAGTCGCAGCCGCTCTGGGTCCATCACTCGCCGCCGCTCGAGGATCTCGTGCACGAGATGCTCGTGAACTCCAACAATCATACGGCTGAGACGCTGCTGCGCATCCTCGGTGAGGGGGGCGGCCACCCGGGCACGGACGGTGCGGGCATCGCACTGGAAAAGAAGGAGCTCGAACGCCTGGGCGTGCGGCACGATCGCATGATGCTCTACGACGGCAGCGGGCTTGCACCAAGCGATCGCATCATGCCGCTCACCTTGGCGCAGCTGGTCTCGGCCATGAGCCGCAAGCCGAACGGCAGCGTCTACGTGCGCAGCCTGCCCCTGGCCGGTATCGAAGGCACGGTCAGGCATCGGCAATTGCGAGATGCGCTCGGCCGCACGCGCGCCAAAAGCGGTCATATCGAAGATGTGAACGCGCTCGCCGGAACGGTTCTTACGCGCCATCACGGGCGCGTTGCCTTTGCTTTCATCGTCAACGACCCGCGCGCCAACGCCGACGTCGTCTATAACGAAGAAGACCGCGCGCTCGACGCGCTCTCCGATTTATGATGCTGTCCGGCGATCCGGGCGCCCTCGATCCTCGCGACAACGACACGGTCGAACGGGCGATGCGCCGCTATTTGCTGGGTTTTGTGATTCCGCTCTGGACCGCGGCCGGCTCGATCGACTACGTGTTGCACCGCCGCTCGAAGATCGAGGAGAACGCGGGGGTGAAGGAAGCAACGCTCCACGTCGTGGGCATCTCTCTTTCCGCGCTGCCGGTCGTCGCCGGACTCTTCCTCGAAGTAAATGCCGGCGTGATCGCGCTGATGTCGGCCGGCTTTGCGACGCATCTCGGGATGACGATCTGGGACGTCTCGTACGCGTCGACCCGCCGCACGATCACGCCGCTCGAGCAGCACGTGCATGCCGCGCTCGAACTCGTGCCGTTCACGGCCCTGTCGATGGTGCTGATGCTGCATCGCGATCAAGCGCTCGCGCTGATCGGCTGCGGCACGGCGACCCCCGATTTCCGCATCGCATCGAAACGTAACCCGATTTGCTCTTATGGAATCGCCGCTACGATCGGCGCATTCACCCTCTTCGTTGCAATCCCGTACGCCGAAGAATTCGTGCGTTGTTACCGTTTCGCGCGCAAGCGTGAGCGGCGCGAGGGCGGAGCCTAGCTCGCTCGCGCCGGCGCGGACGGCGGAGACGGGGCCGGCGGCGGCGCGGGCGGGCTGACATCGGCGGGCTTCGTTCCGGCCATACGGACGTTGATCAAACCGCTCAAGAGGTCGAACCAGAACGGCGCTCCAAGGGAGATCGCAAGGCCCGTGATCAGCGCGCCGAGGAACGCGTGAACGTTGGTAAAGCGCTTCCAGAAAAAGTCCGCCGGATTCGTGTCGATGAAGCCGGTCAACGGCACGGCGTCGCTCAACTCGTTCGAAAAGTTCTGGTCGAGTTGCTGAGCGAAAGCCTGCGCTTTGGCGTTCGGGTCACTGAGGGCGTTGATGGCCGGGTCGTTACTGACGGCGGTGTAGGAACTCGCAACTTGGGCCGAGATTGCTTTCCGCAGCCCTTCATCGCTGTACATGCGCGTGGCGATGCCGATACTGTCGATGCCGAAACCGAACGCGATGATGAAGCCGATCGCGATCAGGTTCCACTGCGTGCAGCGCCGGTACCAGCCGCTGACCCGGTCCATCTGACGGTCGAACCATGAGTCGGTTGCCGCCAGCAGCCGCGTATAGTCGCCGTCGGCCTCGACGATCAAGTTCATCATCGTGGTTTTCAGAGCGCTGAGCGTGCTAGCTTTGGTGGCGGCCGCGGGTGTCGCACTGCCGGCAACGGGGACCGGAATCGCCGCTACCTTCGTTTTGATGTCCGCCAGCACACGCTCGGGAGTGTCGAGCACCTCTGCAGCTGCATCCGCGTTTCCGCTCGCCGCGCTCTGCTGCACGGTGTGCCAAAAGGCGATGCTGAAATTGCGCGCGTCGATGTAAGACGGCAGGCTCTTGTCCGGTGACTGATCGCTCGACCCGCTCCAGATCAGCGGGTGTGCATAGATCATCTGCGTGAGCGCTTCGGAATTGGCCAGCAGGTTGAAGACGCCCTTATAGAGCGTCCTGCCGCGCAGCTGCACGAGAGAGAACACCGTTTCGTTGACGAACGAACAGAGAACGCTGAGCGCCGCGAACAACCCGGCCAGCACGATCACCGTATTGAGGACGCCCGGCAGCATCATAAAATGCACCTCTCTCCGAGGACCCGATTGCGCTGCCCCTTAGCGGTCAGGCAACCTTTCCCTGGCCGGGGTGGCTCGTTAGAACTCGGCGTCGAGTTCGTCGACGTCGTCTTGCTCTTCTTGCGCTTCGCGGACCCAGGCGACCATCTCCGGCAGCGCCATGATCTGGCTGCAGTAGGCGCTGCAGAGCGGATCGAGCGCGACGTCGTAGGTGAGGAAGCGGGTGACGACCGGCGCATACATCGCGTCGGCCATGCTGCGCTTACCGAACAGGAACGGCCCCCCGGAGCTGCCGAGCGAATCCCGCCAGATCGTCAGGATGCGGTCGATGTCGGCCTGTGCGCCGGGCCAGACCTTGAAGCCGGGATAGTGGGCCTTGATGTTCATCGGCAGTGCCGAACGCAGGTTGCTAAAGCCCGAATGCATCTCGCCGCACACCGAACGGCAGCGAGCGCGGGCGGCGGGCTCGTCCGGCAGCAGACCGGCCGCCGGATAGGCTTCGTTCAGGTACTCGCCGATTGCAAGGGTGTCCCACACCGTCACACCGTCGTGAGCTAGGCAGGGGACCAAGAAAGAAGGCGACAAGAGCAAAAGTTCGGCTCGCGTTGCCGGGTCGTCACTCGGTAGCAGCCGTTCCTCGAACGGGAAGCCGGCCATTTTACACAGGAGCCAACCTCGCATTGACCACGAAGAGTAGTTTTTGCTGCTAAGTGTGAGAGTAGCTTCCATACGCGTGCTTCAGACGCTTAACGGCAGCCGATTGCCCACCTGCCGCTGCCGGACAAATGTGCGCGCCCGATGATCTATCAAATGTACCAGGCGCAATGCGACCTGATGGCGCCGGTGCGCACGCTCGCAAACTTTGCAAACGCGGCCCTCAATCAGAGCGTGGCGGGTCTGTTCGACAATCCGGTGGCCCGCAATCTCGGCGCCGCCTATGAGCTCGTGTCGCGGGCAGGCCTGACGCACAAGCGACCGCCGTTCGGCATCGAGAGCGTGACGATCGGTGAGCGCGCCGTCGCCGTGCACGAGGAAGCAACCCAAACGACTCCGTTCGCGACGCTGCTGCACTTCAAGAAAGACATCGAAACGCCGCAACCGCGCGTGTTGCTGGTGGCGCCGCTTTCGGGACATTTTGCAACCCTGCTGCGCGAGACCGTGCGCACGATGTTGCCCGACAACGATGTCTACATCACCGATTGGCACAACGCGCGCGACGTCAGCCTGCAGCACGGCGGCTTCGGCGTCGACGACTACATCGATTGCGTGATCGGCTTTCTCGAAGCGATGGGCCCCGGTTCCCATGTCGTCGCCGTCTGCCAGCCCTGCGTCCCGGTGCTAGCCGCCGTCGCGGTTATGGCGGAAGACGGCAATGCGGCCGCGCCTAGCAGCATGACGCTGATGGCCGGTCCGATCGATGCTCGCCAGAGCCCGACGAAAGTGAACGAACTAGCCACGAGCCATCCGATCAAGTGGTTCGAAAGCAACCTGATCGACAACGTGCCGCTGCGCTACGCCGGCGCCTGCCGGCGCGTCTATCCCGGTTTCGTGCAACTGCTTGCGTTCATGAGCATGAATCTCGAACGCCACGTCAAGGCGCACCGCGACCTGTACGACAACCTCGTCAACGGCGAGACGGATAAGGCCGACGCGGCCCGCAGTTTTTACAACGAGTACTTTGCCGTGCTCGATTTACCGGCCGAGTTCTATCTAGAAACCGTGCGCACGACCTTTCAGGAGTTCTCGCTGCCGCTTGGAAAACTCGAATACCGCGGGCGCCGCGTCAAGCCGGAGATGATCAAACGTACGGCGCTGCTCACGGTCGAGGGCGAGCGCGACGACATCTGCGGCTTCGGCCAGACGCTAGCGGCACAAGAGCTTTGCAGCGGCCTCCGGCCGTATTTGAAGCGGCACCATATGCAGGCGGGCGTCGGGCACTACGGCGTCTTTAGCGGAAAGCGCTGGGAAAAACAAATCTACCCCGTCGTCCAAAATCACATTCTCGCAAGCGAATAACCCGCCGGAGCGCTAGCCGCGCGCGACGTAGGTGAACTTGGCGGGCGCCCATTCGCAGATGCTGCCGTCGCGCATCACGAACGACTCGCAACCGTCGACCTCGGGGTTGAAGCCCTCGTTATGCGCTTTGGTGCGCGCCCAATCGACGTTGCCGTCTTGGCGCGCAGCAGCTCGCGCCTTGCTGTAGGAAAACTGCGAGGATTTCGTCAGGACGTTCATCGCCTTAGCGAGCGTTTGTGCTTGCGTCATCGGCCCGATTATAGCAGGTTCCCGCGTCCGGAAGCGGCGCTCCAAAAGCGGCGCTCCAAAAGTGGCGCAAGCTTGCAAGCGGGGGGCGGCAGCCGATGATCGGCGAAGGCCGCCGCTCTATGGTTCCCGATGTAACGACGTTGGAACGGGTATTGTCACGTGCCCTCGGCGGTGGCGAATACGCCGACGCATTCTACGAGCGGCGCGTTACGCGCTCGTTCCGCCTGCAGGACGGAGCCGTACACGAAGCGGGCATTTCCGTGGCAAGCGGCCTCGGCGTGCGCGTGATCGCCGGCGAGCGGGCGGGCTACGCGTTCACCGAGGATTTTTCGGATGATGCGCTCTTCGAGGCGGCCAGCGTTGCCGCGCTGATCGCGCGCGACGGCGCTGCGCGTACCCAAGAAGTGCATCTGCCGGTCGAGCCGGCGCACGTAGCGAGTGCCTACCGCGCGATCGAAGCGCGCAGCTTGCGCGCCGAGTCCGCTACCTACGTCGATCTGCTCGCACGGGCCGATGTCGCAGCCCGCGCCGCGGATCCGCGGATACGCTCCGCCAACGCGGTCGTGAGCGACGAGCTGCAAGAGGTTACGATCGCTACCAGTGACGGGCGTTTCGTCCGCGACCGGCGCCCGCTCGTTACCTTCGGCGTTCAGTGCGTCGCGGTCGGCAAAGAACGCGGTACGGGATTTTACGGTGACGGTGGGCGCACGAGCATGGACTACTTCACCGAGCACACCCCCGAAGAGATCGCGCGCGAAGCCGCGCGCATCGCCTGTACCAATTGTGACGCGATTGAAACGCCGGCGGGTGAGTTCGCGGTCGTCGTCGGCGCCGGCAGCGGCGGCGTACTGCTGCACGAAGCTGTCGGTCACGGGCTCGAAGGTGACTTCAACCGGCAAGGAACGTCGCTGTACAGTGGACGCATCGGCGAACGGGTGGCAAGCGAACTCGTGACGATCTACGACGACGGCAATCTGCCGGGCGAGCGCGGCAGCTTGAGCGTCGACGACGAAGGTGTGCCCGGGCAACACAAAGTGCTGGTCGAGAACGGCATCCTGCGCGGTTACATGCACGACCACCTCAACGCTAAGCTGATGGGTTCGCACTCGACCGGAAGCGGGCGGCGCCAATCCTACCGCGTGATGCCACAGCCGCGCATGTGCAACACCTACATGGAGGGTGGCGCGTCGAGTTACGATGAGATCGTCGGCTCCGTCAAACGCGGCATCTTTGCCGCCTCGTTTGCCGGAGGGCAGGTCGAAATCAGCAAGGGAGATTTCGTCTTCATGCTGGCCGAGGGCTACTTGATCGAAGACGGCAAGTTAACCGCGCCGCTGCGCGGTGCAAGTTTGATCGGCAACGGACCCGAGGTCATGAATCGCGTCACGATGGTCGGCAACGACGGCCGCCTCGCCGCCCGCTATTACACCTGCGGAAAAGCCGGTCAGTACGTGCCCGTCGGCGTCGGACTGCCGACCGTGAAACTGTCGGCCGTGACGGTCGGAGGTTCCGGTTTTGGCGGCTGAGCTGGAACTCGCCGAGCGCGCCGTTGGCTTCGCGATCGCAGCCGGCGCCGATGAAGCCGAGGCCACCGGCCTCATCTCATATCGCTTCAGTACCGAAGCACGCGGTATCGAGGTCACAAAACTGGAACAGTCGGTCGGCCGCAGCCTCGCGCTGCGGGTTTTCCGCAACGGCGCGAAGGCAACGCTCTCGACGAGCGACCTCTCCGAAGACGCTCTGCGCCGCTTCGCGCGCGAGGCAGTCGACGCCGCCCGCTTCGTCGGCGCCGACCAATTCGCAGGCCTACCCGAAACGAATGGGGCTCCGGGCGACGCGGCCCTCGAGCTCTTCGCGCCCGACGTCCGCGAGCGCCCCGCCGAAGAAAAAATCGCCGATGCGCTCGCCCTAGAACGCGTCGTGCGCCAAACCGACGCGCGCATCGTCAACTCAAGCGGTTCGCAAGTAGTCGACTCAACCACCCTCGTAACCCTCGCCAACTCAAAGGGCTTCGCCGGTTCCTACTGGTCGTCCCAAGCCCACGCCATGACCCAACCGATCGCCCAAGACGGCCCCAACAAACGCATAGCCCACTACGGAACCGCAGCCCGTTCCTACGCCGCCCTCGAACCAATCGAATCGGTCGCCGAGAAGGCCGCAAAACGCGCCGTCGAAATGATCGGCGCCCGCAAGCCCCAAACGACACGCTGCCCCGTCATCTTCGAGCGCGACGTAGCGTCCCTCGTCCTCTCAGACATCTTCACCGCCATCAACGCCGCCAACGTCGCCGTCGGCAACTCGTTCTTGGCCGACAAAGTCGGCGCTAAGGTCGGAAGCGAACTCGCCACGATTGTCGATGACGGCCGTCTCCCCCGCGCGCTCGGCACCTCGCCCTTCGACGCTGAAGGCGTACCTACTCGGCGCACGGTCGTCTTCGAACGCGGCGTTCTGCAGACGTTCCTCTACGACACCTACTACGCGCGCCGCGTAGGCGCGAAAACCACAGCGAACGCAGCCGGCGGCGGCATTGGACCCAACAATTTCTATTTGCTTCCCGGCAACCCCGACCTCGAGCAGCTAATCGCGTCCACACCGCGCGGCGTTCTCGTCCTGGATACGATCGGCTTCGCAACGGAATCGGTGACCGGAACCTACAGCCGCGGCGCGCGCGGCTTCGTCATCGAAGGCGGCGAGTTGGCCTACCCGATCGACGAGTTCACGATCGCAGGAAACCTCATCGAAATGCTGGCCGGCATCGACGAAGTCGGCAGCGACCTAATCTTCGACCAGTCAATAGTCTCCCCGTCATTTCGCATCGCGGAGATGACCATCTCCGGCACCTAGCGTCCCCGCCGCACGTCCGCGCATCTCGCAGCCGTGACTCTCGAAACGCCAACCGTTCGGACGGCAGACGAGGGTCCGTGCGCGTCGTGAACTAATCACGGTCGCATGGCTTCAGCGGCGATCGGTTACACGCTCATCATGCGCCTGGAAATGCCCTCGACTCCGGGGGCTTTCGGCCTGGTCGCATCGGCGATCGGGGATGCGGGCGGAATCATCGATGCCGTCGACATGCGTTCGGTTGGGCGGAACCACGCGACGCGCGACGTCAGCGTAACAGTCGCCTCGGACGCGGTAGCCAACGCCGTACGCAAGTCGATCGGCAGGCTCGAAGGCGTGCGCCTGGTGAGCGTATCGGATTCGACGTTCCTTGCGCATCTCGGCGGCAAGATCACGATCGAGCCGAAGATTCCCGTGAAGACGCGCACCGATCTTTCGAAGGTATACACGCCGGGCGTCGCGCGCATCTCGCTTGCGATTGCGAACGATCCGAACAAGGCCTTCCAGCTTACGATCAAGCGGAATTCCGTTGCCGTCGTCACCGACGGAACCGCGGTGCTCGGTCTCGGCGACATCGGGCCGCTGGCCGCAGCGCCCGTGATGGAAGGCAAGTGTATGCTCTTCAAGCAGTTTGCCGACATCGACGCCTTCCCGATCTGTCTCGACACCAAGGATACGCAAGAGATCGTCGACACGATCGTGCGCATTGCCCCGATCTTCGGCGGCATCAATCTCGAAGACATTTCCGCGCCGCGTTGCTTCGAGATCGAACGCCTCGCTCAGGAGCGGCTCGACATTCCGGTGATGCACGACGATCAGCACGGTACCGCCGTCGTCATTCTGGCCGCGTTGATCAACGCGGCAATCGTGGTCGAGAAGCGTCTCGAGGACATGACGGTCGTGGTCGCCGGCAGCGGAGCCGCCGGTACGGCGACGATGAAGATGCTGCTCGCCGCGGGAGTGCGCGACGTGATACCCGTCGACCAAGCCGGAGCGATCAACCGTACCGACCATTACGACAACTCGCATTGGTCGTGGCTCGCGGAGAATACGAATCGCGAAAACCGGCGCGGTTCGCTCTCCGAAGTCTTGCGTGGCGCAGACGTCTTCATCGGTGTCTCCGCGCCGAACATTCTGCGGCCCGAAGCTCTGCGTTCGATGGCCCGCGATCCGATCGTCTTTGCGATGGCAAACCCGAACCCGGAGATCATGCCCGAAGTGGCCGCGCCGTATGTCGCCGTGATGGCCACGGGCCGCAGCGACTACCCCAATCAGGTCAACAACTTGCTCGCGTTCCCCGGCATTTTCCGGGGAGCGCTCGACTGCCGTGCCAGCCGGATCACCGACAATATGAAGCTCGCGGCTGCCAAGGCGATTGCCGGGATCATCACCGATGCCGAGCGGGGGCCCGAATATGTGATCCCGAGCGTCTTCGATACGCGGGTGGTCGACGCGGTGGCACGAGACGTGGCCGCGGCTGCCGGAGAGGACGGCGTCGCAAGGCGTCAACTGCTCGTCGCCGAAGGCGAAGACTTAGCAACGACTGTCTAAGTGTAGGCTTCCCCTATGGCTACCCAGGACACTCGCGCCAAAGTCCTCATCATCGAAGACGATCCCGATATCGCTTCGTTCGAAGAAACGATGCTGACGCGAGCCGGTTACAATATCAAGATCGCGAGCACCGGAACTGCCGGTCTCGCGGAAGTGACCTCGTACCGGCCGGACGTGGTTCTGCTGGATATTGGCCTGCCGGACGTCTCGGGGCTCGACGTCTGCACCTCGATCGCCGAGACCGCTGACGCCTACATTTTGCTGGTTAGTGGGCATTCGACCGAGGACGTCAAGCTGAAAGGCCTCGGCCTCGGAGCCGATGATTTCATCAGCAAGCCCTTCTCAGGCAACGAGCTGGTGGCGCGGATCGGGTCGTT
>Ga0302324_100006636_pt1 | contig 24847 bp, 18 predicted proteins | sample Palsa_T0_1_FD_201949 | JGI IMG/M metagenome (GOLD analysis project Ga0302324, IMG submission 201949) | Peat permafrost microbial communities from Stordalen Mire near Abisko, Sweden - Palsa_T0_1 | ecosystem: Environmental > Terrestrial > Soil > Palsa > Peat permafrost | place: Sweden: Abisko... | reverse complement strand
ATCCCGCCGGACTCCATCGCGCCCGAAGAATGGCGGTCGGCCGATTTTCGCGTGGGCGACGTATTGATATTCAATTATCTGACCGCGCATGCGGCGCTCCCCAACCCGTCCAATGAGATCCGGATGTCTCTGGACGTGCGCGCAATTCCGGCATGGGCTCCACAACCGGTGATCGGCGCAGTGGAAAAAGTGGACGGCGGCAATGTCTCGATACGCACCGAGAACGAAGACCTGGTCACGGTACACATCACCGACGACACGCTCATTCGCGATATGAATCCATGGCCTCGCATTCCAAAGAACGAGTTGGAAAAAATCGCCCATGTCGGCGCGCACGTGATGGCCATGACCCGCAAGGACGGCACGGTCGCGGTCCTGCGGCCAAATTTCTACTGACGGTTCTCGCGGCTATTCTCGAGCCGTTAAACGGATCGCCGCTCTCAGTCGTCGCGATCGGCGGGTGAACGGGTGATTCTCATATGCGCGCGCACCTTGCGATGGTGCGCATCCTCACTCCCTTGGATTTCTATCGAGAGCGCGACATGAGCCAGGCTGAGCATTAGATTCATCAGCGCCGTTTCCCCATCGTCAAAATCCTTCAGCGGCTTTCCATCCAAATAAGCAAGCGCCTTGGGCAGAATATCGTGGGCCGCATCGTAAAACGCAGCGCGGTCGGCTTCAGTGCTCGTTCCGCGAAGCTGCTCGCGGGCCGCCGTGCCCTTCACGGCCCATTGCGCCACGAAGGGCTCGAGCTGCTCGAATCCGGGTGGCAGGCGTTTCGGCTCTGCGCTCATGTCGTCACGGGCTTCCGCTGCAATGCTGCCTGGTATTCCTCGACCCGGCTATTCACCGCGTGGAAGAAATGCCGGCAGGGAACCTCCTGAGATTGGAAATGGATATGGCTCAACGCGCCGCTGCTGATACCCTGGTGGCTATTCTCGATCGACGGCCGATCTTCGGCGTGAAGATCACGCATCATCATGGTGAGGAATTCTCGAGCGAAGCGCTTTGAAGCGCTGTCATCCTCTCCTATCCAATAAAAACGGAATGTGCCGCGCGACTTGCCGGCCGAGACCGGCGTCACATGCAGTGTGAAGGGTGACGTTCCGGACCCGAACACGAAGAGATTGGGAAAGATGACGCAATAGTCCTTCGCATACGGACCGCTCAACAAGCCATCAGCGGCGGCGAACTCAACGATTTTTCCCATTCCCGCGGCCTGAACGGGCTTTGGCTTGACATCGCCGCCCCCTCTCATCGGCATGGTCTGTGAACTATGCGGCCCCATGAACTCAAAACGATCAGGGTATCCAAAGGGGTTGTCTTCAGCTTGCCGTCCGCCCGTGCGCGCATGCACGAAACGGAGATGATAATTCTCTTGGAAGTTATCGATTACCAGCTTCCAGTTGGCATCGATATCGTAGACGTATTCCGAGAAGGTGGTCGCCCGGGCAACGGCGAACGTGTTGATGCGCTGCGGCATCGGGCCGAGGAAACTCTGCAGACCTTGATCGGGCGAAGGGTCGAGATTGACGAAGATCAATCCGGCGCAGACATCGACTGCGACGCTGCGCAATCCGCATCGGGACTTACTGACGAAAAAGCGCTCGAAATCGGGCGCAGCCACCAGATCGCCGTCATAGCCGAAGGTCCATCGGTGATATTGGCAGGTGAATGTCCGCCGCTTTCCGCTTTCGTCCGGGACCAATTTCGACCCCCGGTGTGTACAGACATTGTAGAAGGCGCGAATGACGGAATCCGGCCCGCGCGTGATCAAAATTGACGCATTCGCGAACTCAAGCGGCCGGACGATGAAATTACCCGGCTCGGGCAACTCGCAGACATGACCGATCTGCAGCCATGTGCGCCGGAAGATCGCTGCCACCTCGAGCTCATAGTAGTCCTGCCGGTAATAGGGGTAGGTCGGAATGGGATCCGTTCCCAAGCGCTCGAACTCGTCCTTCGGCAATTGCACGATGGTATGCTCCCGTTGATCTAGTTATCCAAGCGCCGCGGCCGGCGAATCCTCGTGGTCCCCGAGGCCGATCACCTTGTCGGCCTCAAGCCGTTCGATGGTTGCCTCGTCATAGCCCAACTCCTCAAGCACCGAACGCGTGTGCGAGCCGAGTCCCTCGTAGGGCTTGCCGGCTTCACACGGTGTTTCCGAGAATCTCACCAGCGGAGCGTGCCTCCAGTATCTGCCCTCTGGGGCTTGATCCAGGAAGGCTCGGCTGCGCGTCGGCGTCATGAAGCCAATCGCCCGAGTATGTGGATCTTCATGCAGGAATCGTACGTGGCCCGGGCCATCCGCTCTGACGCAGCCGACGTCGGCAGCCGTGAGCAAGGCTTCCCAGTCGACGGCGGCGCGCGTTTTGAACGCCGCTTGCAATTCTGCGCCGAGTTCGTCGCGATGACGAATGCGGGCCGGCCAATTGACATAACGCGAATCGCCCAGCAGGTCTTCGCGGTCGATCACCCGACAAAGAGCGGCGAATTCGTCATCGAATTGAGCGGCCAGGAAAACCCAGCCCTGCGAAGTTTCGTACAAACGGTAGGTGGCCTCGAGTCCGAGTTGGTCCTTGCCCGGCGCGCGTCGAGCAGGCTTGCCGGCGTAGTCGAACGCGTCGTCCGAGTTGCAGTAGACGTTCGAATTCATCATCGATGTCTCGATGTACTGACCCTTGCCTGTCAGCAAGCGCGCCGCCAGTCCGAGCATGATTCCCGTGGCAACGCCGCTGCCGGCTATAGGGTCGGGAGACTGGTCTCCCTTCGGGATATTCCCCTCGCCGGATTGGAATACCGAATTGCCGGAGAACGCGCCCATCGTCGGATTGAACGCCGCACGCAGCGAGTCCGGCCCCAGCGATCCATAGGAGCCTGCATACACATAGACGAGATCGGGCTTGAGCTGCTTGAGCGTGGCGTAGTCGATGCGTAAGCGCTCGGGCACGCCGGGCCGAAAGTTGTGCATGAAGATGTCGGCCCGCTTCAGCAGTTCATGAAATATCGCGAGCCCCCGTTCCGCCTTGAGATTGAGTGCGACATTTTCCTTGCCCTGGAACGCTCTGATCATGTTTTCGTTGGTCAGCATCTTGCGGAACGGATCGCCGTTCAGAGGCTCAACCTTGATCACCCGCGCTCCCAAGTCCGCGAGCAGGGCTCCGGAGAACGGTGCCGCCAACCAGCTGGCGGCCTCGATGATCGTGACGCCTTCCAAGGGACGACGCGGGCGTCCGCCCGAAGGTCGAATCACGGGGGCGGCACGCGGCAACCGGTCCAGGACTTCTTTTGTATGCTGGCCCGGCCGTGGCGCCGGGCGCGTGATGAGGGCAGGCGTTTCGCTCATCTTGGCGAATGGACCGACCTGCTCCATGGCGCCGACTCGCGGGTCATCGAGCTCGATCAAGTGGCCGTTGGCGATGAACTGCTCGTGATGAATTGCCTCCTGAGTGGTCTGCATGATTTCGCCGGCGCAGTCGGGATGGCGGCGATAGATCTCACGCCATTCCAACGAAGTCTTCTCCTTCATTCGCTCGACGATCATCAGATTGAGGGCGATGCGATCCTCTTGGTTGGCGAACCTGGGAGCGTCGCGATAGCGCGGATCCTCGCGTATCCAGCCGAAGCCGATCGTGTCGATCCAGACGTTGAACAAGTCCTGCTGCGTGTGCGAATGCATGATCCACCGCCCGTCCTTGCATTGGGCGCACAGCTGGTTGGGACCAGCCGTGTAAGGATCGGACTCATGCCGATCGGCCACCAACTCGCCACGGCTTGCCGCCTCCTTGGACGTCTCGCCCGGATACAGATCAGGTGCAAGCCGCTGTCCTTCGAAGCGCCGCCACGCATTGTTGGGCGCGGTGACGCCGGTGAGAAGACTTCCCTCGAGCTTCTGCCCGCGTCCGGTCATCTGCCTCACGCGCAGGGCCGCAATGAGCGCCTGAATCGTGAACATCGCGGTGTGGTAGGAAACATCGTTGACGGCCCGGAACGTTGGACGCAGGCCGCGCTGCCAGCCGACTTGATCACGCATCCGGCCCGACTTCGCATTGATGATGCCGTCGTACGCCTTCAGATTCTTGTACGGGCCTTCCTGTCCGAATGCCGAAAGCGAGTAATAGATGAGCGCGGTGTTGGCGCCCTTGACCTCATCGTAACCAAGACCCAATCGTGCGGTTTCGCCCGGCCGAAGGCTTTCGATGAACACATCGGCGCTCTGCACCAACTGACGCGCCTGAGTACGTCCGGCATCGCTCGGCCAGTCCACTTCGACGCTCTTCTTACCGCGGTTCCACAGTAGATAGGCAGGATGACCCCACATGGGGTCGCCACCCGGCGGCTCCAGGCGGATCACCTCTGCGCCGTAATCCGCCAGGATCATCGTCGTGAGCGAACCGGCCATGCCCTGCGTGAGGTCGATTACGCGAATTCTTTCAAATATCTGTGACATGGCAAAACCGCACCCTCATGAAGCACCACAGCGTTCGCAATCAACGGTGACTCAAGCCCTCGCCGCTGTTCGCGCCCAATGTCAGGATGGGCGGGCGGTTGCCTCCGGCTGGGTTCGTGCAGACCTCGAGATTTGACATACCGACGCGATCGCCCCAGCGGACGGTTCCTATCGACTCGACCGCCGAATAGCCTCGAACGTGCAAAAGGATCCCGTCAGTTCGCTCATGCTGCAGAGTGCCCACTTCACCCTTGGCCGTCGTGAATCGTCCGAGGCCGGCGCGCGGCGAAATCGCATCCGAATCCAACATTGCGCCGATATCGACATTCGTCAACGTCGTCGGGATGCCGTCCTTTATCATATAGCCGTAAGAGCCGTAGCTGTTTGGCTCGTGCACCGAAGCGCTGAGGAAAACGCATAGGTCGGGGCCAAATACCGATGGCCACCAGCGAGTGCCACGCATGCCGGTCCACTTTCGCCCCCCCCACGAACGGTCGCGGTATCCGAGTGCGTTGACGTCGACTTGGCGCCCGCCAATGGTAACCCGGCCCTTCATGCGCCCGGCGACTTCAAAGTGACGGGAGGGCGCAACCGGGCGCTTGAGCAGTGCGAACCAGTCGTAGCGAGGGAAGAAATCCTCAAATCGCAGAGCAGCCTTGAGATCTGGAAAATCCGCAGTCACCGACAGCGTATCAAGGTCAACCCGAAGGGCCGGCCCCCAGCCCATGTGAGTCTTACCGCGATCATCCGGTCCCATCGGCACGCCGGTGACGTTCGACCGAAACCTCTGTCCGGCAGCGGTAAATATGCCGAAGCACGAATTGAGCTCGCCGATCACCGGCTCCTGGCCCAGGCGCAAGAAGCCGCCGATTCCCGCCGTCAAATCATGCCATACGAATAGCGAGCTTTCCTGGAAGCTTGGATCATCACTGGGTGCGTGCGGGCGGTCATCGGCAGCATCATGTGTGGCGAGAGGGGGGGTCATGATTTCTCCGTCTTCCCCTGCTTCAGAACCAATTCAATCTCATTGCGCGGCGAGGTTGGCGTATGGAATCCGCGCGCAAGGGTGGTGATCTCGGCGAAATGCTCTGCAATGTCCTCGGCCGTCGCGGGATGCTCGCGCGAGCCTTGCCAGCCTGGCGTCACGCCGACGAACACGCGGGCGATGCGTCCTATGCATGAGGAATAGATCGCATGCGTAGATGCGCATGCCTCGCTCGCCAGATAAACGCCAAGAGCGGTGTTGAATTCCGGATTCATGGATTTGCCCACGGTCTTTATCATGGCGCCGGCCTCAGCCGGTGACTGGCCATTGTCCTTGGCCATCTGCGCCGACATGCGTCCCACCGCGTTCGGCAGAAGTGCATTGCACAAAATGCCATGTTCCTCTCCTTCCAGCGCGAGCACATTCATGAGGCCGGTGATTCCCGCCTTGCCGGCGGCATACCCCGCCTGCAGTTTATTGCCGTACATGCCCGTGCCCGACGTCGTGAAAACTACGCGTCCATACTTGCGTTTTTTCATATGAGCCCAGACAGCCCGGGTTACATTGACCGTACCTCCCAAATGGGTATTGAGAACCACTTTGAAATCCTCATCGCCGGTCTGTTCGAATAGATGGTTGCGCATGATGCCTGCATTGTTGATCAGGGCATCGACTTGCCCAAATTGCTTCAGTGCCAGGTCTATCAGCCGCTGCGCTCCGTCGGCGTCCGCGACGTTGTCATGATTTGCAACAGCCCGTCCCCCGGCACTACGAATCTCGGCCACCACCGCATCGGCCATCGCACTCGAAGAGCCCCTCCCTGCGATGTCGCCACCGAGATCGTTCACGACGACGGCGCCACCGCGCCGCGCGATATCGAGCGCATACGTGCGGCCAATGCCGCCGCCGGCTCCCGTAATGACGACGACGCGGCCCTCGAATGAAATGCTTGTCATGTTTTCCCTCACTGCCTGAAATTGCAAAGTTTGTGGTTCTGATTATTTCAATTCGCGGGCTTCAGCTCCCCAACAGCATCTCCAGTCGTTCCGCATGGGGACTGCGGGCATCTATCGGCGGGGCATCGGCCGATGCACGCATGCGCGCCAAGTGCTTTACCCGGTCCGAAATCAAACTGAAACGCCACGTGGCAAAAACCTCATGCCACTCCATATCCTGCGCTTTGCGCCCCGCGAATTCCTGCCAGACCCTGATTGTGTCGTCGCGACTACCAAGCCCGGGCAGTCGCGGCACCCCGAATCCATCCGACACCAGCCAATCATAGAAGAGCCACCAGCCAAGATCCGTCTCCGCGCCACCCAGAGACGCCGTCTCCCAATCGATGACCGCAACGCAGCGGTTGTCGCGGAAGATCATATTTCCCAGTTTCGCATCCCCCCAGGCCAGACCGGTGGTCCGATTGCTTGGCAGGTGACTATGCAGCCACCGGGAGGCGCGCTCTTGAACCGGTCGTACCGGGGCGCCGGACCAGCGCATGTAGGAATTCCAGTTCGCTATCTCTTGGTCCAATCCGGTTTTTCCCAAATGCGGGCGGTCGAGAAAACCAAATGGCTCGACCGGAGACAGGTGAATCTGCGTCATGACTTTCATCGCGGACAACCAGATTGATTCGCGATCCGCGGGGGTCACTTGGGTGAGAAATCCGCCGGAATTGTGCAGGGCGGCAGGTATCGCGCCGTCCACGCGCTGCATCAGAAAGAAAGCCGCACCGATCACCGAAGGGTCCGCTTCGTACCAAAGCACCTTCGGTACCGCGACCGGGCTGTGTACGGCCAGCGATTGCATGACGCGATATTGGCGCTCAGTGGAGGGATGCTGGTAGATCTGATTCTCCACTTCGATGCGTAAAACCCATGCGTCGCGCCGAATTCGATTTCGTTCGCGAATCGTCGGCTCAAGAAATAGCGTATCGCTGGAACCTCCAGCGTCGGGCCGCCGGGGCACCGGTAACACAATTTCGTCGGCATCGGGAATCTTCGCGCGAAGCCAAGGCAGTAGTGCCTGCGCGACCTCCCTTTCGTCCCTACGCTGAAGACCGGTCATTTAACCTGATGCCGCGCGATGCGCAGACCCATTTCCCCGCCCCTGAAGCCAGCCCGGCAGTTCAAACTCGCCAACTATGGAACACAATGTTTCATTGGGAATACCTTGTCAACCGAGCAAGCGGTATTCGCAACGGCCGCTGCGTGTTGTTCCGATGAGGTCGCCGCGCAATTCGTGCGCGACAATTGCTCCTAGCGCACTCGCGACGCTGCGCGGCGACTGCTTTCCTCCAGGCTCCCAAGCGTCCCGAAATCAACCGGCACAGGCCCATCGGGTGTTTCGTAAAGTATCTGGTGCGCGGCGGCCAGGGTTGAAAACACCTCGAGCGTCCGGCAACCCTCCGGCCCCGCGACGTGCGGCCCGTAAGGGTCGCCTTTGCGAGCAATCATGACATCGCCTGGTCCCAATATCAGTTCATCAACCTTCAGACTGCCCTCGAGAATGATCTCGAATCGCTCGCAGGAATGTGAATGTCTCGGCACGACGCCGTTTGGCGGCATCGTAAAGATGAGTGCCGCCGGCGCGGTCTCGTCGGACGGATCGCCGAGCACATGCAGCGTCGCCGGCGTGAGATTGCTGGAGGCCATGATCTGGGCCATGTCCGACAAATGCGCCGGGTAGCGATCCCAGTATCCCGCGCTGTCCTTCTTGAAAAAGTGTGGCATCGTTCCGGCTCCCATGAATAGTGCAGATGCAGGTGGCGTTCAGGAATATATCGTCAGTTGCGGCGAAGATCGACGGGAAACTCCTTGAGCGCGTTGTTGAAGTTCGAGCGTAGCCTTTTGACGGGCCCCGCCGCCTCAATTTTCGGAAATGTCGCGAACAATTCCTCGAAGAATACCCTGGCCTCGAGTCTTGCGAGATGGGCCCCCATGCAAAAGTGACCGGCAAAACCAAAGGTCACATGCGGATTGGGTGAGCGATGGATATCGAAGCGGTGCGCCTCGCGGAAAACGTCCTCGTCGCGATTGGCCGACGTATAGTACATGGCGACCGTATCACCCGCTTTGATGCGCGCACCGCGAAGTTCAACGTCGACCTTGGCGGTTCGCGCTAGATAATGAAGTGGATTGGCAAAGCGCAGTATTTCATCGATTGCCCCGGGTAAAAGCGACGGGTTTGCGCGTAGCTCCGCAAGCTGGTCGGGGTGCTCGAGCAGCACTTGCAGCCCCGAAGACAAGAGCGTAACCGTCGTTTCGTTGCCGGCGACCACGAATTGGGAAAAGTGTGTTCCGAATTCGAGCTCTGACATTCGCCTTCCGGCGAATTCGGTATCGAGCAGCACCGTCGTCAGATCGTCGCGCGGCGGTTCGCTGCGACGTTGAATGCCGAATGCGATGGCGTAACGCAGCATTTCCGCGCCCGCGCTCCGCTTTTCTTCTGCGCTGAGGACGATATCCGGGTCTTGGCTGCGCGTCAGTTGTGCCGCGAGGTCGTGCATATGGTCCCAGGATTCACGCGGCAGGCCTGCCAATTCACCAAAGACCTGGGTCGGCAAGGGACTGCAAACCTGATGAACGAACTCAACATGGCCCTGCTCGTCTATCAGCTCCAGAGCCCGCGCAAAGATCATCTTGGTGATTTCGCGGATGCGATCCTCCAGCCGCGCGATCTTCTGCGGCGTGAAGCTGCTCATCATGGGCTCACGATACTTCGCATGGAGCGGAGGATCCATGTTGGTGAGCATGCCCCGCGACATTTCGAGCTGCTCGGGTGCGAGCGTATTGATCGTCACACCCTTTTCCCAACACGAGAAGAGTTCGGGATGTCGCGAAACGTAGCGAACATCGGCATGCTTCAGGACAGCCCAATAACCCGGCCCATCCGGCCTTTCATGCCAGTAAACGGGATTCGTGCGGCGGAGCTCCTCATAGGTGGCATGCGGCGGGCCCGCGATGTAAATATCAGGATCGTAGATATCCGCCATCGCGTGAGTGCTGGGGCGATTCACGATCGTAAGATCCGCTCCGCAGCGTGCCAGGCAAGCGCCATTGCAGGCCCGTTGGCATTGCCGGACACAAGTCGCGGCATCACCGAGGTATCCACCACACGAAGGCCGCCCACCCCGCGCACGCGCAGATCGCTATCCACCACTGACGTTGGGTCCGCGCCCATGCGACAAGTACCACAGATATGCATCGCACAGGCTCCTTGCGCAAAGCTGGTCTCGATGAGGTCATCGTCGCTGGTGACATTGGGCCCTGGAATGGTCTCGGACATGATTGAAGGTGCGAGCTCGGGCCGGCCGGCGATCCTGCGCATGTAGCGGAAAAGCGAGACGGTGTGTTGGCGGTCGTATTCGTCAGCGAGGAAGTTTGCGATGACTCTCGGCGGCACCGCGGGATCGGCGGAACCGATGGACACCGTGCCGCGGCTTTCGGGCCGCAGCACGTATCCGTATAGTCCCATGCCCGGCTGTCGACACACTCCCTCGCGGTCATGTGTGAAGAACGACACCCCGATCTGGCAGTCCGGTTCCGCAAGATTCGGCAGTGTCTTCACCAGGCCGCCGAGCTCCCAAATGCAGGTCGAGAGCGCCCCGCGCCCGGCCAATGCGTAACCGAGCGCGGAGAGCGCGAGGCCGACTCCGCGCAGCTGGCTGTTTCGACTGCCACGCTTCACGGCAAACTCTATTTTGACGGTTCGATGGTCCTGCAGGTTGGACCCGACCTCCGGTGCATGGACTCGAACCTCGATCCCGTGTTGCGACAACAGACTGGCAGGACCGATACCGGAGCGCTGCAGTAGAAGCGGCGACTCGATGGCGCCGGCGCTGAGAATCAGGTCACGTGCGGCGATAACCGTCCGCACGCCGCCGTCGCCGCTGATCAGACGAACGCCCTTCGCCCGCCGACCGTCAAACGCAATATCCAATGCAGTGCTGTTGGGCGCAACGTGCACATTTGCGCGCCGGCGCGCCACATCGAGAAAAGCTCTCGCGGCACTGAAGCGGCGGCCATGCCAGATCGTTGCCGGCTGCCGCCCGACTCCCCCGTCCACCGCCACGTTTACATCGTTGATGTCGTCGAGCGCCGGCGTGCCGCTTGCAACGGCCGCGGCGAGCGTGGCGCGGCCAAGTTCGTTGAGCGAACTCATGGATATACGCAGCGGACCGCTGTCTCCGCGCCACTCGTTAGCGCCAAGTTCGTGGTTCTCCAGCTCGCGGTATGTTCGGCCGATCGCACTCCAGCCCCAACCGTCGCACCCCAATGCCTCCCAGCGGTCGTAGTCCGAGGGCAGCCCACGCATGTAAACCATGCCGTTGATCGAGCTCGACCCGCCGATGGTCCTGCCTTTCAGCCAGAAATTTGACGGCCGATTCTCGCCCGGCGATATCTCGTAAAGAGACAGAAAGTTCTTGCCTTTTTTTGAGCGCATCAACTTCCCGATGCCGACCGGCATCGTGAGAAGCATATTCCGATCCTCCGGACCGCTCTCCAGGACCAGCACGCTGTTACGGCAATTCTCTGACAGGCGTGAGGCAAGCACGCAACCCGAGGACCCGGCCCCGACGATTACATAGTCATATTGGTCGCGCACTAACTCGTACTCGAGTTTGAGCCGTCTTCCACGAGCGTAATCGCGCCTTCAGGACAGCCCCGCATCGCCCGACGCGCCGCGTCCTCCTGCTCCGCCGGCACCGTCTTGCCGTCCGAGACGTTGTAGCCATGCTGGTCAAGAAGGAAGAGACCCGGCGCCGCGCGCATGCAGATCTGCGCTCCGCAACATAGATCGCGTTTGATACCAATCTTCAAGGCATCACCCTGCTGTCAATGCAACAGGACATGAAGTGGCCCCGGACCCCGCTGCGCGAGGTTGCCGCTCAGCCTTGCCGGGGGATGAGAGGGATCCCATCGGATGTTGGGAAATCGATCGAACAACGCGCCGAGCGCGGCCGAAATCTCCTGTCGCGCAACGTGCTGACCCAGACAGGAGTGCGCCCCGGCGGCAAAGGCAACCGAACGCTGAAACGGTCGATGGATGTCGAACTTATCCGGGTTTTGCCAGCGCGACGGGTCGCGGTTGGCGGCGCCTAAACACACATGGAGGTGCGCGCCCGCCGGCAACTCCATACCCTCCAGGAGCGCGTCGCGTTTAACCTTGCGCGCAAACAGAGGATCCGGCAACCAGCGTAGAGATTCGAGCACGGCATCGCCGATCAATCCACGATCGGCAATCACTTCAGCGAGCTGCACTGGATGATTCAGCAGCGCATAGAGCGCGTTGCCCATTTGGCGCCAGGTCGTCTCGCCCCCGGCAAATACAATTAATCGACAAAACGAAACGATTTCCTCGGTCAGCAGCTTGCGGACCGAGCCGTCTTCTTCAGTCAGATCGGCGTGCGCGAGGCGCGAAATCAGATCGTCGCGCGGATGTGCGCGGCGCTCGGATATCACTTTCTGAAGCACCTCGCCGGCCGCGGTCTTTGCAGCCGTGCGCTCATCGTGATCGATCGCGTGAAGCGCATTGAGCATGTGACCACGGAATTCCAGCCCCTGCTCGAAGGACATGCCGAATCCGCTGGTGACGGTGTGAAGCGGAAGTGGAGCGAAGAAGCGCGAGTTCAGATCGACGCTGTTCTGGTTCTCGAAAGTGCCGATGAGCTCGTCGACAAGTCCGGCAATGACTTTGGCACGCCACCAGTCCTGGGCCATGTTGGGCAGAAAATATTGCTGCACGACGTCGCGGTATCGTCGGTGGCGGCTTCCATCCATATTGAGGATGGTGTCCCCGAACTCATTCCGAACGCCCATATCGATGTAGGCTTCGGAGCCGAAGTCGTCTTTTCGGATGAAGACGTCGCTGCAGGCTGCGAAACTGAACACCGAATAATAAGTCGTCCCGGGCCGATAGAGATTGCCGCCGCATTGCTCGGGCGGCATCCCCATGCATTCCGCGAGGGTGCCCCGATGAACGGGACCCTTTGCCAGCAGATTCGCCCAGATCGGCCAGGGATCATCGACCAAGCCGGCGCCAGATCCCTTGGCGTTTTCAATCTGGTACAGATTGTTTATCTTGTCTGCGGTCGAACGGTTGTCTTTCATTGGCTCGCCTCCTGGAGCGGTAGGTCGCTGCTTTCTCGGGGCTTTACCTGCGAATTGATCCATCGAAACGGGCGGATCTCAATACTTGGCGACTCGCCGGAGAAGGTGACGTCGGCATACAAAATGCGTCCGACCAGTGGATCAAGATGCTGCCGCAGGACGAGCGGACCCGCTCGATCGTCGATCGCCGTGTCGAGCACGGGGCAACCGTCCAGCCAGTTGCCGGGGCTCACCGCCAGCAACGCACCGGAAAGCTCGGCCAGCGCATGGTTACCGCGCTGAATCACGCCCGGATAAAGCGGAAGGGTGGTCGTGTTATCCGGCTCGATCAGATCGCTGCGCAAGGGAGGTGACTTTGCCGGCTGAGCACGCGCCAGCCGGTCGCGGCGCATCGCCCTGCGTCGCATGTCGGTTGCTGCGACCTCGATTCCACCGCTGGACGCTACGACCACACCGTAGACTTCCTCGGCAATGGTTCGATCGATTCGACCGCCCTGGAGGTCTGCGTCGACTTCCAGTGGATCACGGTCGAGCGGGTCGCCAAAACCGCCGCCGCTGGCACAGCGGAGTTCAAAGCAGTCGCCGGGCGCCAGCCTGACGCCCACGGTCTGAAGGTGCAGCCGTTCGACATTCCCGTCGGCGCGGGTCACCGAATAGCTCATGGTGGTGCCCGGCAGCCCCCCGGCAGCGCCGGCGGCGGGAAACCACGCCTTGGTACCGGTCAGATTGCCGATGAATTCCTCGACGCGGTGCGTCCCGAAGGCTTCGGTGCATCCGGCGCCGGAGCGAAACTTGCCGTAGCCGTGAGCTCCCGTCGCAGACCCGCGCGATCGAAACAAGATCGGATATGCCGCCTCCAGAATTTCAACGTCAGCCAGCTCCATCCGGCTTCCCAAGCCGGTAATGGTCGTTTTCAGGTCGATGCCATCGCGGTCGTTTCCCGCAGGACTGCCGCAAAGTGACCCCTCGAGCACCGTATAAATGCGTCGCTGTCCGCTGCCATCCAAATAATTCCAGCGCCCAATGCCATAGGCGGCAGCGACCGGAGCGGTGATGTATTCGCGCCCGAAAGCCTTTGGAGAGGCGTAAATGGCGAGCTGCAGGCATTGCCAGGCCGCAGCGTTGACCGCCATCGTAGCATCCATGTGCGCAGCCGCGATCGGCGCGGGCATCACCGAATCGACGAGAGTGCCCGGCTTGGTGACAATATCGATGACGTCGTAGAACGCCTGATTGATCGAGAGCCCTGGCGCCAACAGCTCGCGCAGCTGCGGCGCAATCACGCCCCGCAAAATATACAGCTTCGAATTGAAGAAATGCGGTATCTGCGGTGGAGCATCCGTCAAGTCAAACGTCAGCAGGTCGCCCTTGACGGTCATCCGGCACGCTATTCGCAACAAACTGTTGTGGTACTCGACGCGGGCGATGCTCACGTACTCGCCATCTTCGATCTCAGTTATGCGCGCGCGCAACACGGCCAGGGATTGAGCTATGAGCGTACGCGAGGCCGACCGGAATCGGTATACGCCCATCTCAGCGATCAGTTCGACCAGCCTGCGCTCGGCGACACCGCCGCCGAGCACCAGGCTGCGGATATCCATTTCGACCAGATCAGCGCTGCGTATGTTGATTCGGATGATGTTCCAGACATCGGAGACTTCCTCGCCCTGCCGTATCAGCCGCACAGGTGGTAGGCGAAGGGCCTCCTGGTAGCACTCGGTCGCCTTGACAGCCGAGGAGCCCGGAACCATTCCACCCATATCCACCATGTGCGCGTGCAGGGCCACCCACCCGACGCGCCAACCCTGAAAAAAAACCGGCCTCTGAATTACGACGTCTTGAGGATGGGCGCCTCCGCCGCTATGCGGATCGTTGGCGATAAAGACATCGCCTGCGGCGATAGTGTCGCCATGAGCCGCGATGGTCGAGCGCACGGCGTGCATGGCGAGGCCAAACTGCAGCTCCATCACGCTATGGCCCGACAGAACGGCGCCGTTGCCGTCGAGAATCGTCACCGAGTAGTCCTTGCTCTCGGTCACGATCGGGCTGATTGCCGTCTGCTCGACCGCGCTTCCGGCTTCTTGACAGATGGCTTCCAGCTGAGTGCGCAGTATCTCGGGCACGATGGGGTCGTCCGCACGGCCGATGTGCGCTGTCATGGTCTTGAGTCGATGATCAAAGTGCTATGGGCGCTCATCTGGGCGTGCATGCCGCCGGGCACCCAGATCGTCATGTCGGTCCCATCGACCAGCGCTGGACCGGAGAGGCAGTCGCCAGGCTCCAGGTCAACTGCGTTGTAGGTGGACACGAATGAATCGGGGCACGCTCTGTCGATCTGCACGCGGCGACCGCCCACGGGCGATGTGCGCTTGGCTGGAGCATCCCCGACCGGCACGGCACTCATAGCGGGTGCACCCATGCGCCCGAGGCCCACCGCACGCAGCGAAACAAGTTCGACGATATTCGAAGCAGAAGTCGCGGCCGGCCCAAATCGCCGCCGATACTCAGTGCGAAACACGGTCTGCAGTTCCTCACCGCTATCGCCCATCATCGGATCAGCAGGCAGCGACACGGTCACTTCCCAACGTTGGCCGACAAAACGCAGGTCGGCTTCGAACTGGATGACACGGTCCTCCTCGTGTACACCGTCAGCCTCGAGGTCACAGCGGACTGCCTCGCGCAACGCAGCGTAGGAGCGGTCAAGCTGCGCCTGATCGCATGGCAAGCGCAACAGCAGCGAAGCAAGGCGTTCGCGGCGGATGTCCATCGTCGCCGCACCGTAAGCCGAAAGCACCGAAGCAAGTTCAGGCACCAGTACTCGACGCAGGCCCGACTTCATTGCGACTTCGCCTGCAAACAAAGCGCCACAGCCGCCGTAGCTCACCAGGCTATGCTCGCAGGCAAGCAGCGCGTGCCCCGACAGGCGCGCTCGGATCGCTTTCAGCATACCGGCGAGCGCGATGCCCCGAATACCCCAGGCGGTCTCCAGGGCGTCGAGCCCCAGTCGCTCTCCGAGCTCTGCGCAGGCCGCCGTTGCGGCGGCCCGATCAAGCTTCATTTGGCCGCCGAGGAAGCGGTCGGGGTCGATGTAGCCGAGCACCAGGAGGGCATCCGTCAGCGCCGGCCGTAATCCGCCTCGGCCGTAGCAGACCGGTCCAGGGGACGACCCGACGGAGAGCGGGCCGACCCGCAGCATACGCCGCTCATCGATCCAGGCGACCGAGCCGCCGCCTGCGCCGACCGATTCGACGTTGACGCGCGGCAGCGCAGTGAAGATTCCCATCAGGTCCCCGCGCTGGATGCGCGCGGGCACGCTGTCATGCAAATGCGCCACATCGAACGAGGTGCCGCCAAGGTCGCAGGTCAAGGCCCGCGACTCGCCCGCTTCGAGGGCGATGTGCGCGGCGGCCGCTACACCGGCAGCGGGACCTGAGGCAGCCAACCAGACCGGTTGCTGACGCGCCTGGTCGATGGACATCGAGCCGCCGCCGGAATGACAAAGCAAGATCGGTGCGGCCATACCGGCGCCGCGCAGAATTCCTGCGAGCTCTTCGACGCCCGCATACGCGCCAAAGCTGTACGCATTCAGTACCGCCAGAGTGGTGCGCTCGTATTCCCGAATCACAGGACGCAGATCGGCGGCGCTGGTAATCGGCAAGTTCGGCAGCTCTTCCGCGAGGATCGAGACCGCGCGCCGCTCATGCGCTGGATTGAGAAAGGACCAGAGAAATGACACGGCGACACTGTCGACACCGCGCCCCTTAAGCCGCTGACCCGCCTTGCGAACGTCGGCATCATCGAGCGGCACTATGATCTCGCCTCGCGAATCGATGCGTTCGTCGATGCCGACGATGTCGTCTTGTTCGACGAGCAGCGGAGGCGGATGCAGCCAGCCGTTGGTCTGGTGCACCCGCGCACGAGCGATGCGCAGCGTCTCCTCAAACCCTTTGGTGGTCAGCAGTCCCACCTGTAGTCCGGTCCGAGCCGCAATCGTGTTGGTAACCGCCGTCGTACCCAGGCCGAAGCGCCTGACCCGCGGCAAGAGAGCTTCCAGCGTGAAGTTCGCCGATCCTGCCGCGAGTCTGCAGGACTGCAGCACGCCACGGCCGATATCCGGATAGGTGCTGAAGGATTTGGCGCGATATTTATCGTTCCCGATGACCACCACGGCATCGGTAAACGTGCCGCCGACATCAACCCCTATGAGGACGTCCGGTCTCGGCATCAGCTGCGATTTCCCGCGGCCATGCGGCCGGTCCAGCGGTCGGGACTGCATTCGAACACGCTCGATCCGTCGCGCTGAAGGATCTCCAGCAAGAGACGTCGGCCTGTGATTGGGTCGAGATAGGAACGCGTCCCGACGACGTAGCCATTCGCACCGATGTCCTGCTCATCGAGGACGAGGCATCCGTCGGTCCACGGATGAGGCGCTTCGGCGAGCACCGCGCCACTTTCTTCACTAACCGCCAGGGAGCCAACCTGCACAATGCCGGGAAATAGCGCCAGACCCTGGCCTGTCTTCAACGGTTCAGCTGCAACGGGGCGCACGGCCGGACGCGCCTGACCAAGACGAGCTTGTCGACGCTCTCGGCGCAGCGCTTCGCTCGCTTCCCGATCAGCACTACCCGCCGCCAACACCACCGCATAGAATCGCTGCGCTTCATCAGCCGTGATGCGGCCTTGCCGGGCATCCTGCTCGACCAGTTCGACGGGCCGGAACAGTGGGTCTCCAAATCCGCCGGCCGTAGGACCACGCAACTCGAAGCGTTCGCCGCGGGCAAGGCTGATCCCTGCGGCTTGCAAAGGGACGTCTTCGGTGAGGCCGCTTCCACGCAGGAGCTTGAGCGACGTCCGGGCGCCAAGGCCGCCGCCGCAAGCACCCGGAGTGGGAACGGAACCTCGCGTGCTGATCATGAAGCCCGTGAGGCACAGAGCGCCATGCGGCCGAAGAATTTCGTGGCAGGCGCTGCCCGAACGATAGGTGCCGAGGCCGTGGAATCCTTTGCCCGCATTGCGCTCCTCGATCAGGATCGGATATGCCGCTTCAAGAATCTCGACGTCGGGCATTTCCAGCGATCCCTTGGTTCCGACCAGGTCGGAAGAAAGATCGATGCCGTCGCGATCGGCACCAGCCGGACTGCCGCCCAACGTGCCATCGGTGTGGATAAATGACGCCGGGCTGTTGTCCTCGCGTGCGAAGGCCCATGTCATCATCGCCCAGCCGACCGAGGGCGGCGCCGATATCAGTCGTCGCTCGGGCGCCTCCGGCGAGGCACCTATGGCCAGCAGCATGCACTGCATCGCTGCCGAAATACCGGCGCCCGTCGCATCCATATGCGCAGCACCAATTGGCGCGGGCGGTTCGCAATTGAGCAAAGAACGCGCAGGACAGCGCACTTCGATCAAATCAAGCAACGCCTGGGAATACGGCAGATCCGCGGCGAGCCATCGGTGCAGCTTCGACGCGAGCGTGCTCTGCACGATGTAGGGTTTCGAGTTGAAATAGCGAGGCAGCTGCGGCGGACAGCCGGCGAAGTCGAAACCTAGGCGGCTGCCGGCGACCGTCAGCCTGCATGGGATGGCGTAAACCTCGCGCTCACCAAGTTCGAGCCAGCCGGCGCTGCGATAAACGCCGTCGGCAATCAGCTCTATCCTGCGGTCGAGTGCGTCGCGCGTCGCGCGCTCGAGCCTGGCAATCGATTGCCTGAAGGACTCCGCACCCAGTGCCGCAACCGCTTTTTCAAGCTTCGCGACCGCGACGTTGCAGCCGGCGACGAGCGCTCGCAGATCGGCCTCGATGATCGATGCGGAGCGTACGTTGATCCGCAGTATCGACCAGATATCACGCTCCTCAATTCCCTGACGCAGCAACCGTACGGGCGGAAATCGCAGTGCCTCTTGAAAACATTCCGTTGCCTGCGGCGACAGCGAGCCTGGCGTCATGCCGCCCATGTCCATCATATGCGCCGACACGGCGACCCAGCCCACGATATGGCCTTCCGCGAAGGCGGGGCGCTGGACGATCACATCGTTTGGATGGAGGCCTCCCCCATTGTGTGGGTCGTTGGCGAGAAACACATCGCCCGGTGCGATCGTCCCGCCATGGCGGCCAATGGTTGCCCGCACCGCGTTTACCGAGGCGCCGAAATGGCCCGTGATATAGCCAGTGCCGGTGATCAGGCGGCCGTCCGCATCAATGATGGTTACCGAATAGTCCTTCGTTTCCGAGACAACGGGGCTGATCGCGGTACGCTCGATCGCGAGACCGGCCTCGCGGCCGAGGGCGTCGAGACGGCTGCGTAGCACCTCGACGCTGATCGGATCCGGTTCATTGTGACCGGCGACGCGAATCTGGACGGCGGGAAGCGCTGTCATGCGGGCTCCAGGATAATGCTGCCGGCCCTGTCACGGTACGCAGACACCCCGCCGGGCACCCAGATAGAGGTGTCCCAGCGCTCGATCAACGCTGGGCCGCGTAAAGCATCGCCCACATCGATGGCCGTGTCGTCGAAGATACCCGTATCGATCTTCGAGCAGGCTTCCGACCCGGAACGAACCCGGCGTCTGCGGGCCGAGCCAACCTCCTCCCGCACGTCATCGGCTTCCGTCGCGCAGCTATCCAAGCCGATCGCTGCGCCCGGTCCGGTGCCCACTGCACGAATGACGACGACCTCCACGGGCATGCCGAGTGTGATCGAACCTGCGCCATAGCGCTGTGCATACTCTTGCTCGAACCGACGTCGCAGCATGTGGAAGAAGTCCGAATCAAACGGGACTCCGGTTAACGGTACCGTCAGCTCCCAGTTCTGACGGGCAAATCGCAGGTCGGCCTCGAGTGATATCGAGCGCACGCCGGTCGCTACGCCGTCCGCCTCCAAGTCCGTATCTACCTGCGCCCTCAATATGTCGCTCAAGCTTGCCAGTTCGGCCACGTCCAGCGGCATGACCTTGAGGATGGCACGAACCCGCTCACGCCGCATACCCATCGTGGCGGCACCCAGCGCCGAGAGCACCGATGCTGCGGCCGGCACGATCACAAGTGGCGCCGATAGCGCCTTTGCGATGTCGGCCGTGAACAATGAAGCGCAACCGCCGTAGCTCACCAACGCATAGTCTCTCGGATCGAGTCCGCGCGTGGCCACGCGCGTGCGCACTGCTTTGGTCATCTCCGCGAGCGCGATTTCACGTATACCCCACGCTGCCGCCTCCGCATCCAGCCCGAGCGGCGCGCCGATCGCCGCACAAGAGGAAACCGCAGCATCTCGGTCAAGCTTCATCTCGCCGCCGAGAAAATTATTTGCGTCGATGTAGCCGAGAACGACCAACGCATCGGTAACCGTGGGCTCGCGCCCACCGTTCCCGTACGAGACCGGCCCTGGCCGTGATCCCGCCGATTGGGGACCGACACGGAGCATCCCTCTTGCATCGATCCAGGCGATCGAACCTCCGCCTGCGCCGATCGATTCGACATCGACGCGGGGCAAAGCCGTCCAGATACCCATTAGTTCACCGCGCGTGACCCGCGACGGCGACTCGTCATTGATATCCGACACATCGAAGGACGTTCCACCCATGTCGCAACTGATCACCCGTCTTGCCCCGGAGCGAGCCGCGACGGCGGCGGCGGCCATCACACCCGCCGCGGGCCCGGATTCCGCAAGCAAGACCGGTCGAGCCTTGGCCTCGGCGACAGAAATAGTACCGCCGCCGGAATGGACCAGAAGCAGGGGCGATGCGAGACCGCCTTCGGTCAACCTGCGCCCGAGATCCTCCACACCCTCGCAGGCCCCTGACACATAGGCATTCAGGACCGTGAGCGTCGTGCGTTCATATTCGCGCGGAACGGGTAAGAGATGCGATGCAGCAGTGACCGGCAGCCCGGGCCACTTTGCCCGGATTCCTCGCCAGGCAGCCTCTTCATGCGCAGGGTTGACGACTGACCAAAGGAACGACACGGCAAGCGCTTCAACGCCCGAGTCGACGAGTCTCTGCGCCGCGGCTAGAACTTCGTTGACGTCCAGCGCCTTCAAAACGACACCATTGCGATCGATCCGCTCCGCGATGCCGATAATGTCTTCGCGCGCGACCACGGCGAAATCGTGATGCATTCGAAGGTCGGTGTCGGTGAGGTGCCCGCGTGAAAGGTGCAGGGTCTCTTCGAACCCTTGGGTGGTCAGCAAGCCAACCCTCACGCCGCGGCGCGAGGTGATCATATTCGTCACGGCAGTCGTACCCAGTCCGAAGCGACTGACGCGGGACAGAATGTCGGAGAGCGCATGGCCGGCGCGATGCGCTGCTGCTTCACAAGCCGATATCACGCCATCGGCAAAATTCGAGGTGGTCGGCGATTTCGCCGTCCACATCAGCTGGCCATCGATCAGGACGGCATCCGTAAAAGTGCCGCCAACATCGACACCCATATACATGCCGCTCATCGGGAGGGGAATCCTAGCCGTCGCTCCCGGGAGTTAGGTTGAACAGTTCGACGGCGTTGCGCTCAAGAATGCGCTGACGCGTTACGAAATCACAGCCGCCCAGCGAGGCGGCCAATTTCTGCTGCACACCGGGATAAAGCGATGTTGGATGAGGGAAATCGGTCTCGAACATGACGCGATCGACCCCAATCTCTTCGAGCATATGTTGCGGCGCATAGGTTTCAAACCAGAACGAGACCCAGAAGTTCTTGGAGAAATATTCCTTGGGACGGCGCTGCAGATTATGGTCTTCAACAGTGCGCATCTCATCGAACTGGTGTTCCAACATTTCAAGCACGAATGGCACCCAGCCGATGCCGCTTTCAATGAGACCAATCTTCAGATTCTCATACTTGTCGAGGATGCCGGACACCATGAAATTGCTCATGGTGGCGGCAACCCCGAGAGTATGCAGCATGGCGGTGATCGGCAGCTTCTGCGTGAACTTGAGATTGTCCCACACGGCCGAAGTCGCATCGAGTGACGAGTTGATATGGAAGTTGATCGGCGTACCGGTTGCATTGCAGAGGTCGAAGACCTCTTCCCAGAACGGATTGACCTTTCCGTCCGCGGCGAGATAGCCGGCGACGAGGCGTTCGGGCCGGTCGGGCAGCACGATACCCTTGAGACGCATATCGATGATGCGGCGTGTCTCGGCGATCATCAAGTCCTTGTCCCAATAAGGCAGCGTCGCCATGCAATTGATTCGGCCATCGGACTCGTGCATGCGTTCCGCGCAGGCATCGTTGAAGCCTCGAATCACGGTCATTGCCAGGTCTTCGTCGTTGAGCGCCACTAGCGAACCGCCCTGTGTCAAGCCGCCATTTTGGAAACAGATCTGCGCCCAAATGCCCATCTTGTCCATTTCCTGCAGGCGCGGTTTCACGAGGTAGGAGCCGGGATGGATTTCATCGTAAGTGGTGAAGGCTAGCTTGCCGAGCAGCTTGTTGCGATCCTTGCGGATCACATTGCCGCCAATCGATCCGAAATCCTTTTCGCCGATGAACCATCGGTCCGCCCCGTTGACGCGAACCACGCGCGGGAGCTTGGCCCTCATGCTGGGCGGGGCGTCCCGCTGGAACAGGTCAGGCGGCTCGGTGAAATGGGTGTCACAGTCGACGATCTTAATGCCGTCGAAAAGGGGATTTGTGACTCCGTCATAAAGCGAATGGTCGATCTCGCGGATAAATCCGCCTGCGGTGCGGCCTTCGTCAAGCCAATAGAATTTTGCGTCGTCCGCGCTCGCCTTCGAGGAAGGAAGTTTTGCATCGACTGTCATAATGGCCTCGCGAGCAGGAATCTTGAGGGACGAAAATCGGGTGTCCCGGTCCTGCGGGTTAACGGTTCAACCTTTATAGTAAGCCCTTGCGTCCAATCGGGCGAGCATCAGCCTCGCCTCAGCAGTAGTGCACCAAATCCAAAACCACCGTTACTGACGACGCAAACGCGCGCGTTCTGCACCTGGCGTTCGCCCGCTCGGCCCCAAAGCTGCAGGCAGGCTTCATGCGTATGGCCGAACCCGTGAAACCGGCCAGCGGAGAGCTGTCCCCCGCTGGTATTGAGCGGCAAATCACCACCAGGCCCGATTCGCTTTCCGCCGGCGACAAAGGCGGCCGCCTCGCCGCGTCCGCACAGGCCAAGACTCTCGAGCCACATCAGTGTGTGGATCGAAAAGCCATCGTAGATCTGCGCCAAGTCAACATCGGCGGGCTTGAGATCGGTGCGCGACCACAGCATTGCACCAGCCTTGTCCGAGCGCAGGGACGTAAAATCCCCCAGATGCAGGCCAACTCCGATTCCTCCGAGTGAAATACCCATCGATTCGATCTCGATCGGTTCCCTCTTCAGTTCATACGCGGCATTTCGATGGGACAGCAAAATGGCAGTCGAACCGTCGATATGCGTGTCGCAGTCCAGGACGCGCAGCGGAGAGGATACTATGCGCGACGACATATAGTCGTCGATCGTAATCGGCGTGCGATAGATGGCATTGGGATTGTGAGCCGCCCAGCAACGCCCGTTCACGGCTACGGCGCCTAGCTGGTCCTGGGTGGCACCGTATTTATCCAAGTACGCTTGCGCGTACAGAGCAAATAGATTGGCGGGTGAATAGGCATTGAATGGCAAGGACCACTGGAACCCACCTCGGACGATCGTCCCCTCCTCGGAGCCGCCGCCGAGCACCGACGCGTGACGCTTCACGGCACGTGCACTCGCCTGGGCCACGGTACGGAACACCAATACATGGCGGCACAGGCCCGCGGCAATCGCCTCGATGGCGGCGACGATTGCGCCCATATGATTGTGCCCCTCGGTGGTAGAGCACACCCAGGTGGGGTCTATACCTAAGGCAAACATGGCGTCTGTGGTACCAATGGGGGCAATGCCGCTTGGATCTGCGCTCGCACCGGGATACGTCACCAATCCGTCCACCTGCGCTGCGGTCAGTCCCGCGTCCAGGATCGCCTGACGACAGGCGTCGACCGTGAGCCGCAACGCGCTGTGAGGGGATGGCCGTCCCACGGCCGACTGGCCTATGCCGGTGATGCAGACCCGCTTCTCAGGATAGATGCCGGACTGCACCGCTCATCTCCTGGGCCTGAACATCGGGAGAAAAATCTCTCCGGCCTGCTCGAAGGACACCTCGACTTCCAGGCCGATGTGCACGTCCTCCACCGCACAGCCCACGATATTGGTCAGTACGTATAGTTCGGCCTGCTCCACCAACTCCACGGCCGCGAAAACGTAGGGAACGCTGAGGCCGGGAACCCAAGCCTGATGATTCACCGTGAAAGACGCGACGCGCGCATGACCGGAAACCGGAGAGGGAACCACCGTGCCCTCGGGGCAGGTTGGGCAGTATGGCAAGGGGGGATGGTGATAGCGGCGGCAGGTTTCACATCGGGCGATCAGCAGCTGGCCATGTGCACCGGCCTTCCAGAAGAACTCGGTGCCCTTCTCGAGGGCCGGCATCGGTCGGGGCGGCATGGATCACATCCTGCTGCTTATCGCTGCACGGCGCAATGCCCTATCATACGAGGCGTCAGAAGCGCGTGACGCGCCGGATACCGCTGGAGGACAGGAAGTTCTCGTCGGCCACACGCACGAGGTCCCTGCCCTCGTTTTTGGCAACGTACAAGGCCGAGTCCGCGCGTGCGATGAGTTCATCGAGCGAGCGCACGATGCGGTCGTAAATCGCCACGCCGGCGCTGAGGCTGACTCTCATGCCGGCGCCGGAGGATGGCAGGCGGATGCCGAAGGTGAGCGTGCGCAAGCGTTCCAGTGTGGCCAGCGCAACGTCCAGCGATGCCTCCGGCATGATTAGAAGAAACTCTTCGCCGCCCCAGCGGCCGAGCACGTCATTGGGCTTGAGCGCGCCGCGGCTGGCGTGGGCGAAGCCCTTCAACACGTAGTCCCCGGTGGCATGTCCGCAGCGATCGTTGATGACCTTGAAGTGATCCATGTCGATGATGGCGATCGCCAGCGGCGTACCCGCCTCGCCGGCCGCCGCCAGGGCCGCATTGGCGAGTTCGGCCGTGCGGCGCCGGTTCGGCAGGCCGGTGAGGCTGTCCTGGCTCGCGAGGCGCACCAGCTGTTGTCGATAGCGGTAATTGCTGATCAGGAAATACACCAACATGGCGATTACCACAACGCCCGATACGGCGGCGATCGCATTCCAGCGCAGCTGTTGCGCCTGACGTTGGGTGCGTTCCTGCGACTCCGCCAATTCGCGCTTCAACGAAGCGTTGCGCTCGATTTCCCGGTCGGTTTCGAAGCGCGCGCGCAAAGCCGCGGCCTTGCGGCTGCGCTCCGCATCGTTGACCGTCGTGTA
>Ga0302324_100006635_pt1 | contig 24847 bp, 23 predicted proteins | sample Palsa_T0_1_FD_201949 | JGI IMG/M metagenome (GOLD analysis project Ga0302324, IMG submission 201949) | Peat permafrost microbial communities from Stordalen Mire near Abisko, Sweden - Palsa_T0_1 | ecosystem: Environmental > Terrestrial > Soil > Palsa > Peat permafrost | place: Sweden: Abisko... | reverse complement strand
TGCAAGGGCAGAGGATGATTCCGTTCGTTGACGGCGGCGGACTGCAGCTCAGGTCGCAGGAGCTGCCGGCCGCCTACGCGATAAATGGCGCCTTTTATCTCGTGACGCCCGGGTACTTGCGCGAGCACCGATCGCTGTATGGCACCGACATGGTGCCGCTGATCATGAACGAACCGGCGCAATCCCTCGACATCGATACCGAATGGGACTGGCGCCTGGCGGAGGCGATGCTCTCGGTCCGAAACATAGAGCCTGAATGAGACGGGTCGTCTACCTGATCGATCAACCGTTCGACGATCGCAATTACCGGCGTTTCGGCATCCAGGCGTGGATCGACAGGAATTGGTCGGTCGAAGTGTGGGACCTGACGCCGTGGGCACACCCGCGCTTCTGGCATGAGTTCATCGCCCTTGGCATGAGGATTAGGGAATTCGCGGGCTATTACCCCGTAACTTCCGGCAGGGAACTCTCTCGCAGGCTGGCGCAAGCCGGCCGGGTCGAATACTTCATTGATCTGAGCGGAGAAAATTATTATTCGACGCGAGCGATAACGGCGCTAGCCCGCAGCGGTGCGATCAGAGTGACTTGTGCTTTAGGCTCGATCCCGATACCTGATCGGATCGAACGCGGCCGCCTTGGTGCAAAACTGGCCAAGCTCCTGGCCAGAGGTCCAAGAAACGCATTCAGATCGTTGAGCAGCGCCTTCTTCTCGAGGTGGATTGCGTCGCGTATCGCCCCGGGACTGACGGTCGTTGCCGGCCAACGCTCCGTGAATGACGCCACGCGCCGCCACACAATGATCAAGGCGCACAATTTCGATTACGATATTTACCTTGAGCTGATGAAATCGGATGCCGCATCGACAGAAAATTACGCGGTCTTCATCGATCAGGATTACTGCTTTCATCCGGAATTCATTGATCCTGGAACGGCCATCGTCACACCGGATAAATACTTCGCTACGATGCGTAACGGTCTCAGGGAGATTTCCAAAGCACTTAATGTCAAAGTACGGATCGCGGCACATCCGCGAGCGGCGTATCAAAGCCGCGGGATGGATTGCTTCGCGGAATTTCCGATTGAATACGGCAACACAGCTGAGTTAGTCCAGCGGTGCCAGGCGGTGGTGTGTCATGACAGCACCGCCATACAGTTTGGCGTGTTGTTCGCAAAGCCACTGATCTTCGTTACGACCGACGAATTGATGCTGTCTTATGAAGGTCGGTCAATCGCCAAGGTGGCGTCGGAATTCGGCAAATCGCCCGTCAATCTTGACCGCCCGGACCTTCGGACGGTGGACTGGCGCAAGGAGGTTAGCGTCGATCCCAGAAAGTATGCAGACTACAGGAACAAGTACGTAAAGACGGATGGCAGCCCCGAAATGCCGCTTTGGGACATCGTCATCGATCACATTGAGATTGCCAATTGTTAAGTTGTGATTGCTGGCGGTTGCGGCAATATGTTACTGATCATCAAAGGGTGAGGGATTCATGTTCAATTCAAAGAAGTCAAACATCGCGGCGGCAGTTGCCGCCGCGGCCTGGGTCTTCGGGCCCGGCTATGCGTGCGCCACGGTCGTCACCCCGGGCGCTCCGGTGACGATTACCCAATCATTTGCCTACACCAACTATGGCGGCGGTGACTTTGTCTTTTCCACCAGCGCCCAGGTGTCGGGCTGTGAGAGCGGCTGGTACATGAAAACTACGGATCCAGGTTACAAGGCGGCTGTCTCGGTGATCCTGACCGCCCAGGCGGCGGGGCTGCAAGTCATCGTATACGGTGACACCGCGGACCTCTGGAGCGGCTCGCCGACCGGCCATTTCTGCCGGGTCCAGACGGTCGGCGTCAGTTCCTGAGGCGCGCCTTTTCGGAGCGGTCGCCGGTGTTTCCAGGGCGTAACCTCGTTATGAAGCGGCTCAGCAATGCCAAAGCGACGGTTCTAGCGGTGCTGCTGGCGCTCGGCAGCGCCGCGGCGGGCATTGCGCCGGCGTTTGCCGGGGCGCCGAATCTTTATTTTTATACGGTAGGCGTAGACGGGTACCCAACCGACGTGATGTTCGATGGCCAGTCAATATGGGTCGCCATCCAGAATACGGGCGGTGGAACGGTCGAGAAAGTGACGACAACGGGGGAGGTCGTTTCGAGCACGCCTGTCGGTGACGCGCCTATCGAGATGGCCTACGACGGTGCAAACGTATGGGTCACCAATTATTCGTCGAGCACCTTGTCGATTGTCGGTCAGAATGGCGAGGTGCTGAAAACGATTTTCCTGCCGTTGCCCTCGCATCCAGAGGGAATACTGTTCGACGGCAAATATATCTGGATAGCAAATAACGGTGCGAACGTGAACACCGTGAGCAAATTTGATGCTGCAAGCATGACTTTCGTTGCAACCTATCCTGTCGGGAATGCTCCGGACGGATTGGCTTTTGACGGCACTTATATTTGGGTGACGAACAGCTACAGCAACAACGTGATGAAACTTGACAGAGATTCGGGGGAAGTCGTTCGCGCCTATCCCACCGGCACTTACCCGCTGTCCATCATTTCCGTCGGCGCAGACATGTGGATCGGGAATGGCGCCATTGACGCGGGATTGCCGCCGCTCGCCGCAGCGAGTGTGACCGAGCTACGCGTCAATGGCGGCGTCGATCTCGGGACATTTGCCGCAGGCAATGCCGTGCGAGGTCTCGCTTACGATGGCTCGTCGGTCTGGGCGTGCAATTCCCTTAGCAATACTGTCACGCGCATACGTGCCTCGGATGGCGCGCCTCTGGGCTCATTCCCGACCGGAATGGCGCCGCGCGGGATTGCCTTCGACGGCGTGCGCATGTGGATTGCAAACTCAGGCGACAGCTTCCTGACCATCGTTACACCCGATGACGCCCCGATCGACGTAACACCCGGGAAAGAAGTTTTCGCGTTTTTCCTCCCGGGAGTCTTCATCGACCCCAAGCTGTTGGCGCCCGTCGCAGGCAACGGCGCAGCGTCTGAAGCCGCGATAACCTCCAATAGCCCTCGCGTTTCGCCTGGAGTGGCTGCGCTTGGGGGTATCCTGGATGCGCTCCTGGACAACAACTAGGCCGACACTGATCGTCTGAAGTTGAGAACAGCTATCAAGAATGCCGTCAAGCGGTTCATTGATTTATCGGTTGCGGGTCTGGGCAAGTGCGCAATCGGGCGCTACGTGTACAGCCGGATTATTCAGAGCGCAATGCATCAGGTCGCTGAGGTCGAGCACAATGGGTTCAAGCTGACTTTCTCCACTGCCAACGCGCTGAACAAATTTCGAGCCGACACTTTTTCCACCAAGGAGCCGGAAACCCTGCAGTGGATAGATTCCATGGCACGTGGCTCGGTCATGTGGGATGTCGGTGCCAATGTCGGACTCTATTCCTGTTACGCTGCCAGGGCGCGTGGTTGTCGAGTGTTTGCGTTTGAACCTTCAGTGTTCAACCTGGAAGCGTTGGCCCGCAACATCTTCCTCAATCGACTGACCGAACAGATAACGGTGGTGCCGCTACCGCTTACCGATGTACTGGGCGTCAGCAGCCTCAGTTTGACCAGTACCGAGTGGGGTGCGGCAATGTCCACTTTCGGGCAGCCGTTTGGCCACGATGGAGAACCCATCCGCAAGGTGTTCGAATTCTCAACGATCGGTCTTTCGATGGTTGAGGCGATTGATCTGTTGAAAATTCCGTTCCCGGAATACATCAAGATCGACGTCGATGGAATCGAGCACTTGATCCTGAAGGGCGGGGTCGCTGTCCTGCAGCGGGCCAAGAGTGTGCTGGTGGAGATTAATGATAAATTCGCGTTCCATGCCGACTCGGCTAGCCAGTACTTGCGGGAAGCGGGGCTGTCGCTCAAGGAGAAAAAGCATGCCGAGCATTTCGATTCCGATCCCGGCGCTGCGCGCTACACCTTTAACCAGATCTGGGGCCGCTAGACCCCGCGCAAACCCCGGTCGACGATCTGATCCCTAGGGGCAATTCGGTGTCAAATTTCGTCTCGAACGGACTGCGAAGGTTGTTGCGTGCGCGACAGGCGAGGCTTGGGAGGGCCAGTGCCAAGGACGTTAGGGTCTTGTTGGATGGTGACGCGATCGCCCTGCTGGATGTCGGAGCCTCAGGCGGCATCATTCCCCGATGGCATCCTTTTCGCGAGAATATCGCCTTCACCGGTATTGAGCCGGATGAGCGCTCGATCCCGGAGTTGCTCGATTCGCCGGACGCAAGAGTATTCAGGAGCTACGAGATCATCCCCGCCGCAGCATGGAGTAGCAGCGGGCCGCTGGGCATATCATTCACGCGCAAACCGATGTGCTCGTCCCATTTCACTCCGAACTTACCATTCCTGTCGCGCTTTCCGGACGCCGCGCGCTTTGACGTGGTGGGTTCTACGCAGATCGAATGCCGCACTGTCGACGATCTGCTGGCCAGCACCGGCAAGCAGGTTGATTTCGTCAAACTCGACCTGGAAGGCGGAGAGCTGGCCGTGCTCGAGGGCGCCACGGGGACACTTGAAACCTGCATCGGGTTGCACGTTGAAGTCTGCTTTCAGGCGTTACGCGAAAACCAGCCGCTGTTCGGTGACATCGCCCGGTTCCTGCACGACCGCGGACTGGAATTCATGGATTTTGTGGCCCTAATCCGCTGGGGGCGCGACTCGTTCGACGGCCCGGGTCAGGCGATCTTTGGCGACGCGCTGTTCTTGCGCGGCCCCGAAAGTCTGATGGTTTTGGCGAACGGAGAATTCATGACTGCCCGCAGGGCCAGGGTCTACCTGGCCATCCTTACAATCTATGAAAGATATGACCTGGCATTGAAGTTCATTGATCTCCTTAGGGCACAAGGCGGGGTATTGACCGCCGACGACATAGAGCGCTTCAGTTCGATCGTCAGCAGGCGCAAAGCCCGCTTCTGGCGCCGCTTCCGTTTTGCTTCAATGCTCGGGCGTTCATTCTCGCGCGTTGCTGGCCAGAACTACAGCTTTCATTACCTGTATTGACTGAACGGAAGCCCTCGGATCGCCCTCCAGGCACCAATGACTATCCTCAGAGTCGGCATCGCCGGGTTTGGTGTCGTTGGCACGCGCCGCAAGGACTGCATTGGCCGCGAGGGTCGCATGCGCGTAGTGGCGGTATGCGACCGGAATTTTTCCGACGAAGGTACGCTGCCGGATGGCATCCGGTACTATCGCGACTATCGCCGTCTGCTGACAGAGGATCTGGACGTACTGTTCGTCTGCCTGACCAACGACATTGCGGCGAAGGTGACGATCGCCGGGCTGCAGGATGGCCTGCACGTTTTCTGTGAAAAACCGCCCGGCAGAAGTGTCGAAGACATCGTGCGTGTGATCGCCTGTGAGCGGCAGCACCCGGCGCTCAAACTCATGTATGGGTTCAATCATCGCTATCATGAGTCGGTGCAGGATGCGTTGAAGATCCTCCGCTCCGGTGAACTTGGCCACGTCATCAACATGCGTGGCATGTACGGCAAGGCGAAACTCATCACCTTCAATCAGCCGGACTGGCGTACGAAACGCGAAATTGCCGGCGGAGGCGTGCTGCTTGATCAGGGAATCCACATGGTCGACCTGATGCGCTTGTTCGGCGGTGAATTCCGCGAGGTGTTGAGCTTCATATCCAACGCCCATTGGGGCTATGACGTAGAGGACAACGCCTATGCGCTCCTGCGGACGCCCGACGGGATTGTCGGCATGCTCAATTCCTCGGCCACGCAGTGGCGGCACCGATTTCACCTCGACATCAATCTCGCGCGAGGCAGTCTGATTCTCGGCGGTATCCTCTCCGGAACCAAGAGCTATGGCGAGGAGACTCTAACCGTCGTGCGGGCGGACCCGGACAATGATCAGGGCGATCCCAGGGAGCAGATCACTCGTTACAACCGGGATCCCTCCTGGGACGATGAAATATCGGCATTTACCCGCTGCATAGTGGACGACACGCCGGTGGAGAGCGGCACTTCCGATGACGCTCTGCGCACCATGCAGCTGGTGTTCAAAATTTATTACGCGGACCGTACCTGGCGTGAGGCCTATGACATCCAGAACCCAGACATCCATGAATAACATCGACCGCATGTACACTTCCGACCCGGTCGAATTCGCCCGCGGCTACCTCGAGTACCTGCAGGCGGTATTGCGGCGCATCGATCCCGCTGAAATCGGACGATTCATCCGCACGCTGCTCGACGCGCGCGAACGATCGGCAACGATCTTCTTCATCGGCAATGGCGGCAGCGCGGCAACAGCCAGTCATTTTGCCAATGACCTGTCGATCGGCACCAACGACTACGACAAGCCATTTCGAGCATTCAGCCTGACCGACAACGTGCCGATACTCACGGCGATCGGCAACGATTTTGGCTATGACGAGATATTTGTTCGGCAGCTGCGCGCTCTTGGTAAGAGCGGCGACGTGCTGATCGGCATATCCGCGTCCGGCAATTCGCCCAATTTGCTCAAGGCTTTCGAATACGCAAGATCGATCGGTATCAGCACGATCGCCATTACGGCATTCGACGGCGGCAGAATGAAAGCGCTCGCAAACCAGGGTATCCATGTACCCACTGATCTCAGGGAATACGGACCAGCGGAGGACGCCCACCTGGTGCTGGATCACCTTGTAACTGCCTACCTGATGCGATACGTGAGACGTGGCTGAACTGGCAGCACTTCTCGATCTGGCCAAGTCGGCCGCTGTGCGGGCGGGAACGCAGCTACTCGAGAGCGTCGACGCGGTCGATCGTAGCTATGTCCACAGCGCGAAACTGCCGCGCGAGGTGAAGGCAGCGGCCGATCTGGCGCTCGAGAGGGACATTCTCGGTGCTCTGGCCGATTCGCAGCTGGCGGTTCTGAGTGAGGAGTCCGGCTATATTCCCTCGCCACAGCCCTCGAATCGCTGGTTCATCGTGGATCCGCTCGATGGCACTTTCAATTTCGTCAAGGGCCTGGGTCCGTGCGCAGTGTCGATCGCTCTATGGGAGGACCAGACGCCGATATTTGGCGTCATCTACGATCTCGTGGGAGGACAATTGGCCTGGGGTGGCGCGGGTATGGGCGCGTTCATCGATGGCCGCCCGATCTCGATTTCTGATACCTCGACTTTGGCGATGGCATCAATATGCACCGGTTTCCCGGTGCGATTCGACATCGAGAGCGATCAGTCGATGCGGCACTTCTGGCGACTCGTCAGCCCGTTTGCGAAAGTGCGAATGATAGGCTCCGCCGCCGTGGCGCTATTGCAAGTCGCGCGTGGATCGGCAGATGTGTATCTGGAGCAAAGCATCATGCTGTGGGACGTGGCGGCCGGTATCGCGATCGTTCAGGGAGCCGGCGGAGCCGCGGCCTATCGCCGGAACGAGGGCGAGTGGTCCTACGACGTGATCGCATCGAATGTCACTCTGATGCCGCAGGTGCCTAATGCGCAAAGAATCGGAAAGTAATCACGCTCAGCGGAGGTCTTGATCTGAGCAAGCTCAACATCAGCTCCGCCATTGCCGACCGATTGTCAGCGTTCATGAGGTCGGACGCGTTCAGTATTCATTCCAGCGTCGCCAAGACTGAATATTGGCGCTATTTCTCCGATCAGCTGCGCACTGACGTAACCGGCAGTTCTGTGGAGATCGCCGGTCGCTCCGGTTTCTACGTGCCGCCGCCGGCGTCTGCTTTGACGCGCGCGACTCGCAAGCTCGCGCGCGCCGCGAGGCAACCTTCACTGGTTGGTAGCTGGATCGGCCGCGAGGTGGCGCGCAGGTTCGCGCTCCCGCGGCTGATGTCCTGCGAACAGGCATTCGATGCCGTCATGAGCAGTGCGGACGTGTCCGTGCCCGTGATGTCGCCTTTTGCAGTGGATCATCGGAAACTTGTGCAACGCTCAAACGTCTTCGCGAACGTGGCAAGCGTTGTCCGGCATTACGAGGGTTGGTCTGGCAATAAGGCTTCGGCGAATATAATCAGCCACTACTATTATCAGAACATTCTGCGTGGGTCGGCCGAAGTAGATCAGGTACGAACGATTCTGGAGATTGGCGCGGGAAATGGAAATTTCCCCTCAATTCTCTACCACGATTGGGCACCGGTTCGAATCGTGTTGATCGACCTGCCGGAAACTTTGGCGATATCGATTCCGTTCCTGAGCAGTCTGTTCCCATCGGCCAGGATCGCGATGCCGAACGAAATTCAGGCTGGCGGCTTCCCAAAAGAATTCGATTTTGCCTTTTTGACCGTGGATCAACTCGAGGTCCTGGAGAGCGACAGCGTCGACCTGGCGATCAACTGCCATTCCTTTCAAGAGATGACACACCAACAGATTGATATCTATTTCCAACTGATCCAACGAGTGTGTCGGGAAAGGGGACTGTTCTTCACAGCCAACAGGGTCGAGAAGATACCGAGTGGAGCGGAGGCGTTTTCCGTCGAGCAACCGGATCCGCCGAACCGAATGGCGGAGTATCCTTGGAATTCCCGGAATAGCGTCCTCGTATACGAGATCTGCAGATTGAGCAGACTGGTACAACTCGATAGCCTGGCAATTCGCCTGGAACGCATTAACAAGTCGCCGAAATGATGGGCGAAGCCAATTCGGAAACGGCGTCAACGGCCCTCAACTCCCAGGACCGGGTCGCTGTCTGTTCGCGCTCGTTTTCAAGCAATGCGGTGTTGCGAGCGGAGCTGCTGGCCAGATATGCGAAGGTGACGTTCAACGATGCGGGTCGGCAGCTTGCCGGCGACGCGCTGGTTGAGTTTCTGCAAGGCCACGACAAGGCGATCACGGCACTCGAGGTCATCGATCATTCCATATTGGGGCGTCTTCCAGAGCTGAAGGTGATCGGGAAATACGGCGTCGGCCTCGATATGATCGACCTGGTGGCGATGCGCGCGCACGGCAAACGGCTTGGCTGGACGGCGGGCGTGAACCGGCGCTCGGTATCGGAGCTGGTGATTGCCAGTGCGATCTCGATGCTGCGTCACGTGCCGGCTGCTCAGCGCGAGGTGCTATCAGGCACCTGGCGCCAGCAGGTTGGCGGCAATCTGAGCGGGCGCACCGTCGGAATCGTCGGATGCGGACACGTCGGCAAGGACCTGGTGTTGCTGTTGCGCGCTTTCCAGTGTGCGATTCTGGTCAACGATATCCTCGACTTCCCCGATTTCTACGCGGCTCAAGCCATCGAGCCGGTGGACCTTGAGACGCTGCTGCGCCGATCCGATATTGTCACGCTGCACATTCCCCTGAACGACAGCACCCGTGGGTTGCTCGATGCCCGACGGCTGGCGATGCTTAAGCCGACGGCGGTGCTGATAAACACCGCACGTGGTGGCCTGGTGGACGAAGCAGCGCTGAAACACATGCTGCGCGAGCGGCGGCTGGCGGCCGCGGCATTCGATGTATTTGCGCAGGAGCCGCCCACCGACGAGGAGCTGCTGGCGCTGCCGAATTTCCTCGCCACACCACACATCGGAGGTAGTGCACAGGAGGCAATACTGGCGATGGGACGCGCGGCGATCCGCGGCCTGGACATCAATGATATCCCCGGCGGCAGTTCATGAGCATACGTCCGAGACCCTCGCTGCTGAATCCGGAGCTGCGGCGACCGAGCGCGTTGCAGTCGGTGCCCAGAGGACCGCAGCAGCTGTGGCTGGACAAGAACGAGAATCTCGATCCGCAACTGATGGCGCTGACTCACGAAGTGCTGTCGTCGATACCGCGCGAAGTATTGGCCACGTACCCAGAAGCCGGCATGCTGTACCGGAAACTCGCGCGCTGGGTCGGCGTGAGCCCGGAGTCGCTGCTGCTGACGCCTGGCAGCGATGGCGCCATCCGCCTGGCCTTCGAGGCGGTGGTTGAGCAGGGCGACCCTGTCATTCACTCGTTACCGACCTTCGCGATGTACCCGGTGTACAGTCAGATGTTCGGGGCGCGGGTGCGCGAGATTCATTACACGCCATCGGCCCAGGGGCCGATGCTGGACACGGCCAAGATCATCGAAGCAGTACGGGCGTTCAAACCGAAGCTCTTGTGCCTGCCCAATCCCGACAGCCCAACCGGCACAACGGTGGCGCCGGAGGTCATGCGCGAGATCCTGGCGGCATGCGAGGCGGCGGGAACGCTGTTGCTGGTGGACGAGGCTTATCATCCTTTTCACGAGTCGTCGGTGACGTCGTGGATCCAGAGCTCGCCTAACCTGGTCGTTGCAAGAACATTTGCCAAGGCCTGGGGCGTCGCGGGCCTGCGGATCGGATATGCGGTGGCCGATCCTCAGACCATCGCGTTGTTGCACAAGCTGCGGCCGATGTACGAGTGCAGCACACTGGCGATTGAATTCATGTGCAGGATGCTCGATCACAGTCCGGCGATGATGCAGTCGGTCGCGAGGATCAAAGATGGAAAGAATCGGTTCGAGAGCAGGATGCGATCGCTTGGCTTTGGCGTGCTCCAGACCGCCGGCAATTTCATGCATGTCGCGTTTGGTGATCGCGGGCCAGTCGTCCATGCTGCGCTGGCGGGCAAAGTCCTGTATCGCGCGGCGTTCGATCATCCCTGCCTGGCCGGATTCAGCCGGTTCAGCGCTGCGCCACCCTCGATCATGGCGCCGGTAGCCGACCTCATCGAACGGGCGGTGGTCGTTCCTGCAAAGGGCGCCATTTGACCGCCACTGACCCTCGCATCCTCGGATTCAGGAATGAGTCGTGAGCAGCAATAGTGTCGCCAGAGTAGCCATCATCGGTTGCGGGCGCGTGTCAGGGCATCATTGTCGATCGGTCGTCCAGACTGCCGGAGCCGAGCTGGTTGCGGTGTGCGACCTGGTGCTCGAAAAGGCCGATCTGTACCGCCAGCAATTCGGCGCGCGCGCATACACCAATTACCACCAGATGCTGATCGAAAACCCGCAGATCAATACTGTTGCGATCGTCACGCCTTCGGGGATGCACTACGAGCACACACTGGACGTCATTTCCCGGTATCGAAAAAGCATCATTGTGGAAAAGCCGACGTTCATGAAGCCCTCGCAGGTGACCGAGGTCTATGATCGAGCGGCGTCGACCGGAGTGCGCATCTTCGCGGTGTTTCAGAATCGCCACAATCTCGCCGTGACGCGCGTCATGCGGGGGCTGGCCTCGGGGGAACTCGGAGCATTGCGGGCGGCGGCCGTGCGCGTTCGATGGTGCCGACCCCAGCGCTACTATGAAATGGCGCCATGGCGCGGAACCTTTTCGATGGATGGAGGCTGTCTCACCAATCAGGGCATTCACCATATCGATCTTCTGCGGCTCATGGGTGGCGAGGTGGCACGGGTTTGCGGGGTCAACCGGACATTGGGGGCTAAGATCGAAGTGGAGGACACTGCGACGGCTGTGATCGAATTCAAAAGCGGCGCAATCGGGACACTGGAAATCACCACGGCGGCGCGCCCGATAGACTTCGAGGCGAGTATCTCGCTCGTATGTGAAAACGGATTGGCGCAAATCGGGGGTATTGCGGTCAACGAGCTGCAGATCTATACGCCGGAAGTGGCCGCCTGCCGCCAGAATTCCGAGGACTTCTCGGGCAACGTCTACGGCTTCGGACACGGGAAGATCTACCAGCAGATTGTCGAATCGCTGCGGGACGAGGCGCCTTTTCCAGTGACCTGCGCGGATACCAGGGCCACGATACAGCTGTTGAATGCATTCTACGTCGCGGATGAGATGCAGGCGTGGGTCGACGTAGCTTCTGCCGGCGACAGCAGCCGCTTGGGCAGCGTCAACGAGGAGTTGGCAAACCTCTACCGCACGCCGGTCAGCTAACGATCCGCGCCTCGAGCGCAGGGTCTGCGGCTTGCCGTACCCGTGCCTACGACTCAATCCCGGTGTGAGACGCAAACATGAAGACTGTCGGAATCATTCCTGCACGGATGGCGGCCTCGCGCTTCCCCGGAAAGCCGCTGTATCCGATTCATGGTCGACCGATGCTGGAACACGTCTACCTGCGGGCACGCAAGTACTCCGGCTGGAACCAGCTGGTGCTGGCGACTTGCGACGATGAGATCGCGCGCTTTGCCGCGGATAGGGGCATCCCGGTCATCATGACGGGGTCGCACCACACCCGGGCGTTGGATCGGGTAGCCGAGGCGGTCGAGCGCATGGAAGGGGGCGTGGGCGATGAGGACATCGTCGTGTGCGTGCAAGGGGACGAGCCCATGCTGCGCGCCGACATGATTGATGCGGTAGTTGCGCCTCTGGTGAAGATGCCGTCGATTCCCTGCACGGTACTGGCGATCCACATCACCGACGAGTCGCAGTGGCTCAATCCCGATATCGTCAAGGTCGTCCACAACGACGCCGGCGAGGTGCTCTACACCTCGCGCGTGCCGATTCCGCATTGCAAACACGGGTTCTCCGCTGAACTGATGGCGCGCCGGATCGGCGGCATATTTGCCTTCCGCTGGAAGTATCTGCAGGCGTTCACCCAACATCCGGAGACGCGACTCGAGCAACTCGAAGCCTGCGACAGCAACCGGATTCTGGACATGCCGTTTCGACAGTTCATCGCGCCGTACTGCAGCGTGGAGGCGTTTTCAGTGGACAGCCCGGCCGACATCGAGCTGGTTGAGCGGCACATGGCAATCGAAAGCTAACAGGTAGCGACCGACAAGCTAAGGCCGCGGCAAGCAATGAATCGCAACATCGCCTACCAGGCCGAACAGCTGGCGCGCTACTTCAGCCGCAATCGCGTGACGTGGCCGCAATTCTATGAGTCGGAGCGCCTGATGATCGACGGCCTGAGCCTCGATGCCCGGTATGAGCGACTGTGTTTCTGCGCTTTCTCGATTCGCGAGGGAAACGAGCATGGCGAGGCGCTGCGTCTGCAGCTGAAGCTGCCAGCGGAAATTCAGGATGTCATGGAAGTGGCGTGACGGCGATTGTCGTATGGGACCAGGCGGAGAGCCCGCCTGTCGGCGCAGGCGCGGTGCTGTGTTGGCGGAGTTATGCCCACGGCGGTTCGCTGTCGTCGGTACCGCGATATCTGGAGGCCAACGCGGATCGCATCCGGAGCAAGTACCTCGCATTCATCCACGATCTCGGGGAGAGCCTGATTGCCGGCCGGAGGGTGATCGATCATCTGAATTTTGGCGACGGCTTCAGCTTCTGGTGGATGACGACGATTGCGGAGAAGAGTCCGCTCAAATCACCGCGTATCTACGACTGCCTGCGGATGTTTGCGCTGGAGGAGATGATCGCGGAGACGCATCCGTCCCACCTGACTCTGGTCAGTTCCGATCGATCGCTGGCGCAGGCCATGCAGGCGACGTGCCGGAACACGAATACCCGTTTCAAATGGGAGCATCGGGGCGCAAGGCAGAAATGGTCCCTGCGAAGCGTCTACGTCGCATTGCCCTATGCGCTGAAGGCTGTGTTGAGCCTCAGACACATGATAATGCGCTGGCAGTTGCGCAAGTCGAAAGGACCGAGGTGGTTTGCTGACCGGGCGGCGATATTCATCTGCTCCTATTTTATCCATCTGGATCCGGCACTGTGCGCGCGTGGGCAGTTCCATTCCAGGCAATGGGAGAGGCTGCCGCGACTGCTGCATGACAGCGGCCGTCGTACCAACTGGCTGCAGCTTTTCATGTTCAGCGCGGCGGTGCCCGACGTCGGCACGGGTCTCTCGTGGGTACGCCGTTTCAATGCGGACGCAGCCAGCCAGGGATGTCACGCGTTCGTTGACGGGTACATTACGGTCGGACTGCTGCTGAGAGCGTTTACCAGCTGGCTCAGGCTGTGTGCCGCCAGCAGGCGGCTGCGACACATCCCGTCGGCCTTTCAGCCGCGGGGGTCCTCTCTCTGGCTGTGGCCGCTCCTGCGCGACGACTGGCGGCGGTCGCTGACCGGTCCGACAGGCATCGGCAATTGTCTGGCAGCGGAGCAATTCGATGCGGCGCTCGACGGCATGCCGCACCAGGAGATCGGGCTTTATCTGTTCGAGAACCAGGCTTGGGAGAAGGCGTTGCTGCGTGCGTGGCGCAAACATGGACACGGGCGCATCATCGGTGTCCAGCACTCTACGGTGCCATTCTGGCACCTGTACAATTTCGACGATCCGCGTTCTGTGACCGGCAAAGGCGAGTGTGCGCTGCCGCTACCCGACCAGCTTGCGGTGAACGGCGCGGTAGCTTGGACGGCCTTCATCGAAGCCGGGTATCCCAAGGGCAGGCTGGTCCAGGTCGAAGCGCTGCGTTACCTCAACCTCGCGGGTCTCGCGAAGAGATCGGGGCGCGACGGGCCTCGCCGCGATGAGGCCGCTCCTCCCGCGGCGGCGCCGCGCCCATTGAAGGTGCTCGTTCTGGGCGATCTGATTCCGACGTCAATGGACCACCTGCTGGGAATGCTCGTGGACGCAATGACGCTGCTGCCGCGCCAATGCCAGGTCACTTTCAAGCCGCATCCGGGTTATGCGGTCGATCTTGCGAAATATCGCTCGCTGGCAGCAGGCGAGACCGCCGAACCACTGGCGCAGATCCTGCCGGAGTACGACGTGGCGGTTTCCGCAAACAGCACTTCCGCAGCGGTTGACGCCTATGTGGCTGGTCTGCCCGTAATCATCGGCGTGGACGGCGATGACCTGAACCTCAGCCCGCTGCGCGGCCAAACGGGCGCGTGCTTCGTCAGTTCGCCCCAGGACATGGCCGCGGCGCTGCAGGCGATCGGCAGCGTGGGGTCGGCGCCAGACAGGGATCGCGAGGAATTCTTTTGCCTGGACGACGAGATGCCGCGATGGCAGCGGCTGCTGGCCATGGCAACGGGCTGAATGACTCCCGATCCAGCAGAGCGGGTTGAAGGAGCCGAATTCAGGCCGGAGAGCGTGCGCTCGCGCTACGTGGTCACGCTCAGTGCCCAGGTGTTCCGACTGATGCTATCGCTGATCTCGGCAACCATCGTCCCAAGGGCGCTCGGCCCCGCGGTCTACGGGAACTACAGCTTTCTGCTCTCGACCTCGACCACTTTGCGCGGGGTTCTGGACACGGGCACACAGCAGGCATTCTTTACCTTCTCTTCCCAGGAGGGCGCAAGCGGTTCACTTACACGGCTGTACGCGTTGGTCCTGTGCATCCAGTTCTCGATTGTTGTGGCGGTCATCGCGTTAGCCGGCGCGACGGGAAGGACGGACTGGCTCTGGCACGCGCAGCGACTGGATCAAATCGTGCTGGTAACGGCGCTGGATTGGCTGATATTCCTGGCCCTGTCGCTGCAGCAGCTTGGTGATAGCAAGGGGCTCACTGCGTATCAACAGCTGGTTGGCGCCGCGGTCGCCCTGCTGACGCTGATCGGACTGGTGCTGTTGCGACTGACCGGCACGCTTGGCTTCTACAGCTTCGTCTGGCTGAGCCTCGCAGGCGCGGGGCTGAATTGCATGATTCTGGTCTATAGGCTTCTGGTGGTGAACCGGGCCCTGTTCTGGAGTGGCGCGACGACCGTACGTAACTATGCAACGCGCTGGTGGCGATTCACCAAGCCGCTCATTCTGCTTCAGTTCTATTTGCCCGTGGTCGCATATCTCGGCCTGTTCCTGATCCAGAAATGGTATGGCTCGGCAGAGCAGGGCTACTACGCCTTGGCGCTCCAATGGTGCGGCTTCGCCATGGTATTCACCAACTCGGCGGTATGGATATTCTGGCGGGAAATTGCCCATCACTCGGCGGCGCAGGACTTGCGTGTCACAGCCGGCATCTACGAGCGCTTCAGTAAGTTGTTTTTCCTTCTGGCGGTGGTGTTGGCATGCTGGTTGTCCGCCAGCAGCGGGCGGTTGGTGAACCTTGTCGCCGGAGAGCGCTTCCATCCGGCGGCCGCTGTGCTCGCGATCATGGCGTTCTATCCGGTCTCTCAGACCCTCGGCCAGATGTCCATGGTGTCGCTGAAGGCCATGGAGCGCACCGGCAGCTATGCCCGCTGGAGCATTGCGCTGTCGGTGCCGGATGTGCTGCTTACGTACGTACTCTTGGCGCCGCCGAGCGCGCTGGCGCCGGGCCTACACCTGGGTGCCGCGGGTCTGGCGTTCAAGACCGCAGCGTACGGACTCGTCAGCGTGCAGGTGTTTGACTGGCTCAACTGCCATTTTCTGGGTATCCGGTACCGAGCGATGCTGGGTCGCCGGCTGGTTGCGCTGACGACGGTTGGTGCGATCGCCGCGGTGTTGCTCGGCGCGGGAGGTCCGCTATTGCGCAGCAGCGGATTTGGAGGCGTGACTGCATTGGCGCTGTCGTCCGGCGCCTACGCTGTGGCCATCGCGGCGGCCGTCTGGTGGTGTCCTGGCCTGGCAGGGCTCACCCGAGCGCAATTGTTGCACGGCGTGGCCTCGCTGCGCCGAGGCCGACGCCAAGTGCTCTCGCCCTGAACTGACAACAAAGCTGGACCAAAAGAGGCGGGTCAGTCACGGGGCTCTTGAGTAGAGGACAATTACAGGAATCGTCATGACACGAAGAATTTATATTGCGGGCTGTGGTGGCATGCTCGGGGAGGCATTTCAAAATACGCTTAGCACGAATTCAATCCTTAAGTGTACGGACATCGAGGTCAATGAGGGATGGCTGACATTTTTGGATTTCAGAGATTTTGAGGCGTACCGCAAGGATGTAACGGAGTTCAAACCGGACTATCTCTTTCATTTGGGCGCCTACACGGATCTGGAGTATTGTGAGCTTCACCCGGACGATACCTACCGCACCAATACTATTGCGGTCGAGAATGCAGTATTCATTGCAAATGAACTGCGTATTCCGCTGCTGTATATCAGCACGGCCGGGATCTTTGATGGCAAAAAGGACGTCTACGATGATTGGGATCAGCCCAACCCGCTGGGTCACTATGCAAGGTCTAAGTACGCCGGGGAGCTATTCGTAAAGGAAAACGTCGAGCGGCATCTTGTCTGTCGGGCCGGCTGGATGATGGGCGGCGGACCTAAAAAGGACAAGAAGTTTGTCCAAAAAATCATGAAACAACTTAAGGAAGGCAAAAAAACGCTTTATGTGGTCAACGACAAACTGGGGACTCCCACATACACACACGATTTTGCCAACAACGTGGACCTGCTGTTGCGGAAGGAATACTGGGGACTGTACAACATGGTGTGCGAGGGGATCACCAGTCGGTTGGAGGTCGCCCGGGAAATTATCGGGCTGCTGGGAATGGAGGGCGATATTAATATTACGGAAGTTACCTCCGAGTACTTCAAAGCAGAGTACTTTGCCGAACGTCCGCCGTCGGAGCGGCTGATAAACAGGCGACTGAATCTGCGCAATCTAAACGCAATGCGGCATTGGAAGGTGGGATTACGTGAATATCTGGAGTGTTACTACGGGGATTATCTTGGGGCACGTTAAGAGCATATGGACTGCTTGAATGAATCAGCCTCTGATCACCGTTGCAGTCTGTAGCTTCAACGGAGAGCGGTACCTTGAAAAGACACTCAACAGCGTTCTGGCGCAGGATTATTCGAATTTTGAAGTTGTCGTTGTCGATGACGGCTCCAGCGATAGCACAGTATCAATCATAAAGCGATTCGCTGATCGGCATAGATGCATTCGCCCCTTCTTCAGGGGCCATCATGGATTGCCGGCATCGAGGAATTTTTTATTTGCCCAGGCGAGAGGTGAATGGATAGCAATTATTGATCAGGATGATCTGTGCTATCCAACTCGCCTGTCTCGACAATTGGAACTCACCCAAAGGTACCCGACAGCGGGCCTTGTCTTCAGTAATGTCAATCAGGTCAATGAGTCCGACGACGTAGTAAGTGACTATTTGTCAATTTTTGCGCTGCCGGAACATCTTATACGAAGGGAGTACGCGGGAAATCTCTTGCTCAGGTTGGGCTGCTTTAGCGCTTCCGCGTCATGCTTCATAAAGCGCGACACAGTGTTGGCCGTCGGCGCCTTTGATGAATCATTTGCTTACTCCTGCGACTATGATTATTTCATCCGCGCCGGCTTCGAGGTTGATTTCGCCTATACGAAGGATACGTTGGCAGCTTGGAGGCGTCACGCTGAACAGGCCACCGCGACCTATGGCAGGAAGGGCAGTGAAGTTCGCTCATTGTATTGGCGTAACTGTCGGGGCAGGAATGCATCGATTTGGACCAAAACGGTACTGCTGGGAAAGATATTTAGGTCATTTGTCGGCGACATTGTGCGAAAAACTCGCCGGTCATTCCGATCCTCCTGATTCATGGCGCGCCTTATACCGCAGCGATTATGAATAAAACCGCCGATTTCAATAGCCTGTTGATAGGCGCGAATCTGCTGGTCATCGGCCTGCTTTTCTATGCGCTGGCGCACGCTGAAGCCAACCGATACGTCAATCAGGCATCGATCCTGCTTGGCATAGTGCTGTGCGCGCAGACACACATTGCACTCTGGCTCGAAAGGCGACAGCGTGATCCGTTTGTCATCCTCCTCGCCTTCACGATGATATTCTATTACTCGCTCCGCATCTTCACGCTGACTGTGTACGATTACTCTGACGTATTTGACCGGTTTCCTTATGACGCTACCGATTCCAATTTCGCACTGGTCGTCATATTGAGCGCAAACGTGGCCCTCTATTTCGGCCTCTACCTCGTCAAGATCAAAGGCAGTCAGGCGGTCGATGCCAGAAACTGGGAGGCGGCATCGTCGACCAGAATCGCGCTGTTGCTGGTGGCGGCAATCTTCTTCGCGTATTTCAGCGGCGCGGCCGCGATCGACCCCGAGGCCACGTCGTCGCGGCTGATTAGTATTGCTGGAATGTTTCTGGCGCCAAACATAATAGTCCTGATGTCGATGGCCTATTTCTTCCTGTTCAGAAGGACGCTCAGTCGGTCGTTCGCTGTGACGATTGCGACGTTGATCGCGCTGGAAATGATCGTACACACACTGAGCGGCAGCCGTAGCGCGATAGCGGGCATCGTACAGGACGGCATTCTGGTCGGGCTTGCGATGGCGGGTTTCATCAGAATTCGCAGGAAGACCCTGCTCGTGGCCGTTGCATTGCTGCCGCTGCTGTTGGCACTGCTCGTGGGATCCTTCGTGGTCAGCACCTACAATCGCGCTGTCAGGGTGGTGGGCGCGCCATTCGATGTGCGGAAGGCGTTTGAATCGGCGGTGGTATCGGCCGGCGACCTTTCGGTTGCAGCGAGCCTCGATCTGATACTTCCGCCCGTGTTAAGCAGGGCCGGATTCTTCGACTATGCCGCTGAGGTCATCGCTCATCGCGAACAGTATCGGTCGGCAATCAATTTATCGTCCTATGGCAAGAGCATCGTGGACAATATTCTTACGCCTGGATTTGACGTCTACGATCAGCCAAAGATCAGCAATGCATTACATTTCATCTACGGGGAGATGGGGCAGCCATCGAAAGAGCGCAGCTCAGACGACTATCAGTCGGATCAACTCGGCATCTATGGGGAGTTTTACACCCTATTCGGATTCGCGTGCCTGCCGATTCTTGCTGCGGGCGCATACCTGCTGAAGCGCAGCTATGCGAGGTTGAGGAGCGCCAACCCGTTTGCTCTGATGATGAAGAGAATCGTCCTATTGTTCGTGTTCGAGCGAATGGTCGATAGCTATGGGGTGGACTGGACGATGGTGGAAACGATATCGCTGGTGACGGCAATATTCATCTACACGTACCTCTTTGCGATCAGGCGCAGCAGGGCGCCTGGAGTTGTCGCCCGAACGCCGCCGGACGGCGACGCCGCGTTGACCAGCGTTCCGAGGCCGCTGTGATCGTGTGGGACCGGAACTGGCGCAAGGCAGGGAGGACGATTTTGTCGCGGGATCGTCGCGGATCGCGCGGCAACAATTGATGCCGCGGCATTCGAGAACTATATGGCCGACCACATTCTAGCGAACGTGGATCGCACGAGCATGCTCAACTCACTGGAAGCGCCTGGCCTGCTGGCCGATTGTCGGCTGATCGTCACTTGAATCGGCGAGCTCGTGAGCGCTGATTCACCGAGTATCCTGACGACCGGCGGCACCGGACTGGTGGGTCGCGCGATCGTGCGCCAGCTTTTGGCCGCCGGGCAGTCGGTGAGGGTGATCTCTCGTGGCGGTGAATATCCGGCGCTGCCTGGTATGTCAATCTGGCGTGGCGACGTGACCTCTGCCGGGGATGTGGCATCAGCGATGCGGGGATGCCATGCCGTGTTCCACTGCGCGGCCGAGAAGCACGACCGCGCCAGGATGGCGGCAGTCAATATTGCGGCAACCAGACTTCTGCTGGATGTGGCCTGCGACTTAAAGGTGGGGTTCTTCTGCCACCTGAGTAGTGTCGCAGTCATCGGCAGGACGGGCAGCGGGATCGTGGACGAGGCCACGTCTTGCAATCCGATGAGTTTATACGCCGAGACCAAACTCGCCGCCGAGGAAATCGTCAGGCGAGGCCTGCCTGGCGGCAGGGTAGTCATTCTTCGTCCGACAAATATTTTTGGTCCGGAGACGCTGGGGCCGTGGTTGCAGGATAGCCTGCGCTCCAAAGTGCGTGCATTTCTGAATGGCCGCGAACGCGCACATCTGATCTATGTCGAGGATGTGGCCGCCGCTGCGGTGCACTGGTTACAGACCTCCAGTGGCGGGCGGGTCGAGACATTCATCGTGTCGAGCGACGAGGAGCCGGGTAATACGAATCGTGAGGTGCGGGTAGCCCTGGCATCGATGGTCGAGACTGCAACGCGCGCATGCAGATTCTCAGCCCCGCTATGGGTGCCAAGGTGTGTACGAGCAATCAGACATGGGCACGGCAATCTCGGGAGGGTGATCTATAGCTCCCGCCGGCTGCATCAGACCGGCTATCGGCTCTCATTCGGCTTGCGAAATGGTCTGAAGGATGCTGTGCGGCTGTGGCGCGCTGGACAGACAACCGGCTGAGGCGATATCCCGGCAGCCGCGACCATCATCATGAGCGTACAAAGCAGGTTTCTGTTCAATTTCGCTGCCTCCTACTCCAGCGGCGGATACAAGCGCCTGTACCAGTATGCCAAGTGGTTCAACGGCAATGGCGGGGCATGGTTCGTGATCCATCCGCGCTGCGCCCACCTGGTGGCGGAATTTCCCCACAATCAGTTCTACATCGCAACGCCGTCTCGGATTCAGAGGTTGTACAACGATTGCGCGTATCTCACCAAAATAGCACAGGAGATCGGCCAGCCGGAGCTGTACTATGCGTACGGTATCCCGCTCTATTACCGCGTTGGGAGGGTGAATTGGTTTCATCTGAGCAACGTCCTGCCTCTCCTGGCCGGCTCAATTCCTCTAAGTCCGATCGCACGGCTGAAATTCGCCTATCTTGGAAAAAGAATGAGATCTGGATTCGCGCGAGCAGACGTGGTATCGGCGGAATCCGCGTCCTCACTGAAGTTGCTCGGGGAAGTCCTTCCCGAGAAGCTGTTCCTGTCGGTGAACGGGAGTGATGATGAACTGGCCAGCTTGAGCGTCGCGAACGATGCGGCGAAGGAGTGCATCGCAACCGTCGTAGGGACGGCCAGCTACAAGGCGCTGGATGACTCCTTCCGCCTGTTCGAAATGCTGAGAAAGTCAGACAGCCGGCTCGCTCTGATGATTTTCGGCAACCCCAAATGGATTCCAGGGGAATTGACTCGCAAGCAAAACGTTGTAGTACGGGGTATGGAGGCGCGATCGACCGTGATCGAGTGCCTGCGAAAGACCAAGATTTACATCTCCACGACGCGCATAGAGAATTCGTACAATGCGGCGGCGGAGGGAATCTTCCTCGCCGACGAATCTTACATTTCGGATATCGGGCCGCATAGGGAACTGCTTCTCGGCATGCCGTTCGAGGAAATATTGGTGCCCGGTGTGCGCACGGCCTTGTTGCATGTGCATCGAGATCGGCTAACGGGGGCAAATCTCCAGAGTTGGGAGACGGTAATCGTCGACATGATCACCCGATTTCACGAGGCGCTACGAGCTTCGCCGCATTGAAGCGCTCGTCGGATCAGTTCGCGCGCCGTTGACACGCTCCCAACTTAAGCGATAATCGGCTCGCACCGAGCCGTATGCGCTCTGTTTGATAGTCGGCGCCGTCGCGGTGGACAGGGAGTTTCCGACCCAGCGCCGGGTCCGTAATCCACAACAAGCGAACATTGAATGGGGGCATGAGCATTTCGCGACTGGGCAAGACCATCGCAAGGGCCCATCGGGAGGGAAGGCTCGCCCGCGCAATTCTGAATCGGGTCAGGCACGTCGGCGCCCTGGCTGCATGCACACGATACTTTGTCCACAACCCAGCCGCTGGGCGTGTGGTCATACACTGTCCGAGCTATGTCGCCCCCGATCCTGCAGATGGTGAGCTCGTACAGAGGATCTTTCGCGCATATCGGCGAATGAAGGAGGATCAGAAGACGGTCTCCGAGTACTACTTGCCGTCGTCGATGTGGCAGCAACAACTCGATACGGCTTACACGTCTTTCTCGGTTGCGCTGAAAGAAGAGGACATCGCGAAGTTTCACTTCTTTCTCGCGAATTTCGGCGCCTGGCCTATCTACACGGGGATCGAGTCCTCGACCCTGATTAGAGACAACGTCGGAAGTCCTCTTCGACGGTTTTACCTTCAGAACTATATATTCCTGAGTCCGTTGAAACTCTGGAAGTGGTTCCACAGCGGTCGAGAACCGCCTCTGTCTCGTCTCACGTACCCGAAACACGGCAATCAGTCGGGCGCGATTATCAACGACTGTTTTGTCGGCCCCGGCTCCTTCTTCAACGAGATCTACGGGTCCCTTCTGTCAAACCTCGTTCGCGGCATCGATCGTCCCACTGTCGCCGAACTTGGCGGCGGTTACGGCAAGCTCGCGTACTTCACGCTCCGCGACTTCCCTGAGTTTTCGTTTGTCGATTTCGACTTGCCCGAGACGGTGAGCATCGCCTCGTACTATCTAATGAAAACGTTTCCCGACCGGAAGGCACTCCTGTACGGAGAGGCCGATTATTCGCAGTCTAGCCACAAAGACTTCGATCTGATCTTCATGCCGGCGTGGGTCATCGATAGAGTGGGCGCAGAGTCGTTCGACCTGTTTACAAATAAGAACAGTCTGGGCGAGATGACGGCAAGCGCCGTGCGCAACTACATTTCTCACATAGCTCGATCGACGAAGAGCTATTTCTTTCACATGAATCACGATTCGACTCGAATGATTTACGACGGTGGTGGCTCGAGCTTGCTCGGATACGAGTATCCGGTTCCGCTGGATCAGTTTACGTTGCTGATTCGATACCCTGATATGGGCCACATGCGCTCCCAGAATTTCATCGACTTCAATAGTGACATCTTCATCTACATATACGGGCGTACTCGACGGAATTGATGGGCTTGACGACTCGCCGATCTGCACACGCGTTGAGCCTTGGACATGCAAGAAGGCGGTGTATCGTCCGCGTAACGAGATCGGGCGGCTGTTCCGCAGGCTCGAGGGTTTCCGCCGCATCTTCGGCCGTTTCGATAAACTCGACTTCGTGCTCATCGCCTTTATCTACTTCGCCCCCATCGTCGAGGGCCTCCGTTAGTGTTAACAGACCCTAGTGCCGCAGCAAACCGCAGGGCGGCAAATGGCGTGAGAAGGCTCGCTGAGATATGAGAGTTCTGATACTGGGCGCCTCCGGTATGCTGGGAAATACGGCGCTTCGGCTGTTCGCCGGCAGTCGAAATTGCGAGACATGGGGAACGGCGCGCGCGACCACCGTGCTGCAATATTTGCGGCGCGCACTGCAGGAACGCGTGGTGTGCGGCGTGGACATCGAGGATATCGACGGCCTAGCGCGCGTGCTCCTGCAGGTTCGACCGGAAGTGGTTGTCAACTGCGTTGGCCTGGTCAAGCAGCATGCCTTGGCCGACGATCCTGCAGCCGCCATTCAAATCAACGCACTGCTACCGCACCGGCTCGCGAAACTATGCCAACTGGCAAACGCGAGACTGATCCACATAAGCACGGACTGTGTCTTTGCCGGCACCCGGGGCAAGTATCGAGAGTCCGATAGCCCCGATGCGCAGGATCTGTACGGCCGCAGCAAGCTTCTTGGCGAGGTCGACTACCCGAATGCGGTCACGCTGCGCACGTCGATCATCGGGCACGAGTTGGCGAGCGTGCAAGGGCTGGTCGGCTGGTTTCTGGCACAAAGCGGGCCGATCAGGGGCTTCACGCGAGCAATCTTTTCGGGCCTGCCCGCCGTGGAACTGAGCCGCGTCATTCGTGATTACGTGCTGCCGCGGGTTGAGCTACGCGGTCTTTACCACGTGTCGGCTGCGCCAATCTCAAAATACGAGCTATTGTGCCTAGTCGCTCAGGTGTACGGGAAGGCCATAGAGATCGCGCCCGATGACGAACCGGTCATCGATCGCTCGCTCGATTCAACCCGTTTTCGGGGGCTCGTAGGCTACGATCCTCCGGAATGGCCCGATCTGGTCCGAAACATGCGTGAATTCGGTTAGTGAGGCATCGACAGACATGACGTCATCCACCCTTGCACCCGCGTCCATGCTCAAAGACAAGATCGTCCTCATCACCGGCGGTACTGGTTCGTTTGGCCATGCGGTTCTTGAGCGCTTTCTCGCGATGAACTGTGCGGAGATCCGCATCTTCAGTCGGGATGAAAAGAAGCAGGAGGACATGCGCATCCGCTATCGCAACGAAAGACTGAAGTTCTACATCGGTGACGTTCGCGCATATGACAGCGTGCACGACGCTGTCCGTGGTGTGGACTTCGTATTCCACGCCGCCGCTCTCAAACAGGTGCCGTCGTGCGAGTTCTATCCGATGGAAGCCGTCAGGACCAACGTCGTTGGGGCCGAG
>Ga0302324_100006633_pt1 | contig 24849 bp, 20 predicted proteins | sample Palsa_T0_1_FD_201949 | JGI IMG/M metagenome (GOLD analysis project Ga0302324, IMG submission 201949) | Peat permafrost microbial communities from Stordalen Mire near Abisko, Sweden - Palsa_T0_1 | ecosystem: Environmental > Terrestrial > Soil > Palsa > Peat permafrost | place: Sweden: Abisko... | reverse complement strand
TACCGTTTCCTCTTTAGTCACCCTCATGAGAAATGCGGGTTAGAGCAGAAGTACAGTCAGCGTAACGCACAGCACCTCACGGCAAAGGCTTCTTCTCAAGAAAAGCCTGCATCGCAAACTTCGGCACTAAGACGCCTGACTGTACTTCCGCTCTAAAGTTCCAGCGCCAACCTTCGCCGCACTTCGGCTACCGGCAGCTCTTTCCAGTGCTTTACATAGTTGTCGAGAGTGAACAGGCTTCTCGGCTCCATGCGATCTACGTAAAGGGTTCCGTGCAAATGATCGGTCTCGTGCTGCAGGATGCGCGCGTGCCAGCCTGAGGCCAGAATCGTTCTTGGATGGCCTTTGTGGTCGAGACAGTCCACGCGAACCCGGCTGGCCCGCTTGATCAGCGCAGTCAGGCCGGCGACGCTGAGACAGCCCTCAAAGAAATCGGCATCCAGGTCCGACTCAAGAGTAAGCGTTGGGTTGATGATGACCTGGAAGGGAACTGGCCGCCGTTCGCGCTCGGCGAGCGTTTCGCGGTGAATGTCTTTCATGTATTCAGGCTTATCTTCGATCACGGCCAGCTGCAAGTCCAGGCCGATCTGCGGCGCCGCAAGGCCGACTCCGGGTGCCTTGTGCATGGTCTCGCGCATGTTCTCAATCAACTGCTGAATTGCGGGCGAGAGGATTTCCTCGCGAGTAAGATTCCGGGCTTTTTGCCGAAGAACCGGTTCTCCGGCAGACTTGATTTCGAGCAGCATAGGCAGTGAAGTGTAAGCCAAGAGAATGATTCTATCTTGACGTAGAACCAGAAGCAGGGCCAATCTCATGCCGGTCTGCACGATCTCAATCGAGGTCGACGCGGAGACGGCGCGTGCTTATCGCGCCCAAGTCCGGCGAACAGAGGCGGAAGATTCAGGCAGCGCTGGGTCAGTGGCTGCGGGATTGGGCACGAAAGAAGATGCCCGGCTTGGATCCAATCATCGAGGAAGCCGGGCGCAAGGCTTGAGGCCAGGGGACTTACCCTTTTCGGAGCGTTCGGATACTCACGCCTCAAGCCTTCCTGAACTGTAGGAAAAGGTGACTGCTTGGCGGCCGAAGCGGGATTTTCAGTCCAACCCAGCCCTGGTCTCTTCCGCCATGTAATCGACGACCCTGGCGAGGTCTTTCGTCTCCTTGAACTTCCTGAGCTGACGGTCGGCGCCGGTGCCAATTTCGAGAATGTGGCGAATGTAGTTGATCTCCTGGCGGCTGTTTAATCCGTCGACCACGTCATCGACGAAGTCCAGATACTCGCGGATCAGGTCGCGTTCGTCCACCTCCTCCTCCTTGCCGAAATCGATCAGCTTGCCATCAAGACCGTAGCGAACCGCGCGCCACTTGTTCTCCATCAGCAGCGCGCGGGAGTAGTTGCGGAAGTCCTGATTGCGCGTGTGGAGCTGGTGGATTTTGGCCGCGGTCGCCTGGATGAGCGCAGCGATGGCGAGCGTCTCCTCGGCGCGCATGGGAAGATCGCAGACCCGCACCTCGATAGTGTTGAAAAAGGGGTGGGGACGAATGTCCCACCAGATCTTCTTGGCATTGTCGAGGCAGTTGGTTTTGATCAGGACGTTGACGAAGGCCTCGAACTCGCTAAAGCTTGAGAAGGCGTCGGGAATGTTGGTGCGCGGAAACTTGTCGAAGACTTTAGCCCGATAACTCTTGAGGCCGGTGTCGTCGCCCCGCCAAAAGGGCGAGTTGGAGGAGAGCGCCAGCAGGTGTGGCAGGAAATAACGCATAGTATTCATCACCCGGATCGCGGCCTCGCGGTCTTCGATCCCGATATGCACATGCAGCCCGAAGATGAGGTTGGCGCGGGCCACGGTTTGCAAGTCTTCGACCACGCGGCGATAGCGCTCGTCGGGATAGATCTCCTGCTTGCGCCAGTCGGCGAAGGGATGGGTGGCTCCGGCGACCAGCATCAGGCCGTGATCGTGAGCGAGGCGGATCATTTTGCGGCGCAGATCGAATAGGTCTTCGCGCGCCTCCTTGATGGTCGGGCAGATTTGCGTCCCAACCTCCACGACCGACTGGTGCATCTCCGCCTTGACGCGCTCATGGAGCAACAACTTGCCGTGGGCGAGCATCTCCGTTCCGATGTGCGAACGCAGGTCGCGAGTGACAGGATCGACGGTCTGATATTCCTCTTCAATTCCGATGTTGAATGTGGGTTGCATCTCTCGACTTTACCTCGTGACCATAGTTCGCGGGGATTTGCGTTGCTTCAGTTGTATTCGGGGTGAGAGTTTCAGGCAAGGCGATTCGATTGCCGCCTAGACGCCGGAGGCTCCAGAATAATACTTGCCGAACTATCTACGGGTAGATCTTTGCCATGAAATCGCCAGCCAAACCCGCATCCCAGGCAAGCGTCGAATCTGCGCGTCTCCCATTGACTACCTTGCTATCGCAGGTGCTGGTGGCATTCACCATTGAGTTCGACAACGAGTTCGAAGGGCAGATGCCCCATCGGACAACGATTTCGCGCAAGGCCGGAGTGGGCTCCGCTCCGTGGCTGGGGTCGTTGGCCATGTGGTCGAACTTTATCCGGTTTGTCGGAGACGGCGTTTCCGTCCGCGAATTTCAACGCCTGGCTCGGCTCAATGTCAAGAGCGCGGACATTTGGTTGACGCGGATGGAGAGTTGGTGGGGCTACGTTACGGTCTCACCCGATTCAACCCATGGCCAGCGGTCGCCACCTCGCTCCGATTGGATGATTCGGCCGACCCCCGGCGGCCAGCGCGCCCAGGAAGTCTGGCGGCCACTGTTTGGAGTCATCGAAGGGCGCTGGCGGGAGCGCTACGGCGAGGGCGAAATTGTCAGGCTCCGAGATTCGCTGTCGGCGGTGGTCAGCCAGTTGAATTTTGAGCTGCCCGAGTATCTTCCGATCCTGAGGTATGGATTATTCTCCGAAGTTGCCCTTGACCAAGAGCGGGCGTCAGCGAGCAGCGTCGAGGGAGCGGGCCAAAGCCTGTCCGCGCTTCTCTCCAAGGTGCTGATTGTCCTGGCGATGGATTTCGAGCGCGACTGGCCGCTGGCGCTGGCGATCAGCGCCAACCTCCTGCGCGTCCTGAATGAGGAGGGGGTTCAGGTGCGGGATCTTCCGCGCCTGTCCGGTGTTTCAAAGGAAGCGACGGCGATGGCGCTGGGCTTTCTCGAGAAGCGCGGTTTCATCGAGATGAAGTCGGGGGCTACCGGCCGCAGGAAACTTGTTCGGCTCACCAGCACAGGCCTGTCGGCACAAATCGCTTGTCGCCAGCGTCTTGGTGCGGTCGAGCTGAGCTTCCAATCCCGCATCGGCAAGGGTAGGCTCGACGATCTGCGGGAATCGTTGCAGACACTCCGCGATCGACGCGATGGAGAGCAGCCGGTTTTGGGTCAGGGACTGATCCCGCACCCCGGCGGGTGGCGGGCGAACAAACTCTACCTGGCTCAGACCCTGGCGATGGTTCGCGATCCAGCCGGGACCTTGCCCCATTATCCGATGGTGCTGCATCGGGGAGGCTATCCAGACGGCAGTTGAACGCCGCTATTCGACCCCAGCAGGCGCCTCTTCGGACTTTTTCTTGGTCTTGGCAGCAGCCGGCTTCTTCGGGCCAGCCTTTTTCACGGCCTTTGGCGAAGCCGAAGCCAAATACGCACCCCAGTGGAAATCCGAGACCGACGGACCTTGGTTTGCCTTCTTTACCGCCAGGTCTGCCATGTGCTGCACAATCCACTCGAAGTTCTCCGCGCCCACCGAAAGCAAGTCGGCGTCGGGCGCCGGATTCATAAAGTCGATGGCGTAGGGAATGCCGTCTTCGACAGCGAACTCAACCGTATTGAGGTCATAGCCGAGGGCGTTGCACAGCGTGAGGGAATCCTTTTCGACCCGCTTGAGCAGCTTCTCGTCGTAGTTCGGGGGATCGAGCACATAGCGTTCGGCGTGGGGGCGGCGCGGGTCATACGGCATAATCCGCACCTTTTCCTGCCCGACCACGTAACAACGGAAGTATTCGTTGAACTTCACCGCCTTTTGAAACAGCATGCATAGATCGCGGCTCTGGTCGTACGCTCGAAAGAACTCGTCGCGATCGTGGACGTGATAGACATCGCGCCATCCTCCGCCATCCACAGGCTTGAGGAAGGAAGGAAAGCCGACATATTCGAAGACGCTATCCCAGTCGAGCGGATATTCAAGATTGCGCATGGAACGGTCGGTGGTGCCCGGAGGAAAGTTTTTGTGGGGCAGGATGACGGTCGGCGGCACGGCCACGCCGAGCTTCTCAGCCAGCGAATAGTTGAAGAATTTGTCGTCTGCCGACCACCAGAAGGGATCGTTGATGACCACCGTGCCGTTCAAGACCGCATGCTTCAGTAACGCTCGATAGAACGGAATGTCGTGCGAGATGCGGTCGACGATGACCGAATAGGCCGGCGGTTTGGAAAGATAGACCGCGCCAGTCCGCACGAATTCGGCGCAAATGCCATCGAGATTGAACGAGTTAATCCGCTCGACCAGGGCGCCGGGGAAGCTATTCTCCATGCCGAAAAGAACGCCTATTTTCTTCACTTAACTCCTCTTTCATGCAGAAGATGACATGCAGCCAGGGAAAACAAGGGCTGCAATCCCACCGATTTTTCTAAAGCCAACCTTAGCCTACAATGTCCGGCGGATGCAAAAAAAATCTTGCTGGGAAGAGCGGAGGTTTTGTCGGCACGACGGGCGAAATTGGAGCCGCAGGGCACCAGCCAATTGCGGGGGTTTGGCGATGGTGCGTAAGCTAAGCTACACGCCGTGTACCAATGGCGGGATTGTGAGGAAAACCATCGAGGTTCGTGTGGAAAGCCAAGGCGTTCGCGATATTCCGCGATATTCTTAGATAATTAACGTGACGCCGGTTCCCGAGGAGACCTCATCCCCGAAATGACCACCAACCTTTCGCCCCAGGCCCAGGCGATTCTTGCCACTCCTTTTCCGGCTGAATTCGTTATGGGCGCGCGCAGCGCCGTGGAGACCTGTCTTCGCATCCAGGCGAATGAAAAAGTCACCCTGATCACCGACCATGAGACCGCGCCCATCGCCGGTTCGCTGGCTGCCGAGCTCACCGCTAAGGGGTGCCGCTGGGATGGATTTATCCTGGAGGACCTCGCGCCGCGGCCGCTCATCGACATGCCCGATGCCGTGCTGCAGGACATGGAAACCTCCGATATCAGCATCTTTGCCGTCAACGTGCAGCGAAACGAACTGCACTCCCGGATGCAGATGACCAGCGTGGTCAATCGGAGGCGGATGCGTCACGCGCACATGGTGAACATTACTCCGCAAATCATGTGCGAGGGCATGCGCGCAGATTTTCATCAGGTCGACCGGTTGAGTCAGACCCTGATCGAGAAAGTGCGCCGGGCGAGCTACATCCACGCCACTACTGCGAATGGGTCGGATATCCGGGCGGATCTGAATCCCAACTACAAGTGGGTGAAGACGTCGGGGATTATCTCCCGCGACAAGTGGGGAAACCTGCCTGGCGGCGAGATTTTCACCACTCCCGGCGAGGTGAACGGTACCTACGTGGTCGACGGCGTGGTCGGCGACTATCTTTGCGCTCACTATGGCCTGTTGAGCGCCCATCCGCTGACGATTCACATCAAGGGCAACCGTATCGTCTCCTGCCACTCCGACAATCAGTCCTTGCAGGCAGAGTTCTGGGCCTACACCCATACCGATGAGAACTCGGACCGCGTGGGCGAATTTGCAATCGGAACCAACCTGGGGCTGAAGCACGTGATCGGCAACATTCTCCAGGACGAGAAGTTTCCCGGCATCCACATTGCCTTCGGCAATCCTTACAGCGAACACACCGGCGCGGAATGGACCTCATCGACCCACATCGACGTGGTCGGTATCGGATTCAATATCTGGGTCGGATCGGCCAGCGGAGAAGAACAGATCATGCGCGAGGGGCAGTTCTTGATTCAGCCTTAGAGCATTCCTGTTTTGCTCGACCTTCTAGCGGAGCCCCTGCCGGCTTTTTCTTCCCAACCCTCCCGCTGCGTTTCCGAGGCAGTTGAAAAGAGCCAGGAACCGAATGAAAACCATCGCCAGCCGCATTGTCTACAAGAATCGCTGGATGTCTGTCCGCGAAGACCAGGTCGAGCGCGCGGATGGCTCTCCGGGTATCTATTCGGTAATCGACAAACCTACCGCGGCGATGATTATTCCTCTCGAGGGCTCGACCGAGGACGGCCACCTCTACCTGATCGAGCAGTTCCGTTACCCCGTCGGCAAGCGATATCTCGAGTTTCCCGGTGGCGCCTGGGAAGATAATCCCGGTGCCGATCCGGCAGAATTGGCGCAGGGCGAGTTGCGCGAAGAGACGGGTTTAATCGCCGGGCGCCTGACCTGCTTCGGTTTTCTCTATTTTGCCTATGGGATCAGCAGCCAGGGTTGTCACCTATACCGCGCCACAGAACTGGTGCAGGGCGAGCCCACGCCCGAACACACCGAGCAGGATATTGTCGTGAGGCGAATCCCGGTGCAAGAATTTGAGGCATTGTGCCGCGACAATGTCATCAAAGATTCGGCGTCGATTGCCGCCTGGGCGCTGCTGAAGACGCGGCAGCATCTCCTGTAGAAATCCACAGATTGCGCCTCGCGAGATATTATTTCGCTAAGCCTCAACCAGTCAGAGTCCCCGGAAACGATGAATTCCCATGCCGAAAGTTAAATCTGTCTCAGTACTTATGGAAGGCGACGCCGCGACTGCGCCAAAGAAAGTCGCAATTCTCGGCTTCGGCACAGTTGGCAGTTCCGTGGTGCGCATTCTATGCGATCTCAAGCCAGACGGCCTCGAGCTGACCCATATCTTCAATCGCGACGTTGCCCGGAAACGCGTGGATTGGCTCTCATGCCGGGTGGACTGGTCGGAGAACGTCGACCAGGTGCTGGCTTCGAATGCGGACATAATCGTCGAACTTGCCGGGGGCATCGATCCCGCGGGTCAGTGGGTGCGGTCTGCCCTGGAGGCCGGCAAATCGGTGGTCACCGCAAACAAAAAGCTGATCGCGGCCCATGGGGTTGAGTTCGAGCAGCTTGCCCGAAGCCGCAACTGTCAGCTCCTGTACGGAGCGGCGGTCGCCGGCGGCATTCCCGTGATTCCTGGCTTACAGCAGGGCCTGGCGGGCGACCATTGCACTCGAATCGAAGGAATCCTCAACGGGACGTGCAATTTCATTCTCAGCAAAATGGAGGCGGGCTCAGAGTTTGCCGAGGCGCTCTCCGAAGCCCAGTTGCTCGGCTTTGCCGAAGCCGACCCGACCGAGGATGTGGCTGGCTACGACGCGCGGGCCAAGCTCATCATCCTGACCCGCATTGGGTTAGGAGCAGAAATCGATCCGGGCGATGTGCCGGCGGGATCCATTGTCCCCATTGCCGCTATCGATTTTGCCTACGCGCATGAGTTGAAATGCACCATCCGCCAGATTTCCAGGGCACAGTTGTCCTCGAGCGGAGCCGACAGGCCCCAAGTGCAGGCCACTGTGGGCCCGATGCTGGTGCCCCAGACCTCGCCTTTTGCTTGGTCGCGCGGAACCGAAAATATGGTCATTGTGACCGGCCAGTACGGCGGGGATACGGTCTTCTCCGGCCATGGCGCCGGTGGTCATCCCACTGCGGTTGCTGTCGTCTCCGATCTTCTGTCCATCGCGCATGGCTCCAAGGCGCCTGCGTCGGCGAGCCGCAAGGCAACCGTCTCTGGCGACCTCTTACTCCGGCACTACATCCGGTTCATCGTCCAGGATCGGCCTGGCATTGTCGCTGAGATAGCCGGCGGGTTGGCGCGGCAGGGAATCAACATCCACGCTTTATTGCAACGCCCCGGCTATCCGGAAGACCGGCTGCCTTTTGTGGTGACGGTCGAGCCCTGCGCCAGGTCGGCGCTGAAGCGCGCCCTGGCAGAGATAAGCCGGCTCGATTGTCTGATCGAGGCTCCGCTGGAGCTTCAGATCCTCGAGCCGGAGGGCGGCGCAGTCTGACGGCGGTTTAGCGGGAAACCACCAGGCGGCGGTTCGGAGCGTGGGCTCCGTGTTTTGCCTCCGCCGTGGACTCGCGCACGATGAGCGCCGGTGGAAGCACGATCTCAGCCGCAATGACTCGCTCCGGATTCGCGATCCGTTCGAGCAAAATACGTGCTCCCTCGCGCCCCATCTCCTCGAGTGGTTGCCGCACGGTGGTAAGGCTGGGTGTGTGGTATGAAGCTCCCAGGATATCGTCGAATCCGATGACGGAAACGTCGTCTGGAACCCCGAGGCCCGCGTCTTTGAGGGCGCGGACCGCCCCGATGGCCGCAATGTCATTGAAGCAAAAGATGGCGGTGAAGTCCAAAGTGCGGCTGAGCAGGGCCTTGACCTCGGCGTAACCCGATTCCGGAGAGCCATCGTTGGCCGGGATGTGCATTTGCAGTTCCGGGTGCACGGCGATCCCAAATCGCTTGGCTACGTCCAGAATTGCCGACCAGCGAAACTCGGAATCCGGAGTGACCGCTGGTCCCTTCATCATGGCGATGCGTCGATGACCCAGTTCCTGCAAGTGCGACAGCGCCAGTTCGGCTGCCTGGACGTGGTCGAGAACCAGGTTGGTGACCCCCTCGGTAGGACTGTGCGCCGAGATCGCAACCACCGGAAGCGGACTCAGAAAGTCGGCGTGAGTATTCAGCAGGAGAAAGCCATCAACCGCGCGCTCCATCATCCTGCGCGGGTACTCGCGGATCATCTCCGGATCCCAATAGTGGCTGGCGGTAAAGTAGAAATAATGGGCCTCGATCAGCGCCGCTTGCACGCCGTTCATGACCAGCGTGAAGTACCCTTCGCTCAAATCGGGCGTAATCACGGCGACCGACATGCTTCGGCTCTGGCGGAGGGAACGAGCGAAATAATTAGGGCGGTAGTTGAACTTCCGCGCAGCCTCCAGAACCCGTTCCCTGGTCTGCGGCGGGATCGACTTCGCCGCAGGGGAGTTATTGAGAACCAGGGAAATGGTAGTCTGGGAAAGTTCAAGCAACGAGGCTAAGGTCTTAAGATTGACACGCTCTTCGCCGGTTCCGGGTTCACTGGGCGGTTTCCCCATAGGCGAGTTGTAACACGTAATCAATCGTTTTACCGCGACTTTCGTCACAAAAGATAGCAATTAACTAGATTCAAGGCACAGGTATCTTTCAAGAATATGCGTTGTATCGTTACCGGAGCTGCAGGCTTCTTAGGATCGCATCTGACCCAGGTGTTGCTGGCCGAGGAGCACTCGGTGATCGGCATCGACAACTTTGCCACCGGCCGGCGTGAAAATCTGGCGGAGTTTGACGAGGAAAGCCGGTTTACCTTCGTCGAGCACGATCTTATCCGTCCCTTCGACCTCGGCCCCATAGACTACATCTTCAACTTTGCTTCCCCTGCCAGCCCCGGGGAGTACATGCGTCTGGGGGTGGAGACCTTGCTGGTCGGATCGCAAGGGACGATGAATGGGCTCGATCAGGCGCGAAAATATGGGGCGGGTTTTCTCCAGGCCTCGACTTCAGAATGCTACGGCGACCCGTTAGTTCACCCCCAGCGGGAAGAGTATTGGGGGAACGTCAACCCCGTCGGCCCCCGTTCGGTGTACGACGAATCGAAGCGTTATGCTGAAGCTCTGGTCATGGCCTATCACCGCTATTACGGAGTGAATACCAGAATCGTTCGAATTTTTAATACCTATGGGCCGCGCCTGAGCCCCGGCGATGGACGGGTCATCTCGAACTTCCTGGCCCAGTCGCTTCGCGGCGAAGATCTCACCGTCTACGGGGATGGGCAGCAAACGCGCAGCTTCTGCTATGTCTCCGATCTGATCGATGGGATTTTGCGGCTTTCCCGCACCGATGAGCATCTTCCCGTCAATATTGGAAACCCGGTGGAGATGACGATACTGGACTGTGCGAGGGAAGTCCTGTCGGTGACCCGATCCGCGAGCAAGATCCGGTATGAGTCATTGCCGCTGGACGACCCTACGCGCCGCCGCCCGGATATCTCCAAGGCTGAACGACTGCTTGGCTGGCACCCGAAGATCGATCTTCGCACCGGCTTGGGGCTTTCGCTCGAATACTTCCGCGCCGCCGTAGACCAGCCAGCCGCCAAGAAGGGATGAGGGCGACTTTTCGCGTTGCGTGGCATCATTCGGTCGGGTCCCTTGAGGCCAGCAGCCGAATCCGGGGTGTCGAGTGCTGTGGCGTTCATTGGTATAGGATCGAGTCGGAAACGCGGTATTCTGCCAAATTTTATGCAGGTCATTCAGGCTGTCAATGGCACCTTTCACCATTTCGACCTGGCGCGGGAGCTCGAAGCGCGTGGACAACTGAAGCAGATTTACTCCACCTTTCCCTGGCGACGACTCGAACGAGAAGGAGTGCTACGGTCGCGGGTAAGCACCTTTCCCTGGCTCCATACGCCGCTGTTCGTGAGCGCGCGCCTCTGGCGGCTGCCTGGATCGATCGCGAACTATATTGCCTACAACAACTTCGTTCTCTTTGATCGATGGATTGCTTCTCGGATTGGCAGCTGCGATGTCTTTGTCGGCTTGTCGGGTTCAGGCCTGAAAACCGGCCAACTCGTTCAGCAGCGTGCGGGAAAATATGTATGCGACCGCGGCTCGTCGCACATTCGCTACCAGGACCAGATCGTGAACGATGAATACCGGCGTTGGGGCGTCCCCATCAAGGCCTGCGATGAGCGCATGATCGAGCGCGAAGAGGCCGAATACGCAGTCGCGGATGCGATCACAGTGCCCTCCGAGTTTGCCAGACGGTCGTTCCTAGAGATGGGAGTGGCTGCGGAAAGGGTGTTCACAATTCCCTATGGGGTCCGGTTGGATCGCTTTCGTCCTACGGTGCGGCCGTCGAGCGACACCTTTGAGGTTTTGTTTGCCGGAACCGTCAGCCTGCGCAAGGGTTTTCCATATCTCATCGAGGCATTTCAGCGATTGCGGCACCCGCGGAAGAGGTTGCGGCTCGCCGGGCCGGTCGAAGCTTCAGCCGAGGCGGTGCTGAAACGGCTGGACCTCAGTAACGTTGAAATGTTAGGAGGCATGGCTCAGCAAAAACTGGCCGAATGCATGAGCGGAAGCCATGTCATGGTATTGCCATCGATCGAAGAAGGGATGGCTCTTGTCCAGGCGCAGGCGATGGCCTGTGGTTGCCCGGTGATCAGTTCGTTTCATACCGGGGGCGAAGACCTGTTTCAGGACGGAGTCGAAGGATTTCTGGTGCCAATTCGTTCTCCGGAGGCGATTCACGCCAGGCTGGACCAGTTCGCCGCTGATCCTCAGTTGCAGAGAAAAATGAGTGATGCTGCACGGTCGCGAGTTCAAAGCCTCGGGGGGTGGAGCGATTACGGGGAGAAATACTCTTCGTTTCTCACCACCCTGACTGCTGCTTGAATTTCTGACTGGTCGCCGAATCTCTTCAGCTTCTGGGCCGGCGGTCAGTTTCCACGCCGCGCGAGCGTTGGAAAACGCAACGCCAACTTTCGCCAAAGAATGTCGCGCACTTCATCGACCCCGAATATCCAGTACGAGGCTGCTCCGGTGATCCCGGCGACAAGCGCCGCAAGCAGGCCCTGTATCAGGTAAGTGAAGCCGCTGATATGTTGTAGTGGCCACCATACCGCGAGCGAGCCAAGGGCCAGCAGAAAGAAAAGCTGATAGACAGGCTTGCGGTCCATGGAAATCTCTTTGGGAAACAACTCGCCGTTCAAATGGAGCAGATAGAACAGTTGAAGGGTCTCGGTGACGCCCCAGCAGATCAGGAAACCAGGCAGGCCGAAGCGATACATTGCGGGGACAGAAACCACAGTCATGGCTAAATAGCCGAGGATCGTGGAGTAGGAAATCTTGCGGACTTCGTTACTGGAAAACTGAAACTGAAATTTGTGTTCCTTGAGTCCGAGCACTGAAACCGTCAATCCCAGCAGCAGGCAGACGGCGGGATCATAGAGCGTGCCTTGATGAAGCCAGAGCTGCAAAAGTAGCGGGGTGGCGAGCATCGACCCAAAGGTGATGGGAAGGGTAAGCAGCAGGATGATACGCTCGGACAAATCGTAAAGCCGGTGAAGTTTTAGCCAGTCGCGCTGGCTATAGGTGAGCGTGATTTCCGGCCCGAGAGAGTTGGTCACCAGGTTCAGCAAGCGCCGGCTCATCGAGTAGACAGTCCGGGTGACGGAAATCAGCACTACCGCCCCGGGCCCCAGGATGCGCTGAATCAGCAAAATGGGCAGCTGATAGGCGAGCACATTGGAGGAGTACAAAAGTGCATACTGACTGCTCGGCTTAAGCACTTCGCGGAGCGCTCCCGGTTTCCAGTAGCGTAGCGTCGGCCGTATGGCGGGGGCAATGCGGTGCAGGTCGAGCATCAGGAACAGTACGCCGGCCAAGGTCACCGCAATTTGCGACCCGGCTATGACCGGAAAGGTAGCGTGGGTCAAGGCCAGGCCGGCTGCGCTTAACGCCGATAGAAGTTGGAGCAGGCTCTGAAAGTTAGTGCCGCGGTGCGCTGAACCCACGACCAGGTAATTTCCAATGAAGAACCCGAACAGCATGTTGACCATGATCTGGCAACCGAGGATGTAGAGAGTCCATTGGGCTTGCCTCTGCGGAATGGTCAGGTGCAGGAGGGAATTGATGGGAATAAGAAAGGCCACCAGCAGGACGACAGAAGATCCCAGAAGGGTCGCCAGCAGGATGCGAAGGCCGGCGGACTCCACCTGGCGGCATTGCTGGAGCTCGGCGCGGTTGTAGTGAATGGCCATCTGCATGTTGGTGAAAGTTTGCAGACCGTAGTTGAAGGTTGTGAGGTAGCTGATCGACGCAGTGAGCGCGAGCCATTCCCCATAGATCGACTTCCCATAGGCATGAAGGAATGCCGGGGCCAGGAGCAATTGTGAAAAGACGGTAACCAACTGGGCGCCGTTATTGGCGACCAATTGCTTTCCAATCCGGCGGAGGCTCATTTGCCCCGCTTCCAATCCGGCCCAAGCCCTTGAGGCACCCCAGGTCTCGCGGTTGAGCTTGCCAGGCGCGTCCGGCGATTTCTTCGATCAGACGAGATCACTGTGGGGCGGGGGCGGCGGTTTGAATCCGCCGTATTATTCCGAGAAGCGCCACATGCGACGCGCTTCGATAGATATCCGGACCCGCATCGGTGGTATTGAGAAGATGTATGGATTCGCACTTTTCCCTGATTTGTTGGTAGTTGTTGAAGACCGAGTACGAATACGCCAATCCGTCGCCGTCAGAGATCGTGTAGCGCTTTCCCCGGGTCTTGATAAAGTCGGCCAACGGCCACAGTCCAAACGCGTTGACGGCTTGCTTCAACAGCCGAGAAAGCCTGCGCCCCTGTCCGAAATTATTGGCATCGGAGATGAAGATCGCCTTTCGTGACACCCGCAACATCTCTGCGACCGCCCTGGAGGGAAGAGGAATGTGGTGCAACGCACCGAATTCACAAACAAGATCAAAGGAATGATCCGGAAATGTAAGCTTCATCGCATCGCCGTCAATGAGTTGTGTCTCGGTGAGGCCCTTGGAATACCCGACTTCTCTCAGTTGCGCCGACGGCTCAACGCCCACCACGGCGACGTCGGGCATTTCTCTGACGATCTGGGCTAAGCACCGTCCGGTTCCGCTGCCAATGTCCAGGACCGATTTTATCCCGAGGTGCCTGACCACCGAGATCATGAATCGCAGCGCAAAGGAGTGCTCATCATCTTCGTGAAGATGCATGCTCTCATAGCGATGGGCGGTATTTGCGTAATAGGAGCGTTGCAGCTGAATCTGGTGCAGTCTGGCGGATTCGGAAGCGTTCATCGCATCCCCCGACCCCATCCGGTTTCCGCTCCCGTGCGCTGGACGGTGACGCGACATGCAATCGGCAGGCTCCGCATGAGCTGAGATGTTCCCCCGGGGCACAGTTGGCCGCCAACCTGGCTCGCGATCCTAGGTCAACCGGCGAACGCAAACTTAGGTAATGCACCGATTGTATAGCTTGGTGCGATCGGGGGAACGCGAGAGTGCTTCGGCATGGGGCTTCAGCGAAACTTCCGAATTCTGGGAAATTCGCCCTAAGTCCTCAAGGGCGAAAGAGTTAGGTCCGGGGAAAGCGGGCTTAAGAGTCAACCCAGATGGCTGTCGGCATGGCCCACCGGACCGAAATCCGCTTGACGGCCGGAACCGGCACGAATATTTTTGTAAGTAACCAAAGTTTGTTTCTGTGAGAGCCGTCGGAAAGATCGGAACGTGAAATCCAAATCCTTCGGAAAAAGATCAACATTTGAGCTTAGCTATTTCTTACCCGGGTCATGGTCCTCTCTTGAGAATGCTATTCGAGGCGACTGGCAGATTTTGGCGGCCTCGCATTCTTTCCTGCCTGCTTAGTCCCGCAATGGGAAAATCGCCCCGCGACGGCTGTGGAATTCGCAGGAGCCCACTCCCATGAAACTGAAGAATCAGAGAGTGGTCATTTGTGGCTCAGGAGGCTTCATTGGCGGCCATCTGGTGAAATATTTGCTGGCTGATGGCGTGAACGTCGTCAAGGCCGTCGATATCAAACCCCTGGACCAGTGGCATCAGGTCTCCCGTGAGGTTGAAAACGTGGTCGCCGATCTTAGCGACCTCGGAGCTTGCCGCCGGGCTACGCAGCATGCGGATATCGTCTTCCAGTTAGCCGCTGACATGGGTGGCATGGGGTTCATTCACAACAATAAGGCGCTGTGCATGTTGAGTGTGTTGACCAACACCCATATGCTGATTGCGGCGCGGGACAGCGGGGCCGAGCGCTTCTTTTATTCCTCCTCGGCGTGCGTCTACAACACTGAAAAGCAAAGAGATTCCGCTGTGGTTGCACTGAAGGAAGGCGATGCGTATCCGGCCCTCCCTGAAGACGGCTATGGCTGGGAAAAGCTGTTCAGTGAGCGGATGTGCCGTCATTTCGAGGAGGATTTTCGTCTCCCGTCGCGAATTGCCCGTTATCACAACGTCTACGGGCCGTTTGGTACCTACGAGGGAGGCCGGGAAAAGGCTCCGGCGGCGATTTGCAGAAAGGTGATTGAGGCGAAAATCTCCGGCACGAACCGGATTGAGATTTGGGGAGATGGTCAGCAGACGCGCAGCTTCATGTATATCGATGACTGCCTGTGGGGAACACGGGCGATCCTGGAGAGCGATATCCGCGAGCCCATTAACCTGGGGAGCAGCGAACTGGTCACAATTAATCAGTTGGTGGATATTATTGAGGAGATTGCAGCAGTGAAGCTGCATCGAAGCTACAAGCTCGATGCCCCAAAAGGAGTAAACGGGCGCAACAGCGATAACAGTCTGATCAGAAGCTATCTGGATTGGGAGCCGTCCGTCTCTCTCTACGACGGTATGGCCAAGACCTACGAATGGATAGAGTGCCAGATGATGTCCGCGGTTCGAAGGTGAGGGTCACAGATCCTGCCGGCCATAGAACTCATACGCGCCGCATTCTGGGGATAGAGTTTTTCACCGGGGGCGCACGGGAGGCAATCGAACGGATGCGACGCGGCGGGTTGCTGGTCGCCCCGGCCGCGCCTGCTCTCACCAATCTTCCCGTAGATAAGGGTTATCGTCAGGCGCTCATGGAGGCCGACCTGGCCATCACCGATAGTGCATTCATGGTGATGGTGTGGAACCTGCTTGAGCAGGACACTCTGAAGCGGGTCTCCGGATTGGAATACTTCTCCCAGCTAATCGAGGATCCCGATTTCCGCCAGGACGCGTCGGCGCTGTACGTTATGTCCAGCGAAGAAAGCGCCCGCAAGAACGTTGCCTGGCTGGCCACTCAGGGCATTGGCCTCGGCTCGGAACAGGTTTATATTGCACCCATCTACGGGAGAGTGGTGACGGATCCGATCCTGGTAGAGCGCATCCTGGCGCTGCGCTCCAAGCATGTCGTCATTTCGGTTGGCGGAGGCGTGCAGGAGCGCCTGGGCCTATACCTGAAACATTCTCTCGATTACGTTCCCGCCATTCACTGCATCGGCGCCGCCATCGCATTCCGCAGTGGAGACCAGGTAAGCATACCCAAGATCGTCGACAAGCTGGCCCTGACCTGGTTTATCCGCTGCTTGTGGCGCCCGGTGCATTATGTGCCCAGGTATTGGTCGGCCCGCAAGCTCGCCTGGTTACTATTTCGGTATCGCGATCAACTTCCACCGCTTCGGGGGGCAACGGTTCAAGGCTCCTCGGCATCCACTGCTTGACATTGGGTGTGGAATTTGGCAACCCTTCCGTCATGCCTAGCTGAAATATCCGATTTTCATCCGCCCGCTGTCGGCATAGCCGGCGCGGTTGCGGCAAAATATGAATAATCTTGTGAAGATTACAGCAACTCAAGCCGGAAGGCGGGGTTTTGAAACGCTGACTGGACCAGACATTTTCTGGACCAGACATTTTAAGGAAAATGCATACTCTTTCACCGCACGAATGGTACACTTCCATTATAGACAGAGCCCAAGCCACATTGCAGATGGCAATGGCACCGCAAGTCTTTCTCCCAAAAGCGGAAACACGCTGCAACGCCAGATCCGCGGTAACTGGCAACGCTAAATTCGTACTAACTCATCGTATTGTTTTCAGTAATTGACCTTGGGGTATGCGGTAGCAATCCTATACTGGCGCATTCGCTCCTGACCTCGCAGGCTGACCAAAGGGGACCAGACATGGCTAGCTCCGACTTGATTCGTGATCTTGCAGCAGCTGATCGGAAACCGAAATTGGTACGAATGGCGGCAAAGGAAAGTACTTCCCGGCGAGCTGGGCGAACGATAGTTTCGTCTGCGCTGATGATGACCTCCGATGTGGTAGCAGTGCTGCTGGCGCTAGTGGTTTCGCTCTACGTCGGTGCGCACACCGGTCCGGCGACCATCGGGTTGCGGCACTTGATTTCAGGGATCGGCATCTCGACTTCGGGAGGCCTCGGCTACCTGGTATGGTTCATCGCCGTGCTCTTGATTGTGAGCTGGCATTACGGTCTCTACGGTCCCCTGCAGCTGAGAAGCACACTTCATGAACAACGGATGACAGCTCAGGCATGCCTTACGGCTGGACTTCTGCTTTCCGGGGGCCTGTATTTAACCCAGGGCTACCACGTTTCCCGCTCCCTGGTCATTTTTCTAGTGTGCTTTACGGCGTTTATCCTCTGCGGCCGCCGGCTCTTGGATCGAGTTATCACCTACCGTGAGTACGAGCGCGGGGTCAATACTCGCAATCTGGTGATTGTCGGTTCGACCCAAATCAGCATGGCACTGAAGGAACACATCTCCCGCCGGACCCACCTCGGCTACACGTTTCGCGGTTTCGTTAGTATGCCGGGCATGAACAGCATGGTCCTCGCTCCGGAGGAAGTTCTGGGGGGAATCGCCGAGATTCGCCAGATAGCGAAACAATACTTCATCGACGAACTGGTCATCGCCGAGCCGTGCTCCGTCGATCAGGTCATCTCCATCCTCGAGGACGCGCGGGAAATCGATATGGATGTGCGGGTTTTGCCGGGGTATTACGATTCGGTGACCGCCGATGCGCCCATCGAATACCTTGGAGATTTCCCGGTGATTGCGCTTCATCGCGGCCACGTCCCGGTGTTTGCCATGGCGTTGAAACGGGCTTTTGACATCGGACTGTCGCTCGGCGCGCTGATTGCGGCGGCCCCGGTCATGATTGCGATCGCCATTGCGATCCGGCTGGAGGACGGAGGGCCGGTCTTTTACATTTCTGAGCGGGTCGGCAAAAAGGGCGCCAGCTTCCCATGCTACAAGTTCCGCTCCATGGTGCTGAACGCGGACAAGATCAAGGCACAGCTTGCCGCGCAGAATGAACGTACCGGAATTCTCTTCAAGATGAAGGACGACCCCAGGATTACCCGGGTGGGCAAATTCCTGCGCAAGTACAGCCTGGATGAGCTCCCGCAGCTGTTCAATGTACTGCAGGGAGATATGAGCGTGGTTGGGCCTCGTCCGCCCATCGCCAGCGAAGTGGCAAGGTACGAGATTGACCACTTCCGCCGTCTGGAGGTCCTTCCCGGGCTGACTGGCTTGTGGCAGGTTCGGGCCCGCCAGGATCCCTCGTTTGAACGATATATTGCTTTGGACACCGCTTACGTTGAAAACTGGAGCTTTTGGCTGGATCTGAAGATTATCCTGCTTACTGCGAGCGCCGTGATGCGCGGTACCGGCGCCTAGGTTACGCGGATCGGTCCAGGGAATCTCAATATGGGCGCACCTGAGCACCCATACTTGCCAGTATCCGAAGGGTCTAATTTGACCCAACAAAAATAACTTCTGCAGCATCACATCTTCTCTTCCCAAACATTATTTCCAAGTGAGATACTTTCTCTCTGTTGACCTACTGTTGTTAAGGCGCGCTCAAGGACCCAACAGGCTCCAGTTGTGAAGCCTCTGCAAGTGGTCGAGTAGTAGAGTGCTTGCGGTCGTTGCTGGATAGCCACATCGTGGCGATTCCGGAGGGATCGTATGCACCTGCGGGGGAGAGATGCACGAGTTAGTTACCTGGTATTCAAGCTGGTCCGCAAGTCTATACGTTTGGACGCGGACCGTTGTCGGAATCGTTTTGTGGGTCTGGGTGGTGAGTGGAGCGATCTTCGGATTGCGCTTTCTGGCTTTCGTGCTTTTGGAAAACCATAGCGGGTCGTCACCTCTAGCTGCGACTTCGGTGCGTGTTCCCTTTGCAATCGATCGATTTAAGCGAGATTCCCGCCCGGATTCGCCCCAAAAATAGAAAGAATCCCCCAAGAATAGAAAGAATCAATGAGCGGCAGACGCCTGAAATGACAAACCGGGAACGCACCCAGCCCGCAGTGCATCGATTTCTCTAAAACCCGACCCTCTCGTACACTCTCTCACCCGTTGGGTTTAGCAGATCAGCATAAACCTCTTCAATCTGTTGGAGGTATTGGGACATTTCGAACTGTTCCAACATGCGCTTTCTTCCGGCTTCACCCAACCTTCTGGCTTCGACGGGATTCTCGAGCAGTGCTTGGATTGCGACCGCCAAGGCTTGGGGATCGGCGGGGGGGATCAGCACACCGGTTTCTCCCTCGAGCACAATCTCGGTCGGGCCACCCTGCGCAGTTGCGATCACTGGCTTGCCCACCGCCATGGCCTCGAGAATTACCAGCCCGAATGGCTCTGGCTGGGTTGAAGGCAAAACAAAGATATCGAAAGCGGCAATCAGTTCACGCGCATCTTTGCGATACTCCACGATCTTCACCATCTCTTCCAGATCGAGCGACTGAATCAACCGACGGATGCGATCCAGATGATCAAGATGCGTCCGTTCGTTATGGAAGACGCCGCCAATGGCTACAAATCTGCAGTGGATCCCTTTGGAGCGGATAATAGCTGCCGCCTGCACCAAGACTTCCTGTCCCTTCCAGGGAGCAACCCGGGCTACCATTCCTATCACCGGGACTTTGACGTCGATACCAAGTTCATTTCGGATCTCTTGAGCGGTTCGATTCGGAGACGCCGGCAGCGGAATACAGTTTCGAACCACCTGCGTGATCCCGGCGGCGTCGGGTTGATCCTTCAGAAAGTGGTCGCGAACGGAGTCCGATATGCAAATAATCTTGCGCGCCGTGTGGCGAATGATGGCATGAATCCATCTTCGGATCAGTTGTGGACGCAAGAGAATTTCCTGGATGTGCACCACCAGCGGCGTGCCAGTCAGGAACGCAATCATAGGTCCAGCGAGCACCGCCGAGGTAGTGCTGTGGATGAGCTTGATCTGTTTCCTTCGCAGGAGCCGAAGTAGCGCCCAATTACCGAAGAAAATGCGCTTCATCAGCGAGAAGAAAGCCCACGGACTGATATACCGGCGGCGCAGAACCAGGGTCGGCAAATGGTAATGCTCGATCGAGGCCGCTTTGAGTTCACGGGAAAGAAGCCCAACGTGTTTCATATCGTCGGGAAGCACGACGATAGGCTCGAACTTTGACCGGTCCAGCCGCTTGACTATATCGAGAATCAGGATGTCGGAGCCGTAAAGATCATCGCAGGTATGCAGGAAAAGGATCTGCGCGGGGCTTTCTGTCGCCGGAGGGGTCTTCAAGCCTCTATCCTATTTTCAAAGCGTCACTACACATCTGCCAGCGTAGATCGCGACTCCCGAGTGCGGATTCACGACATCGGATGAGATTCAATTTCGCTCCAAGTTACATGGCGCCAGAGCCGCGCAGGACCGCAGGTATAGTGCTGATCAGAATCTTGAAATCCAGCCAGTGAGACCATCCATCGATGTATTCCATATCCAGCTCCATCCAGCGATCGAAGCCAACGGAATTACGCCCGTTTACCTGCCATAGGCAAGTAATGCCGGGCTTAACGCTGAAGCGGCGTCGATGCCAATCGTGCGAGAAGCGCAGGTAATCGCGCACCGACAGCGGGCGGGGTCCGACCAGGCTCATGTCTCCGGCAAAAACATTGAACAATTGGGGCAGCTCATCGAGGCTGGTTTTACGCAGAAAAGCGCCGATTCTGGTTACCCGGGGATCATCCTTCAATTTGAAGATGGGACCTTGCTGCTGGTTGAGATGTTCAAGCTGGATCATTAACGCTTCTGCATCGACAACCATGGTCCTGAACTTATAGACGCGAAAGCGACGTTTGCCCATTCCAACCCGCTCCTGGGAAAACAATATCGGCCCCGGCGATGTCACTCGGATGGCCAGGGCTATGATCGCCAGCAGCGGCAGACTCATGCAGATCGCGGTGGCAGATACAGACAGGTCAACCAAGCGCTTTGCCGCCAGGCTCAATTCGCTGCGGTTAGGAGCAAGGATCGTAATCAGCCGCTGGGCGTTCTCACCGCCTTCCAGCCGGTCTCCCTGGCTATCGAAGAGGCTAGCCTCAAAACGGACTACGATACCTTGTTCGCGGCATAACTCGATGACCTGCTGGGTGAGCTGGTAAAAGGAGGCCACCGGAAGAGCAATGATTACTTCATCCAGAGCGAGCGTGCTGAGAAACGTACCCAGGTCGCCGGGACCGCCAAGCAAGGCGGCTTTGTACTTTTCAGGTGCGCTCTCGAAGTGCCACCGGTCGTCTACAAATCCCGCCAGACAATAACCTGGGCGGCTGTCTAGAAGCAGGTTGTCCGCCACCGCCACCGCTCTGCGGTTGGTGCCGATGACCACGAAATTGCGCAGGTGTCGAGCCCGACGGCGGAAGACTTCAGCGGAGAGGCGCATGACAACGCGCGCCAGGATAAGTCCGCAGAATGCAAAAATCCAAAAGCAAAGAACCACTTGAGCCAACGGGTACCAGACGATCGGGCTAGGCACGCCAACCACGCAAAGCCAGATAAACATGCACAAGGCAGCCAGCGCAGTGGCGCGAGCGATCATCAATATTTGTTTTTTCCCATTGGCAACGCGGTATGTCCCGGACGCTCCACTCGAGACCAGCGCCAGATGCCAGGCAAAGAGGAGGGCCAGGAGGATCAGCAGCTGCTTCGCCGGATGTAGAAGTGGAACGATGCCGGTCTCCCAAACCGGGCGGTTGACGAGTGCGGATGCCGCGGTTAAGCACAGCCCACAGAGCGCAAGGTCGGTAAACACTCCGAGCTGAATCGAAATTTTCCTGGCTTCCTGATCCACCACGATCCTTTGCAGTTCGAAGCGCAACACCGTGTCGAGGAAGGAATCTCCAACCTCATTTTCGCTGAAGCCGGACTTAGCCACCTGCGATGGTGACGATTACATATAACTCATCGCCGGAGCGAAGGTCCGACGGCGGGTGGCCGGCATGAACCACGTCGTCATTCAAGACCAGAGCGAAGCCGGCGGCCATGCGGCCGGAACTCGTAAAGATCCGCTCTGCTACCGATGGATGCTGAGCTCGAAGTTCCCCAACCACCGTATCCCACGAGCCGGGCTGGAGAGCTACTGTGGTCAGTACAGACTTGCCGACTTTGCCATCTTGCGAAAATGGAAGGGTTAACTTAACCAAGGCCTAACCTCCGGGCTTGCGGTTCTTACATATTTCTTGCCAAACGAAATCCGAGATCCCAGGCTGAGAACCCCGGCGGGTCGTGAAAGCGATAGCGCGTTCTGCACATCTCGGAGAGTGCATGAAAGCTCCCGCCTCTGCACACCTTATTCGAACCCGCTGACTCGGGTCCGGGCGGATCGACCGCCGAAGATCGAGCATAGTAGTCCTGATCGTAGCTGTCATTGCACCACTCCCAGACATTTCCATGCAGATCGAATAAGCCAAACTTGTTTGCTTCCAGGCTTCCCACCACGTGGGCCTGCCCTTTGGAGTTCATGCTGTACCAGGCATATCGATGCAAAAGGTCCTCGTCGATACACGACCACTCGCCTTCCCCGCCACCGCCACAGGCGAACTCCCACTCCGCCTCGGTCGGCAGCCGGCAGCCCATCCACATGGCGAAAACGGCGGCCTCGTACCAGGTCATGCCAATGGCGGGCTTCTGCCGATCCTTCGCAGGAACCGTCATCCAACGCTCGTCGAACGAGCCAAGAAGCTCATTGGTAACCGGCACGGCTGCGATCTTGAATGGGGACACCCAGACGGTGTGGCGGGGAGATTCCCCGACGAAATGGGCGCATTGCAAGTTGCATGTTCCCATTTCGAACTGCCCACCCTCAAGCTCACGCATCGCCGGGCTTACATATTCTTCGAATCGGTCCTGGCTCCTGGCGAGAAACCCGTTCACGAGCAGCTGGTCGATCGCTTCGCGATCCCCAGTTCGCAGAAGCTCGGTCACCGCATTGAAGATTGCCTGTGAATCTTTGTGGGTTGGGCGCCCGTGCTGATCCAGAGAGAGGAGACAACGCGCCTGGCAGATTGCCTGGTTGCGCCGGTCTGGCAGACCATTCGAATGAGGGCCGGAAGTTGCGCTGTGCTCGCCTGGTGTGATGACGACCGGCAGCTCTCGCACCCCCGTCCGCCCGGTAGCAAAGGCGCGCATTTGAACGTTGTGCTCATTGCGGACGGAAACGATCATGTGCCAGAGGTGGTGAACCCCCTGCATGTGCATTTCGTAGTCGATCGAGGAGAAATTCGCCGGATGGCGGAGATGGCTATGGAAGACTCCGATCGGCACCATGCCCAACTTCCACATCCGCTTTTGCATCCGCCAGGATTCTTCCGGCGTAGCGACGAAGCCTGCGTCCTCATGCTCCAGAAAGTACTGGCCGTAAGACTCGAAGGTGCCCTTCCATTCGGCGCTGTTGCGGATGTTGCTTTCGAATATAAGAAAATCGGCAGGCTTCCTGGGGTCGCCTTCGGAGATGAGATAACCGAAAGATTTGATCGGCAGCCGGCGCCTGATCTCAGCCAGGAGTCGTTGCTGCAACGGCTGCGGCAGTACGATCGGATTGTCGTGGGAGGTACATCGGTTACCCAGGTCCGAGATATTGTCTGTGATCATGCTTCCGCTCCTCTCAAATCTTGCTGGAAATCGAGGATTACCGGGCCAGTGAGAAACGTTCTTCAAAAGGAGGTTGGCCGTTTTCGCGGAGAACTCCGCGTTTGGGATCTTCTTTCAGCCGGTTGAGCAGCTTGTAAATACTTTCAACCTGATCGGTCCGGCCTATCTTAGCCGCAATTTCCTCAGCAGTTTGCGGTTCAGCGTCCCTCAAGTGCAACAGCACAGCTTGTTGAAGCTCCGCGATCGGAGATGCGACATGCTTGTCAACTCCAGGTTGACTATATGCATTCACATTGATCAGTTCAGCATACAGGCAAACCGCCCGCTCGAAAAGCGCAATCAGCATGCCCAACGATCTGGCCGAGATATCGGGCAGCGAGATGGTTATCGAGTCGCGTCCTCTTTCGTAGAGTGCGTTCCGAGAGCCCTCAAGGGAGGCGAAGAGATAATCGTCCAAGGTGACCTCCGGCATCAGCTCAACGGCAGACCGGTTTCGTCCTCCGATGGTGTGAACAAAGGTAACAAAGAAGTCGTTGGCGCCGTCCCGTAACTGCTGAAAATAGGAGTGCTGGTCGGTCGACCCCTTATTCCCATACACCGTCAGCCCTTGGCGCACCAGGACTCCGTTGCGATCGTGCTTCTTCCCGATGGACTCCATGACCAGCTGCTGAACATATCGCGGGAGTACGGACAAGCGGTCTTTGTAGGGGAGGACAACCATGTTCTTGCGGCCCGTGCCGTCTCCCATCCAGTGCCACATCGCGGCGAGCAGCGCCGCAGGATTTTTCTTCAGGTCCCGTTGCCGGGTGAGGCGATCCATAGCGGCCGCGCCCTCCAGCAAAGAGAGTATGTCGACTCCCTGCAGGGCTGCGGGTAGTAGACCCACCGCCGAAGTCACTGACGTCCGCCCTCCCACCCAGTCCCACATGGGGAGACGCTCCAGCCATCCCTCCTCGACGGCGCGCCGGTCGAGATCCGACCCTTCCGTGGTGGTGGCGATGGCGTGACTGGCAAAGTCAAGGCCGCTCCGCTTGAAGATCGATTCCAACTCGAAGCCAACATAACGCGGTGTCGGCGTAAACCCACATTTCGAGACCACGGATACCAGCGTTTCCCCCAATTTGCCTTCGAGCAGATCGATCACCGAATCGATTCCGTCCGGATCGGAGTTGTCGAGGAAGTGCACCGTGGCAAGATCTTTGCTGGTTTTGAGGGAGCCGCACACCAACTGCGGCCCCGTGGTCGAGCCCCCGATGCCGACATGGATAACGTGCTTGAAACGCTGATGCTCGCGCCCCAGCGTGCGGTGGTGAAACCGGTCGGCCACCGACAGGATAAAGGCT
>Ga0302324_100006631_pt1 | contig 24865 bp, 23 predicted proteins | sample Palsa_T0_1_FD_201949 | JGI IMG/M metagenome (GOLD analysis project Ga0302324, IMG submission 201949) | Peat permafrost microbial communities from Stordalen Mire near Abisko, Sweden - Palsa_T0_1 | ecosystem: Environmental > Terrestrial > Soil > Palsa > Peat permafrost | place: Sweden: Abisko... | reverse complement strand
CGTCGACCTCGATGAACGCGACGAGCTTTCCGGCCGCCTCGCCGTTCAGCGCCGCGGCGCTGACGCAGTCCGGCTCGACGCTCTCGGGCGGTTGGAGCGCGGGGGCGCTCGCCGCCGGCACCGCATCGCAGCCGATCCTGGCCGACAAGTCGGGCACCTATCTCTACGGTTGCTTCTTCCACTACGGTGCGCCGATGCGCGCCGCGATCGTTGTTCCGTAAGCTCGCGGTCGTGACCGCGCTGTCGGCGCTCCTCGCCGGCGCCGCGCTCGCGCCGCGTCCCGCCCAGGCGATCCCGATCTTCGCGCAGCGCTACGGCTTCCAGTGCGGCGTCTGCCACTCGGTGTTGCCCGAGCTCAACGCGTTCGGCAACGCGTTCCGCGACAACGGCTATCGGCTACCCGGACTGTCGAAGCACGGCACGACGATCTTCGCGCTGCGCGAGCAGGTCGGCTACACCGAGACGCCGGCGCAAGGCAGCGAACGCACCGTCCCGGCCGGCGCGATCCTCGGTGCGGCCGAGATCGGGGAGGTCGAGGCGTTCTTCCACGATAGCCTGGGCGGCGAAGGCGGCCCGTCGTCGCTGTTCTTGGGCTATCTCGCCTATCGCGACGAGCCCTCGAAGATCTTGTTCCGGTTGGGTCTCTTCGAGTTGCCGCTGGTCCACTCGCCGGCGCAGCGCAACGACACGCTGACGACCTACGGCTACGAGGGGACCCGCTTCGGTTTGGACGACCTGACGTTGGCGACGCCGCGCTGGGGGATCGAGGCGGAACGGCAGATCGGCGTCGCGACGCTGGCCACGACGATCGCGGTCGGCAACGCGGCGGGTTCGGCCTACGGCGGCAAGCCGGTCGAGACCGGCACGTCGCAGACGTTCGCCGCGCCCGAGTACGGCTTGTATCTGCGCGTACCGGTGGCGGAGGACGTGCGGGTCGGCCTCGACCTGCTCGACGGCGACGCGGCGATCGCGCAGCTGGCACGCCCGACCTTCGACGACGCGTACACGCGCGAAGGCGTCTCGCTCGACGCGCAACGCGGGCGGTTGCAACTGCTCGCCGAGCAATGGTACGGACGTGACGTGAACGCCGACGGCGCGGGCGATCCGCTCGGCTCGACCGGCGGGTTCGTGCGGCTGCGCTGGGCGCTCGGCGACCACGCCTTCATCGGGGTCCGCGAGGACGCCGCGGCGGCGCCGGCGGCCACCCGCTCGCTGCTCTGGTACGCCGAAGCGCAGGTCGGCCGCCACGCGCGCGTCCTGATCCAGCAACAGCGGCCGATCCCCGGCGGCCCGACCTCGCTGGGCGGTGCCCTGACCTTCGGCTTCCCCTGGCCCTGGGGGCAGTAGGGGGTGGGGTCCCGCCGCCGGGGGCGGAGCGCCCCGAGACCGAACTCTCCACCATGCTCGCCACCACTCCGTACCAGTATCTGCTCCTCGACCTCGAGAACGGCGTCGCGACGCTGACGCTGAACCGGCCCGAGAAGCGCAACGCACTCTCGCTCGAGGTGATGCTCGAGTTGATCGCCGCGTTCGAGGCGCTTGGTGCCGATCGAGCGGCGCGAGTCGTCGTGTTGCGCGGCGTCGGGCGTGCGTTCAGCGCAGGGCACGATATGCGCGAGCTCCTGGCGCGCACCGTCGAGGAGTATCGCCACACGTTCGACGTCAGCGTGCGGCTGATGACGGCGATTCAGGCGATCCCGCAGCCGGTGATCGCTGAGATCGCCGGGATCGCCACCGCGGCCGGCTGTCAGCTCGTCGCGACGTGCGATCTCGCCATCGCTTCGAGCGAAGCCTCGTTCGCGACGCCGGGCGTGCAGATCGGTCTGTTCTGCACGACGCCGATGGTTGCGCTGACGCGCGCGATCGGCCGCAAGCGTGCGATGGAGATGCTGTTGACCGGCGAGCCGATCGACGCGCGGACCGCGGCGGATTGGGGCTTGATCAACCGGGTCGTGGCGCCCGCCGAGCTGGCCGCGACGACGCGCGCGCTCGCCGCCCGGATCGCCGGCGCCGCGAGCTTCGTGGTCGGACTCGGCAAAGCGGCGTTCTACGCGCAGATCGATCTCGACCAACCCAAGGCCTATGCCTACGCCAAGGAGGTCATGTCGATGAACGCGCTGGCCGAGGATGCCCAGGAAGGGATGGGCGCCTTCGTCGGTAAGCGCGCCCCGGTTTGGCGCACCTGAGCCGGGGCCGCTCGGGATTGGGTGTGGGTTAAAGGAGTTTTTACGCAAGCGGCTCCCGGGGCCGAAGGATTCCCAACCGGAGTTCCCAATCAGTCGTCCATCGCTCGGTGTGGGCCGCGCCGTCAGGCGCCTGAGATCGTCGCCCACACCCGGTAGTAGGGCAACCTGCTACGCGACGGCAACAAGGCCCGCCCACGGCGGGTCTTGTTGTTTCTTGGCCGAACAGGCGGGCCCGTGACGTATCGGCGCCTCCTGCTTGGTCTGCTGGCCCTGGGTCTGCTGGCCTGCCTCTTCATCGCGGTCCGGCGCGAGCGGCACGAGCACCGCGCGAACCGAGTCGAGATCGTGATGGACGATGTCGACTTTCAGGCGTTGGCGCAGTCGTACGGCTACGACCAACGCAAGCTTCTGCGCGCCTTCAAGGCCGTTGGGCTCACTTCACTTGCTGTGCAAGAAGAGCTTGGTAGCGAGCTCGTCTCGGGCACGCCGAGCGCCGCCGCCTATACGGGCGCGGCGCTGCTCGACCAGGCGCGGCTGACCGGTCTGACCGACCCCGTCCTGGCCGGCCTGTACCGCGCCGGCCGGCTGCGCGCCGACGAGATGTATCTGCTCGCTTTCGACGCGCCGACCGCGGCGCGGTACGCACAGCAGCTGCCGCTCAAGTTCTCGGCGCACGCGGTGCGGCTGCTGCACGCCGGGTTGCCGGCGGTCTACGCGATTCGCACCCAGAGCGACTACTTCCAAACGGTCGGGCTGGGGCTGCCCGCCGACCGCGTCGCGCTGGCGCGCGGGCTGCACCTGGACCTGGTGCCGCGGCTGCAGAACGACGAGCGCTTCAAACAGGCGCAGATCGAGGCGCTGCTGCGCGACGCCGTGCACGGCAGCAAGGTCGCGACAGTCGTCTTCTTCGGGCTGCGCAACGAGGTGCTGGGCTATCCCGATCAGCTCCCCGCGACCGCCGACGCGATGAAGGCGCTCAAGCTCGACTTCGGGACGATCGAGACGTACGATCCCAAGCAGGACCAGTTCGGGAACGAAGGGCTGGCGCGCGAGCTTCCCAACAACACCGTCCGGGTCGAGGCGATCAGCAAGCTCGAAGGGGACAAGCTGCGACCGGAGGAGATCGTCGAGCGCTACGTACTCGGCGTGCGCGAACGCAACGTGCGGGTCGTCTATTTGCGGCCGTTCGCGCACTCGTGGGACGGCCGGTCGATCGAGATGACCAACGTCGAGCTGGTCCGGCGGATCGCGCGCGGGATCGCCGCCTCGGGCTTGCGCCTCGGCGCCGCCTCGCCGTTCGACACCTTCACCACCCGCTGGTGGGAGATCGCGATCGCCTCGCTCGCCGTTCCGGCGGGGGTCTTGCTGTTGCTCGGCGCGTTCGGGCTGGGCGAGACGCGCTGGCTGATCGCGGCGGTCGCGCTCGACCTCGTGCTGGTGCTGGCCGGCTTCGCCGTCCACCACGACATGGCGGTGCGCAAGCTGCTCGCGCTGATCGGCGCGATCGCCTTCCCGCTGGCCGGCTTCGCCGCGATCGCGCCGGCGCTGCGCGCGCCGCGCCCGCCGACGACCGGCGAGGCGATCCTCGACGGGATCCGGGTCGTCGCGATCGCGACCGCGGTGACGCTGGGCGGCGTGCTGGTCGTCGTCGGCCTGCTCTCGACGCCGCTGACGATGCTGGAGATCGACCGCTTCAGTGGGGTGCGGTTGATCCTCGTCCTCCCGCCGCTGCTGGCGCTCGTCCTCTACCTGTTGACGCCGCGCTGGGGCGCGCGGATCCCGCCCGAGCGGCTAGCCGCCGCGCCGGTCACCGTGCTGCAGTTGCTGGTGGGGATCGTCCTGGTCGCCGCCGGCCTGCTGATCGTCGTGCGCAGCGGGAACCAGAGCGAGATCGCGCCCTCGTCGCTCGAGCTGGCGCTGCGCGCGCACTTGACGACCTGGCTGCAAGTCAGGCCGCGTTTCAAGGAGTTCCTGGTCGGCTTCCCGGCGCTGATGCTCGTCCCGGCGCTCGTCCCGGTCGACCGCGCGCGTTGGGGCTGGCTGTTCGCGCTGGCGATCGGCGTCGGCCTGGGCGACGTGATCGACACGTTCTCGCACCTGCACACCCACCTGGCGATCTCGGCGCTGCGGCTGATCAACGGCGCGGTGATCGGCATCCTGGTCGGCGCGATCGCGATCGCGATCTACCGCCGCCTGCGCCCCTCCGGCGCGTGAGATGGTGCCGCGTTTCTTGCTCAGCGGGTATTACGGCTTCGGCAACCTGGGCGACGAGGCGCTGCTCGAGATCATCGTCGGGCGCCTGCGCGCCCGCTGGCCGGCCTGTGAGGTCGACGTGCTGAGCGGGGACCCGGCGCAGACGGCGCGCACCTTCGGCGTCGAGGCGACGCCGCGGATGGACCGGGCGCGCGTCCGCGGCGCGATCGACCGGGCCGACGTCGTCCTCTCCGGCGGCGGCGGCCTGCTGCAGGACGCGACCAGCCTGCGCAGCCTGCACTACTACAGCGCGGTCATCCGCTCGGCGGTGCGCGCCGGCAAGCCGACGATGATCTTCGCCCAGTCGGTCGGGCCGCTCGACTTCTGGGGACGCGCCGTCGTGCGCAACTTCTGCCGCGGGCTGACCGCGGCGACGGTCCGCGACGAGCGCTCGCGCACGCTGTTGCGCGAACTCGTCCCCGGCGTTCCGGTCGAGCGGACCGCCGACCCGGTCTTCCTGTTCGAGCCCGGCGGCGAGCCGCTCGATCTCGCCGCCGAGGGCCTGGCCGACGACGGCACGCCGCTGGTCATCCTCTCCATCCGCAAATGGCAAGGCGCCGAAGCGACGGCACAGGCGTTGGCGTTCGTGGTCGACCGGCTAGCCGACGCGTACGGCGCGCGGGTCGCCTTCCTCCCGCTCGGCGGGCCATCGGACGCCGAGGTTTCGACGACGGTGATCCGGCGCTGCGCCTCGACCCCGGTTCTGCTGCCTGACTATCCCCTCGCCCAGGCGGCCCAAGTGATCGGCAGCGCCTCGCTGATGATCGGGATGCGCCTGCACGCGCTGATCATCGCCGCGCGGCTGGGCGTCCCGTTCGCCGCGCTGCCCTACGATCCCAAGGTCGCCTCGTTGACGACCGACCTGCGCTATCCGCTCGAGCCGCTGTTCGTGCCGGGTACCCCGATGCCGCCGCGCGAGGAGCTGGCGCGCCGGCTCGACGACACCTGGGCGCGGCGCGACGAGTTGAGTGCGCATCTGCGCGCGGCGCGCTCGGAAGTCGAGCGACTCGCCGAGCGCAACTTCGACGTACTCGACGATATCGTGACGCAGACTACACAAAAGTCGGCAGGCACTTAACAACGCCGCGCGAACGTCGCGCCTCACGGTGCCGCAGACCCTCACGCTCGGTCGTCTGTGCGATATCCGCGTCCGCGTCCACATTTCGTGGATTGCGGTCTACGCGTTCGTCACCTATGTGCTCGCCGACGGCCTGTCGGCGGTGCTGCCCCGGCCGCAGGCGTATCTGGTCGGCGCCGCCTGCGCCCTGGCGCTCTTCGCCAGCGTCGTCGCGCACGAGCTGGCCCATGCGTTGGTCGCCCGGCGCTTCGGCGTGCGCACGGATGCGATCACCTTGTTCCTGTTCGGCGGGGTCGCGCTGTTCGACGAGGAGCCGGCGACGCCGCGCTCCGACGCGCTGATCGCGCTGGCCGGCCCGGCCCTGAGCGGTGCGTTGGCGCTGGTCGCCGTCGCCGCCCTGATCGTGCTCGACCGCTTCGCCGCCGGCCCGCGCGCCGAGTTGCCGGCCCTGCTGGTGGCCTACCTCGCCGTCGCCAACGGCGTCCTGGCCGTCTTCAACTTGCTCCCGGCCTATCCGATGGATGGGGGCCGGGTGCTGCGCGCGCTGCTCTGGCGGCGCGACGGCGACCTGCGGCGGGCGACGCAGCTCGCGTCGCGGGTCGGGATCGGCTTCGCCCTCGCCTTCATCGTCGGCGGTCTCGGGGTCGTGGCGGCGACGCACGAGCCGGTCTACGCCTGGTACGCCGTCCTCGGCGGGTTCCTCTTGCGCCAAGGCTGGGTGCAGGAGCGGGCGACCCGCGCGCCTGGTTCGGTGGCGGTCGAGCGGCGCGACGTGGAGGTCGGCGCCGCGGCGTAGAACAGGGCCGGTCGCATGACCGTGATCCCGCGCGACTACCGCTCGACCCTCAATCTCCCGGCGACCGCATTTCCGATGCGGGCCGAGCTGCCCAAGCGCGAGCCGGAGCGCGCCCGCTGGTGGCTCGAGCGCGACGTCTACCGCCGGCGGCTGGCGCGCAACCGCGCCGAGGGCGGCGTGCCGTACATCCTCCACGACGGTCCGCCGTACGCCAACGGCGACATGCACATGGGGACGTTCCTCAACCGGTTCCTGAAGGACGCGCTGGTCAAGATCCATCTGCTCGACGGGCAGGTCGCCGACTTCGTCCCGGGCTGGGACATGCACGGGCTGCCGATCGAGCGCGAGACGCTGCTCCACCTCAAGCTCGACTTCCGCACGGCCGACCCGATCGCGCTGCGCCGCGCCTGTCGCGAGCGCGCGCTGTACTGGCTCGACCGCCAGCGCGGACAGATGCAGCGGATGGGTCAGTTCGCGCGCTGGGACGAGCCGTACATGACGATCGCGCCGACCTTCGAAGCGACGATCGTCGAGTCGCTGGCCGATCTGGCCGAGCGGGAATACCTCTACAAGGGACTGCGTGCGACGCTGTGGTGCGTCGTCGATGAGACGGCGCTGGCCGAGGCCGAGATCGAGTACAAGGAGCACACCTCGCCCTCGACCTACGTGCGCTTTCGCGCCGACGACGCGCAGCGGCGGGCGCTGCTGGCGCGCTTCGGGCTCGACGACGATGGCGTCCCGCTCTCGGTCGCGATCTGGACGACGACGCCCTGGACGCTGCCGGCCAACGTCGCGGTCGCCGTCAACCCGCAGGCGCTCTACGGCGTCTACCGCATCGGCGACGAAGACGTCGTGCTGGCGCAGGCATTGGCGCCGGCCGTGTTGGCTCTCTTCGACGCCGGGGCGGGGCGGCTGCGCGCCGAGTTGGAAGGCGGCGCGCTCGAACGGCTGACGGTCCGTCACCCGTTTCTCGACCGCGACGCACTGGTCGTGCTGGCCGACTACGTCGAGCTGGAGACCGGGACCGGCGTCGTCCACACGGCGCCCGGCCACGGCGCCGACGACTTCGAGACCGGCGCACGGTACGGCTTGCCGGTCCTCAGTCCGGTCGATTCGGCCGGTCGCTTCACCGCCGAGGCGGGCCCGTACGCGGGGCTGTTCATCTTCGACGCCAACGCGCGCATCGTCGAGGATCTGCGCGCGTCGGGCGCGCTGATCGCCGCCGAATCGTACGAGCACAGCTACCCGCACTGCTGGCGCTGCAAGAACCCGGTCATCTTCCGCGCGACCGCGCAGTGGTTCATCGGGATGGACCGCAACGGGCTGCGCGGGCGCGCCGAAGCCGCGACGCACGGCGTTCGCTGGCTGCCGACCTGGGGCGAGACGCGCATGGCGCAGATGGTCGCGAACCACCCCGAGTGGTGCGTCTCGCGCCAGCGCGTGTGGGGGACCCCGATCCCGGCGGTCGTCTGTACGGCCTGCAATGAGACGTTCCTCGACCCGACGCTGGCGCGCAGCTTCGCGGCGGCCATGCGCGCGCGGCCGTTCGATGCCGGCAACGCCTCGGACCTGTGGTGGACCGAGCCGCTCGCCGCCTTCGCGCCGGTGGGTCTCGCCTGCCCGCGCTGCGGCGGCACCGCGCTCGAGAAGGAGCGCAACATCGTCGACATCTGGTTCGAGTCCGGCGTGACGTGGCGCGGCGTGCTGGTCGAGCGCGGCTTGTCGTATCCCGCCGACGCGTACCTGGAAGGGGCCGATCAATACCGCGGCTGGTTTCGCTCGAACCTGATCACCTCGGTCGCGATCAACGACGTCGCGCCGTACCGGTCCGTGATCTCGCACGGGTGGGTCGTCGACCAGCACGGGCACGCGATGCACAAGTCGGCCGGCAACTATATCGGCGCGCTCGAAGCGATCGACACCTACGGCGCCGACATCCTGCGCTTGTGGGTCGCCTCGACCGAGTTCACCGGCGACTGCCGCCTCGGCGCGCAGTTGCTCGACAACCTGGCCAACGTCTACCGCAACCTGCGCAACCGGCTGCGCTACTGTCTGGGCGCGCTCGAGGGCCTCGGCCCCGCCGAGATCGTTCCGCGCACGGAGCTCGAACCGCTCGACTTGCTCGCATTGGCGGCGCTCGATGCCTTCGCCGCCGAAGTGATCGCCGCGTACCGCGCCTTCGACCTGCACGCGGCGTACGTCGCGATCCAGCGCTTCGACAAGGAGGATCTCTCGGCGTTCTACGTCGACGCGCTCAAGGACCGGCTCTACTCGTCGGCTCCGGCGGCGCATCGGCGCCGCAGCGCGCAGTCGGCGCTGTTGACGATCTTGCGGACGACCTGCGTCCTGCTCGCCCCGATCCTCTCGTTCACCGCCGAGGAGGCCTGGCAGTTCCTCGAGCCCGACCTGCGCGCCGGTGCGGACTCGATCTTCGACGTCGCGTTCCCGCGCGTCGACGCGCTCGACGAGCCGGCGTTGGTGGTCTGGGGTGCGCTCAAAGCGCTGCGCGCGCAGGTCGCCGCGAGCGAGGGGATCCGCGATTTCCAACTCGACGCCGCCGTCGCGGTCCCGCCGGCGCTCCACGCGCGCTTCGCCGCGCTCGGCGACGGCCTGCGCGAGGCGCTGGTCGTCTCGGCCCTGCGCGAGCTGACGCTCGGGCCCGCGGACGCGCCGCCGAGCGTCACCTTCTTCCCCGCCGCGGGCGAGAAGTGCCAGCGCTGCTGGAAGTATCTGCCGCTCGGCACCGATCCCGAGCACCCGACGCTCTGTGCGGCGTGTGCCCTGATCGTGCGCGATCTGGAAGCGGGAGCGGGCTGAGCCCTACGTTTCGAGCGCGACGGTTTGTGGATAGCGGAGGGAGACGTAGAAGGCGAGGAGTGCGATCGCCGGCAGCATCAGGAAGCTGGCCTCCGTCCCGAGCGCACCGCCGGTGAGCCAGGCCGGCCCCGGAAAGGTCACCTGCAAGAGGTGCCCGACCGGCTGAGCGCCGCCGTTACGCGTACCGATCACGAAGAACTGCATGAAATCGAACGCGAAGTGGAAGCCGACCGCGAGCCACAGCGATCCGGTGCGGCTGACCGTGAAGCAGAGCAGTAGGCCGAGCAGCACGATGTTCGCGATGTCGAAGATATTTTCGTGCGGCTTGGTCAGATGTGCCACGCCGAAGAAGAGCGAGAGCAGTACCGCCGCGGGCCAAAACCCGATCCCGCGGGCGAGCGTCTGAAGCGCATAGCCGCGGAACAAGTACTCTTCGTTGAGACCGACGAGCAGCATCACCAGCGCCCAGAGCAGCGCGTCCGCCACCAGCTCACCGCCGTGCAGCGCGATCCCGCCGACGACCATCCCGCCCAGCGCGATCATCACGAGCGCGACCAGCCCGGCACTCGCGACACCCAGCGCGACGCCTTCCCAAAAGCGTCCCCCGAACGCCCGCCGCACCGGCAGGCCGAACGCGTCGATGCGCCGGCGCTCGAACCGGGCCAACGCGCCGGTTGCGACCAGCACGACGATCGATTCGACGACCTCGGCCAGCACGAAGGCCGGCGCGTTGAGCGTCCCCCCGTCGAGGTGCAGCAGTTGGGCCGCAAACGGAACGACCAGCAGCTGCAGTCCGAAGAGCAGCACGATCGCGATCGCGAAGAACGCGAGCACGCGCCATCCGGCGCGCACGCCATTCGACCCGACGAAGAGGGCCTTCATGCCCGCTCTACGCCCGGTGCTCAACCCAAGTTTCGCCTGGGGCGGGGCAGCAGGTCGGCGGCGGTGATGGACCAACCGAGAGCGACATGAAGGCGACGGCGAACGCGCTCACGGACGTCGGCGGACTCGCCGTCGGCCACTGGACCTCGGCGCAACGGCCGACGGGGTGCACGGTCGTGCTCTGCGGGGAGCAGGGTGCGGTCGGGGCCTGCGACGTGCGCGGCGGCGCGCCTGGCACGCGTGAGACCGATGCGCTCGATCCGCGCGGGACGGTCGAACGGGTGCACGCGATCGTGCTGGCCGGCGGCAGCGCGTTCGGACTCGACGCGGCGAGCGGGGTGGTGCGCTGGCTCGAAGACCACGGGATCGGTTACGAGACGCCGTTTGCCCGCGTCCCGATCGTCCCGGCGGCGATCCTCTACGATCTGGGTGTCGGCGATCCGGCGATCCGGCCCGACGCGGCGGCCGGCTACGCGGCCTGTGCGGCCGCGACCGGCGCCGCGCCGGCCGAGGGAAACGTCGGGGTCGGCGCCGGCGCGACGGTCGGCAAGCTGTTCGGCCTCGCGCGCGCGATGAAGGGCGGCATCGGGACGGCCTCGGTGCGCACCGGCGGGGTGACGGTCGGCGCGCTCGTCGCGGTCAACGCGATCGGTGACGTCTACGACGGCGCGACGCGCATCGCCGGCGCGCGCGGCGAGGACGGCACGGGAGCGACGAACGCCGCGGAGGCGCTGCTCGCCGGCGCCATCCCGTGGCGCGCACGTCCCGCAACGGCGACGACGATCGGCGTCGTCGCGACCGACGTCGCGCTCTCCAAACTGCAGACGCACCTGCTGGCCCGGATCGCGCACGACGGGCTCGCGCGCGCGATCGCACCGGTCCACACCGCGCTCGACGGCGACACGCTCTTCGCGCTAGCGACCGGGACGAATCCCGCGCCGGCCGACGCGACGGTGCTCGGCGTCATGGCGGTCGAAGCCGTGCGCCGCGCGATCGTACGCGCCGTGCTCGCCGCCGAGAGCATCCCCGGCTTCCCCGCCGCCCGCGACCTCGGCGACGGTTGAGGCAGCGCTAGGCTCGGGCCGGTTCTCCGACCCGCGCCAGCACCGCGTCGGTGAACGCGGTCGTCGACACGCCGCGGTCGCCGTCGAGGTCGCGCGTGCGGGGGCCGTGCTGCAGCGCGCTGGCGACGGCGCGGTCGATCGTATCGGCGGCGGCGGCTTCGCCGAGCGAGAAGCGGGCCAACAGCGCTGCCGAGAGGATCGCGGCGGCGGGGTTTGCGATCCCCTTGCCGGCGATGTCCGGCGCGGTTCCGCTGATCGGCTCGTAGAGGCCGAAGGCGCGCGCGCCGGGCGCCGCGCCCAGGCTCGCGCTGGGCGCGTTGCCGATCGTCCCGGTGATCATCGCCGCCTCGTCGGAGAGGATGTCGCCGAACATGTTCTCGGTCACGATCACGTCGAACGCGCGCGGGTCGCGGACCAGCTGCATCGCGGCGTTGTCGACCAGCATGTGCTCGAGCGCGACGTCGGGGAAGTCGAGCGCGACCTCGATCACGACCCGCCGCCAGAGTTGCGAGCTGATGATCACGTTCGACTTGTCGACCGAGGTGAGGCGCTTACGGCGCGTGCGCGCCAACTCGAAAGCGAAGCGCGCGATCCGTTCGATCTCGAAGTCGCGGTAGACCAGCGTGTCGCGCGCCGTCATGACGCCGTCTTCGAGCTCGAGGCTGCGCGGGCCGAAGTAGAGCCCACCGGTCAGCTCGCGCACGAGGACCAAGTCCATCCCGCGCGCCAGCTCTTCGCGCAGCGGCGAGCGCGACTCCAGACCGGGGAAGACGTACGCCGGACGCACGTTGGCGTACAGTCCGAACGCCTTGCGCAAGCCCAGGATCGCGGCCTCGGGACGCTTTTCCGGCGGTAGGTTGTCGAAGCCGGGGCCGCCGACCGCGCCGAAGAGGATCGCGTCGCTGGCGCGCGCCAGCTCCAGCGTCGCCGGCGGGAGCGGCGTGCCGTGCGAGGCGATCGCCGTCGCGCCGATCGGCGCCTCGGTGAACGTCAGGCCGGGCAGGACGGCGCGCAGGACCCGTACCGCGGCCGCGGTCACCTCGGGTCCGATGCCGTCGCCGGGGAGGACGGCGACGCGCTGCGTCACCGGTGAGCGGTCTCCCAGGCGCGGACCAGGGGGATCTTCGCAGCCAAATATTTCAGGACGCCGCCGCCGAGCACGAACTGCTTGCGCAGCGGATCGAGTGCGAAGGCGATCGTCTCGCCGCCGTCGGCCCGCAGCGTCTCGTTGGCGACGTCGATCGCGATGCGCTTCGCACCGAGCAGCGCCTCGGCCGTCTCGGCCGAGACGATCACCGGCACGATCGCGTTGTTGTAGGCGTTCTCGTGGAAGATTCGCGCGAAGCTCGGCGCGATCACGGCGCGGAAACCGCGGTCCTTGAGCGCCCAGGCCGCGTGCTCGCGCGAGGAGCCGCAGCCGAAGTTCTCACGCGTCACTAGGATCGTCGCGTCGGGCTTCGAGCTCAGGAAGTGCGCGCCGTCGGGCAGCCCCTCGAAGAGATGCTCGCCCATCCCCTCCTCGTCGATGCGAGTCAGGTAGTGGGCCGGGATGATCTGGTCGGTGTCGATGCTGGCGCGCGGAATCGCCAGCACGGTGCCCTCGATGATCACGCCGGCACCGCCTCGAGCGCCGCGACTTCGGAGGGCGCAGCCAGCCGGCCGAGGATCGCCGAGGCGGCGACGACGACCGGCGCGGCGAGGTGCACGCGCCCACCGTCGCCCATGCGGCCGGGGAAGTTGCGGTTCGACGACGAGACGCAGCGCGTCCCGGCCGCCAGCACGCCCATCGACATCCCCAAGCACGGCCCGCACGAGGAGTGCGTCCACAGCGCGCCGGCGTCCTGGAAGATGTCGTGCAACCCTTCGCGCTCGGCTTGCCGGCGCACGAGTTGCGAGCCCGGCGTGACGATCGTCGGGACGCGCACGTGCCGGCCGCGCAGCACTTCGGCGGCGGCGCGCAGATCGCCGATCCGTGAGTTGGTGCACGAGCCGATGAAGGCCTGGTCGATCGCGATGCTGGTCATCAACTGACCCGGCTGCAGGTCCATGTAGGCCAGCGACTCGGCCGGCGCGTCGAGCGGGACCGTTCCGTCGATCGGCGAGTTCTCACCGGGGTTGATCCCCCACGAGACGACCGGCCGCACGCGCGTCGCATCGATCGTCACCGTCGCGTCGTATTCGGCGCCGGGATCGGCTTGCAGCGCGGTCCAGCCGGTCGGTGCGGCCGGCGTCGCGGCGAGGTACGCGGTCGTCGTCGCGTCGGCGGCGATCAGCCCGCTGGTCGCGCCGGCCTCGATCGACATGTTGCACAGCGTCATCCGCTGCTCCATCGAGAGCGCACGCACCGCCGAGCCGGTGTACTCGAGAACGTAGCCGGTTCCGCCCTTGAAGCTGATCGTCTTGATGACGGTCATGACCAGGTCCTTGGCGGTCGCATCGGGCGACAGCTCGCCGGTGATCTCGATCTGCATCACCTTCGGGCGCTGCAAGATCAAGCAGCCGGCGAGCATCGCACCGGCCTGCGCGGTCGTCCCGATCCCGAGCGCGAAGGCACCGAACGCACCCAGCGTCCCGGTATGGCTGTCGCCGCAGCAGACCGTCATCCCCGGCGTGACGTAGCCGCGCTCGGGGACGAGCACGTGGCAGATTCCGTTGTCGCCGATATCGTGGAAACGGATCCCCTGGCGCTTGGCCCAGGTCCGTACGACCTGCGCTTGCAGCGCGGTCGCCGCGTCCTTGGCGGGCGCGACGTGGTCGATCATCGCGACGATGCGCTCGGGGGCATAGAGGCGGTCGTCGAACTGCTTCTCGATCGCGATCGCGCCCGGCGGCGTCGTGATCTCGTGCGCCACCACCAGATCGATGAAGATGAGCGCGTTGCCGCCGGGGAGTTCCTCGACGACGTGCTCGTCCCAGATCTTAGCGAACAGCGAACGCGGCATGGTGCTCCTTCTTGGCGTCGACGGCGGAGACACGCCGTCCGACGGCGCTGACGATCGCCGCTAGCGAGGCCGTCACGATGTTGGGATCGATCCCGACCCCCCAGACGGTCTCGCCGTTGAGCACGGTCTCGACGTACGAGACGGCGGTCGCGTCTTCGCCGGCGCGCAGCGCGTGCTCGTGGTAGTCGTGGACATGCAGATCGATCTCGTACGCGCGCACGAGCGCGTCGACGAAGGCGTCGATCGGGCCGTTGCCGTCGCCGTAGATCGTGCGCTGGCCGACGCCGTCGGTCAGCGTCGCGTCGATCGTGCACGGCGTCCCGGCGACGCCGTCGTTGGTGGTGACGTATTCGACCAGGCGCAACGAGCCGCCGCTGATGTAGGTCACGTCGAACGCGCGGCGGATCTCCTCGGGGGTCACCTCGCCGCCGCACGCTTCGGCGCGCGCCTGGACGATCGGGCTGAAGTCGATTTGGAGCCCGCGCGGCAGATCGAGGCCGTGATCGGCGTGCAGCACGTAGGCGACGCCGCCCTTGCCCGACTGGCTGTTGACCCGCACGACCGCCTCGTAGGTGCGGCCGATGTCCTTGGGGTCGATCGGCAAGTACGGGACTGCCCAGAACGCCCCGTCGGTCGCCTCGAGCGCGGCGAAGCCTTTCTTGATCGCGTCCTGGTGCGAACCGGAGAACGCGGTGAAGACCAGCTCGCCGGCGTAGGGGTGGCGCGCGTGCACCGGCAGCCGGTTACACTCCTCGACGATGCGCACGATCGCGGGGATGTCGGCCAGGTGCAGTTTCGGATCGACACCTTGCGAGGCCAAGTTGAGCGCCAGCGTGACGACGTCGACGTTGCCGGTTCGCTCGCCGTTGCCGAACAGCGTCCCTTCGATCCGGTCGGCGCCGGCCATCAGCCCCTGCTCGGCGGCGGCGACGGCGGTCCCGCGGTCGTTGTGCGGGTGGAGGCTGAGCAGGACCGACTCGCGCCCGATCAGATTGCGGTCGAGCCATTCGATCTGATCGGCGTAGATGTTCGGCGTCGCGACCTCGACCGTCGCCGGCAGGTTGAGGATCAGCCGTTCCTCGGGCGTCGGGCCCCAGGTGTCGATGACGGCCTCGCAGATCTCCTTGGTGAAGTCGAGCTCGGTCGCCGAGAACATCTCGGGCGAGTACTCGAGCACGACGTGCGTGCGCGCGGCGACCTCGTGCGCGCGCTGCTTGATATGCCGCACCGCGCGGACGGCGATGTCGACGACCCCCGGCCGGTCCAGGCCGAAGACGACCCGCCGGAAGAGCGGCGCGGTCGCGTTGTAGACGTGCACGATCGCGCGCGGCGCGCCGTCGATCGCCTCGAAGGTGCGGTCGATCAGATCCTCGCGTGCCTGGGTGAGCACCTGGATCGTCACGTGCGGCGGGATGCGGCGTTGCTCGACCAGCTCGCGGACGAAGTCGAAGTCGGGTTGCCCCGACGACGGGAAGCCGACCTCGATCTCGGTGAAGCCCATCCGCACCAGCAGGTCGAACATGCGCCGCTTGCGGTCGGGGCCCATCGGCTCGACCAGCGCCTGGTTCCCGTCGCGCAGGTCGACGCTGCACCACAGGGGCGCGTGGTCGATCGTGCGGTCGGGCCAGCGGCGGTCCGGCAGCGGGATCGCCGGGAAGGGCCGGTAGCGGTGGTGCATCGGGGTGCTCTTTCGCGAATTGGGAGGCATCATCCGGCGACCTCGTCGATCTCGTAGGACAAGATGCGGTCGATCTGCGCGCGCAGCCGCACCAGCGCTTGGGCGGGGCCGTCGAAGGCGAAGACCGCCTTGGTGCCGTGGTCGTCGGCGCTGGCGTCGATGCGCGTGCAACGGCAGTTGAACCGCGCGGCCAAGTTGACGATCCGCGCGACCGAACGGAAGTCGCGCAGCGTCAGGTCGCAGGTCACGTCCGCGCCTCCATCAGATCGTCGACGGTCATCCCGGCGGGGATCATCGGCCACACGTTCTCGGTCGGGTGGCAGGCGCAGTGGAGCAGCGCCGGTCCCGGCGTCGCGACGAACTCGGCGAAGACGCGCGCGGCGTCGGCCGGATCGCTCAGCGAGAAGGCGGTGATCCCGTAGGCACGGGCGATCGCGGCGAAGTCGGGGTTGTCGGCCAGGTTCGTCGCCGAATAGCGCTCGGAGAAGAACAGCTCTTGCCACTGCCGCACCATCCCCAGGTTGCGGTTGTCGATCAGGACGATCTTCACCGGGACGTCGTAGCGGCGCAGCGTCGCCAGCTCGGGCAGGCACATCTGGAAGCCGCCGTCACCGACGACCGCATAGACGGCCGTACCCGGATGCGCGAACGCGGCGCCGATCGCGGCCGGGAAGCCGAAGCCCATCGCACCCAGGCCGGCCGAGGTCGCGAACTTGCGCGGATTCTGCGGCCGGGCGCGCTGCGCGGCCCACATCTGGTGCTGACCGACGTCGGTCGTGATGATGGCGTCGGGTTGGATCGCGTCGTAGAAGCGGTCCAGCGCGTCGGTGGCGCTGAGGATGTGCTCGCCGACGCGGTCGCTGGGGAGCGGTCCGCCCAAGAGACGCGCCTCCATCGCCCAGTCGTCGAAGCGCGGGACGTGGCCGTGCTGCAACTCGGTGGTCAGCGCGGCGAGCGTCTCGGGGAGGTCGCCGTGCAGCGCGACGTTGGCGCTGATGATCTTGTTGAACTCGGTCGCGTCGATGTCGGCGTGGATCACCGTCGCCTCGCGCGCGAAGCGGTCGGGCTTGCCGGTCACCCGGTCGTCGAAGCGCATCCCCAGCGCGATCAACAGGTCGGCACGCTGGACGGCCTTGTTGGCTGCCTTCAGCCCGTGCATCCCGAGCATCCCCAGGAACGCCGGGTCGTTCGGCGCGGCGGCGCCGAGCGCCATGATCGTCGCGGCGTGCGGGATGCCCAGCATCCCGACGAAGGCGCGGTAGCGCTCGAGCCCACCGGCGCGGATCCCGCCGCCGATGATCGCGACCGGTCGGCGCGCGGAACGGATCAGCGCGACCGCTTCGCGGACCGCATCCTCGGCCGGCCGCGGCTTCGCCGCAGCGCGCCGCGTCGGCGGCGTCGCGGGTGCGACGGCGAGCGCGTCGTCGAGCTTGGCTTTGAGGACGTCGTTGGGGATGTCGACCAGCACCGGCCCGGGACGCCCGCTGCGCGCGACCGCGAAGGCCTCGGCCAGCGTCGCGGCGATCTGGCTCGCGTCGGCGACCAGGAAGTTGCGCTTGGTGATCGCCTGGGTGATCGCGCAGACGTCGGCTTCTTGGAACCCGTCGGTCCCCATCAGCTCGCTGCGCACCTGTCCGGTGATCGCGACGACCGGGACGCTGTCCATCATCGCGTCCAGCAGCGCGGTCACCAAGTTGGTCGCACCCGGCCCCGAGGTCGCGCAGCAGACGCCGACGCGACCCGAAGTGCGCGCGTAGCCGCTCGCCGCGAACGCCGCCGCCGCCTCGTGCCGGCACAGGACGTGCCGGACGGGGTGCTCGAAGAGCGCGTCGTAGAGCGGCATGATCGCTCCGCCTGGATAGCCGAAGACGATGTCGACGCCCTCGCGTTCGAGAGCCTCGAGGACGGCGCGCGCGCCGTTCATGGTCGGATCCCTCTCAGAGCACGCGGAAGCGGAGGTCGTCATCCGCTTCGGCGTTGGACGCGTGCTCGTTCATCCACGGCATGAGCCCGCGCAGTTCGCGCCCGACGTGCTCGAGCTCGTGGCGGGCGGCCTCCTCGCGGAAGCGCGTGAACGACGGTTTGCCGGCGGCGTGCTCGGCGACCCAGTCCTGGGCGAACTTTCCGCTGCGGATCTCGGCCAGGATCTCGCGCATCGTCTCGCGCGTCTGCTGGGTGATGATGCGCTCGCCGCGGGTGTAGTCGCCGTACTTGGCGGTGTTACTGATCGCGTTGCGCATCCCCTCGATCCCGCGTTCGTACATCAGGTCGACGATCAGCTTCATCTCGTGCAGGCATTCGAAGTACGCCATCTCCGGCGCGTAGCCGGCCTCGGTCAGCGTCTCGAAGCCCGCCTTGACCAGCGCGCTCATCCCGCCGCACAGGACGGCCTGCTCGCCGAACAGATCGGTCTCGGTCTCCTCTTTGAACGACGTCTCCAGGATGCCGGCGCGACCGCCGCCGATCCCCGAGGCGTAGGCCAGCGCGACCGCGCGGGCGTTGCCGCTGGGATTCTGGTGGATCGCGATCAGGCACGGCACGCCGCGTCCCGCTTCGTACTCGGTGCGCACCAAGCGGCCGGGCCCCTTGGGCGCGATCATGATCACGTCGATGTCGGCCGGCGGGACGATCGTCCCGAAGTGGATGCCGAACCCGTGAGCAAACGCGAGCACCGTGCCGGGGCGCAGATGCTCGACCACGTCGCGCATGTACACGGCGGGCTGTTCTTCGTCGGGGATCAGCATCATGACGAGGTCGGCCTGCGCGACCGCCTCCGGGATCGACGCGACCGGGACGCCGTCCCGGCGCGCTTCGTCGCGTTTCGCCGAGCCGGGCCGTAAGCCGACCACGACGTCGTGCCGGGAATCGTGCAGGTTCAGCGCATGGGCGCGTCCTTGACTGCCATACCCGATGATGGCGATCGTCTTCCCGTCGAGTGCGCCGCGATCCACGTCGCGGTCGTAGTAGGCTTCCATGAACTCCTCCGGATACGAAGAAGCCCCCGCCGGTCCGTACCGGCGAGGGGCTTCCGTCATTTCAGAGCGACTGTCGTCGTCTACGCGAAAGCTTCTCGCCGGTCGTCGATAAGGACGGCAAGGAGGAGGCTAACGAGGACGAGGACCAGACGCGTGAGCATCGCTTCCCGGTTGTACCTTGAATCGCGAACGACTGTCAACCCGTGGAGGGAGCGCTCCCCGTCAAGAGTGAGCGCTCCCCCTACCAGTTGGTCGGCCGGCGTCAGTGCGGCTGGCGCGCCTTCGCGTAGCCACCGACCGGGCTCGGTCCCGGGGCGGGCGTGGTCGAGGGCCGTGCGACGCTGAAGCCCGCCACGCCGTCGCCGGTCTCGACGCCCGGCTGGGTGTCGCTGGCGAACGTGTAGAGCGGCTTGCCGTTGTAGGTCAGCTGCACGACGCTGTCGTCGCTGCGGGTGAAGTCGCTCCAGGGGACGGGCAGCGCGCCGGCCGGGGCGGCGACGGGCGGCCAGGCCGCGAGGCAGCCCCCGGTGCAGGTCGACTGGTTGGCGACCGTGTCGCCGCTATAGACGTAGGTCACGAACCCGGCCGCGTTGACGTAGGCTGGGCTGCCCTCGACGGTTGCGGTGGCGAGTGGCGTTGCGGCCGCCGCCGGAGTCGCTGTCGGGGCTGGGCTGGCGGTCGGGACCGGCGTCGGCGTGGCCGACGTCCCGGTCGTGGTGGTGGTGGTCGGCGTGGGCGAGCTCCCGCCCCCGCCACTGCAACCGGCCAAGAGCGCCACCAGGAGCGCACCGGCCGCGAAAGGCACGTTCTTCATGGGCGCATCGTGCGCGGGCCGGATGATGCCGCGCTGAAAGCGCCGGCGCGCGCGGCTCAGCATTTTTTCACGCGCCTCGCCATGACAGGCGCTTGGCACTCCTGCCGCTTAGGCTGATGTCGTGGCGCTTCCGTTCCCGCGCGGCATCTCGGCTCTGCTCGATCCCGACGACGAACCGTACCTGCGCATCCTGGTCGCGTGCGCCGTGCTGCGCGGACGGCTGGGCTTGCCCGCCTGGTCGGTCGCGGAGCTGCGCGCGCTCTTCGACGAGGACGCCGTTCCCGCGCCGCCGCCGCAATCGAACGTCATCGCGTTTCCGCTGCGGCGTGGCTGCTCGAGCGCACCGGGTTTGGGATTGCCCCGACCCGACGACGAGCGGCTATAAGCGCAGCCGGTAGGCGATCACCGGTGCGAAGCCGACGTTGCGATCCGACAGCGGGCTCAGCGGCGCGACGTAGTGCGCGCTGTAGTTCAAGTAACGCAGCCCGTAGAGGAGCTCGCCGCGGCGCGAGAGGCGACGGGCGACCCGCAGCGAGAGGTCAACCTGCGCGGCACCCTCGGGGTTCGCGTAGGTCGGGACGTACTGGAGGCAGCCGCGGCCGACCGAGCAGGTGAACTCGCCGGTCGCGACTTGCGTGTACTGCACACCGTGCATCGACGAGTTCACGCCGACGACGGCCTCGATGCGGTTGCGCCCGCGCACGAACGAGCGACCGACTTCCAACCGTGGCCCGGTCACCCGTGAATACTGCGTCTCGGCGCCATCGGCGAAGACCGAGGCGATGCTGTAGGCGTAGAATCGCTCGCCGTACTCCTCACCGTAGTACGTGCTTTGGTTGTAGACCGTCTGGCCAAAGCCGAGAAACCAGCCGTGCCCCAGCGCGTGCCGGAAGGTCGCGTTGATCAGCGAGAGGCGCGTCGCTTGCGCGCCGTCAGGGTTGCTCGCGTAGCTGAACGTCACCGACGGCAACCCCTCGAGGTGAATGCTCTCGCGCCCCTTGCGCAGGTCGAGCTCGGCCAGCGGCAACGGCGCGAACGAGATCGCGTCAGCCTCGCCGTCCCCAATGTTATGCTGCCCCTCGAGCAGGTTGATGCTCAGCGTCAGCGAGGCCTCGAAGGGATCGGCGCGCGCCGGCGCGAGCGGCATGACGATGACCAGCGCGGCCAAAACGGCGCCCGCGAGCGTGAGTCTCACGAGCGCTCTTTATCGTTCGACCCGGCGGGCGCCTCCAGCAGTGCGTCGCGCAGCGCCGCCCAGCGGCCGGCTTCGATCGCCTCGCGCGCCTCGCGCATGAGACTCGTCAACGCGGCGACGTTGTGATACGAGAGCAGCCGCGCACCGAGCGTCTCGCCGGAGCGGAACAGGTGGCACAGATAAGCGCGCGTGTAGGTCGCGCAGACGCGGCAGGCACAGTCGGGGTCGAGCGGCTCGAACTCGCGCACGTGGGCGGCACGTCGCACGTTGAACTCGACCCCCGAGCGCAGCAGGGCCCGGCCGTGCCGCCCGCTGCGGGTCGGGTAGACGCAGTCGAACAGGTCGATCCCGCCGTCGATCCCGGCGATCAGATCGCGCACCGTGCCGACGCCCATCAGGTAGCGCGGCTTGTCGGCCGGCAGCAGCGCGGCGGTGAAGCGAGTGAGGCGTTCCATCTCGGCGCGGGTCTCGCCGACCGAGAGGCCGCCGATCGCGTAGCCGGGCAGATCGAAGTCAATCAGCTCGGCGGCGCTGCGCGCGCGCAGATCTTCCTCCAGGCCGCCTTGCACGATACCGAACAGCAAGGTCCGCTCGGGGTACCGGCGCGCCGCCGCACAGCGCGCCGCCCAGGCGGTCGTCCGCTCGACCGCGCGGCGCAGGTCTTCGCGCGAGGCCGGCAACGCCACGCACTGGTCGAACGCCATCGCCACGTCGACGCCGAGGTCTTCTTGGAACGCGACGACCGCCTCGGGGGTGAAGCGATGCTCGCTGCCGTCGAGGTGCGAGCGAAACGTTACGCCGTCGGCGTCGACCGTGCGGCGCGACTCGAGGCTGAACACCTGGAAGCCGCCGGAATCGGTCAGGATCGGGCCGTCCCAGGCCATGAAGCGGTGGATCCCACCCGCGGCAACCAGCGTCTCGCGCCCCGGCCGCAACCACAAGTGATAGGTGTTCGCCAGCACGATGCGCGTGCCGATCTCGCGCAGGTCCTGCGGTTCGAGCAGCTTGACGTCACCCAGCGTCCCGACCGGCATGAAGCAGGGCGTCTCGACGGCGCCGTGCGCGGTCGCCAGCGTGCCGCGCCGCGCGCCGCCGTCGCGCGCGCGCAGCGCGAAGGCGCCCATCAGGCGCGCAGCAGCGCGAGCGTCGCCAAGTACTCCGGCGGCGGCTCGCTCTCGAACGCCAGCATCTGCTTGGTGCGCGGGTGTTTGAAGCGCAGCCGCCAGGCGTGCAGCGCCTGGCCCGGCAGCGGCAGCCGGGAATCGCTGCGCCCGTAGATCGGGTCGTTGAGGATCGGGTGGCCGAGCGCCGCCAAGTGGACGCGGATCTGGTGCGTGCGCCCGGTTTCGAGCCGGAACAGCAGCTCGGCATGCCCGCGCAGCCGTTCGCGCACGGCGTAGTGCGTCACCGCCGGTTTGCCTTCGGTGCGGATCGCGTACTTGAGGCGGTGGCGCGGATCGCGGCCGATCGCGCCGCGGATCGTCCCTTCGGCGTCCTCGGGCGTCCCGACGACGATCCCGCGGTACTCGCGCTCGATGTAACGCGCCTGCATCGCGCGGCCGAGCGTCCCCAGCGCCGCCTCGGTCTTGGCGACCAGCAACAGGCCTGAGGTGTCGCGGTCGAGCCGGTGCACCAAGCCCGGCCGCAGCACGTCGCCGGGCAGCGCGCCGACGTGCGCGAGCAGCGCGTTGACCAGCGTCCCGTCGGTCGCGCCGTGCGCCGGATGCGTCACCATCCCGGCCGGCTTGTCGACGACCAAAATGTCCTCGTCCTCGTACGCGACGTCGAGCGGGATCGCTTCCGGTTCGACCGTCAACGCGAGCGGCGGTCCGATCGTCCACTCGACCCGGTCGCCGGGATCGAGCAGCGTGCTCGGCTTCCCGAGCGCGCCGTTCACGCTGGCCGCGCCGCCGCGCAGCGCGCCGGCGACGTACGAACGGGAGAACCCGCTCAGCCGGGTCAGCAGGACGTCGAGCCGGACGCCGGAGTCGGCGTCCTCGACCAGGTATGTCAGGCGCGTGTCTCGCGGCGCAATGAGGCGAGCACCAGCAGTGCGACGCCGACGGTGATGCACGCGTCGGCGACGTTGAAGACGTTCGGCCAGATCGTCTTGAAGTCGATGAAGTCGACGACCCAGCGGTGCTGCAGGCGGTCGACGATGTTGCCGACGGCGCCGCCGGCGATCATCCCGAACGCGATCCGCACCAGCGTCGAGCGTCGCACCGAATCGCGGAAGGCGTAGGCGAAGAGCGCCAGGACCAGGCAGGCCAGCACGATCAGCAGGAACGGCGAGGAACCGAACAGGCCGAACGCGCCGTGCGTGTTCTGCACGTAGGTCCACCACAGCAGGTGCGGGATCACGAGGCGACTCTCGCCGGGCAGGAAGTGGGTGATGACGAGCGACTTCGTCCACCGGTCCAAACCAAAGACGACGAACGCGACGAGCCACAGGACGATCACCGGGCGCGGGGTTCGACGGCCCGCCGGGCGGACCTCGCGGCTAAAGGCTGGGCGGCTTGACGTACTGATAGAAGACGCCGGCGACGCGGTAGAACGAGCCGGTGATCAGGACCAGGCCGGTCGCGACCAGGAAGACGCCCGCGCCGACCTCGATCGCGCCGAGGTAGCGCTTGATCCGGTTGAGCGCGCCCAGGGCCTGACCGATCGCGCCGGCGGTGATCAGGAACGGGATCGCGAGGCCCATCGAGTAGACGAAGAGCAGGAACGCCGCCCGCTCGTAGTGCTCCTGCGAGGCGATCAGGATGATCCCCGAGAGGATCGGCCCGATGCAGGGCGACCAGCCGGCGGCGAAGCCGATCCCGACCAGCCCCGAGGCGAACAGCGAGCGGTTCGCGCTGCGCAGCTGCAGGCGCTTGTCCATCATCAGCGCGGGGATCTTGAACAGCCCGATCATGTTCAGGCCCAGCACGATCACGACCACCCCGCCCAGCCGTGCGATCCAGTCTTTGTATTGAATGAAGACCGCTCCCAGGGCGCTGGCCGAGAGCCCGATCGCGATGAACACCAGGGTGAAACCGGCGACGAAGGCCAGGGCGTGGAGCATGACTCGCGTGCGGCTGGCGGCGTCGGAGTGCGCCTTGAGCTCCTCCAGGCTCGATCCGGTCAGAAAGGAGAGGTAGGCCGGGATCAGCGGCAGGACGCACGGTGAGACGAAGGAGACCAGGCCCGCGAGGAAGGCCGTCAGGATGTTGACGTTCACGGCTTTGGCTTAGAAGGCAGGCGGGGGTCCTCCGGATGCACTCCGACGGGAGGCCGGCGCCGCGCGACGTACCTGTCGTCCCGTGACGCACTGGTTCACCTATCCGAACATCGATCCGATCGCGTTCCGCATCGGGTGGCTCGCCGTCCATTGGTACGGCCTGTCCTACCTCTTGGGGTTCATCTGCGTCTTCCTGTGGATGAACCGGCCGGCCGGGCGGCGTCGCCTCGGCCTGACCAGCGAGCAGATCCAAGACTTCCTGGTCTACGCGCTGGTCGGCGTGCTGATCGGCGGGCGCGTCGGCTTCGTCATCGCCGACGTCCTCACCAAGCACAACTTCGGCGCGTACCTCGCGCACCCGGTCGACTTCATCGCCATCTGGCAGGGCGGGATGGCGTTCCACGGCGCGCTGATCGGCATCTTGCTCGCGATCGTGCTGTTCCTGCGCAAGCATCCCGGGTTGACGTTCGGCGTGCTCGGCGACGAGATCGTCCCGCTGGTTTCGATCGGCATCTTCACGACGCGGCTGGTCAACTTCATCAACGACGAGCTGCTCGGCAAGGTCTGTCACCCCGACCGGCCGTGGTGCGTGCTCTTCCCGGCCGACCAGTTCAACTACCGCTATCCCTCGCAGATCTTCGAAGCGATCCTCGACCTGCTGACGCTGCCGATCGTGCTGTTCGTCTACTCGCGCCGGCCACCCGACGGCGTCACCGGCTGGACGTGGTTCACCGTCTACGGCCTGATGCGTACGATCGCCGAGATCTGGCGCGACCCGGGCTTCACCGTGCTGGGCCTGGACGGCGGCCAGTTCGTCGCCGTCCTCCAGACGCTCATCGGGATTGTGATGATCGTCTACTCGTACCGGCGCGGGACCCGAACGGACGCGCGGTGAAGGACTCCTTCCATGCCCCTCGCCACCGAAACGGTCGCCGAGCGCGTGGCGGCGCTGCGCGAGCGCGTCG
>Ga0302324_100006629_pt1 | contig 24879 bp, 18 predicted proteins | sample Palsa_T0_1_FD_201949 | JGI IMG/M metagenome (GOLD analysis project Ga0302324, IMG submission 201949) | Peat permafrost microbial communities from Stordalen Mire near Abisko, Sweden - Palsa_T0_1 | ecosystem: Environmental > Terrestrial > Soil > Palsa > Peat permafrost | place: Sweden: Abisko... | reverse complement strand
GCCGTCGTCGTCAACGGCCAGATAGTCGTTCGCCCCATGATGTACCTGGCCGTAAGCTACGACCACCGCATCATCGACGGCCGCGAATCCGTCAGCTTCCTGGTCCGGGTAAAAGAACTGCTCGAACATCCCGACCAGCTGCTCTTCGGCAAAGATCCTATCAAGGCCTTGTTCGAACTCTAATCACCACCCCCGCCTGGTCCCGCGGCATAAAAATCACCCTCCGCCGCCCCGATCGCCGGCATAGCGTCTTATGAAATTCGACAACCAGCTCCGCTATGCGGTCCAGATCATCGACACCTACCAGGGCGAAACACCGCTGCACGCCTGGCTAAAAGACTTTTTTCGCGTCCACCCCCAGATGGGCTCCCGCGATAGGCGCATCGTCTCCACCATGGTCTATGGCCACTATCGGCTCGGCCATGCCATCAAGACCCATTCCCCTGCAAAACGCATCATCGCCGGCCTCTTCCTCTGCCAGAACCAACCCCTGGAACTGCTGAACTATTTCGACCCGGAACTCGATAAACAAGTGACCCTGCCCTTCGACGAAAAGATCGCCTGCTACCAGGCCACAACGGACGGCGCCGGATTCCGGCCCGAAGATATCTTCCCCTGGAAGGACCAGCTTTCACCGGGTATCGACCACCTGGCGTTTTGCCTCTCCTTTCTCCGCCAGCCCGACCTCTTCCTTCGCATCCGCCCCGGCCACGAAACCAGCGTACGAGACAAACTGGGCTCTGCCGCCGCTGAATTCATCCCGCCGGCAACCCTCCGCCTCCCAAACGGCTTCAAAGTCGAAGACTATTTCACCCCCGACCGGGAAGTCGTTATCCAGGACTATAACTCCCAACGCGTCGCCGAATTCCTTCAGCCAGGCTCCCGCGCCTCCGCTACCCCCGGCTTCCGCCACCCCGCCGGCCCCGGCTTCCCAGAAATCACACCCATCCCCGAAACCACCCCCGGCTCCGGCCGCACCCCCGGCCCTGCCGCCACCCCCGAATTCTTCTGGGACGCCTGCGCCGCCAGCGGCGGCAAGTCTATCTTAGCCCACGACCTCTATCCGAAAATGGAACTCTTTGTTTCCGATATCCGCGACACCATCCTCCGCAATCTCCGAAGCCGCTTCAAAACAGCCGATATAAAAAAATACCACGCCTTCCTCCTCGACCTGGCCACGCAGACCCCACCTGCAAGCGCCGCAGGCTCCGACCTGGTCCTTGTCGACGTACCCTGCACCGGCAGCGGCACCTGGGGCCGCACCCCAGAAGACGCATGGTTCTTCAACCCCGAAAAGATCCGCCGCTATAGCGAGGTCCAAAAAAGCATCCTTAGTAACATCGCGCCACAGCTTTCCCCCGACGCCTCACTCGTCTATTGCACCTGCTCCGTCTTTAAAAAGGAAAATGAAGAGATCGCCGCATTCATCCATGATACCCTCGGCCTGCGGGAGCAGGCCCGGGAAAACCTCAAGGGCTATGACCTTCGCGCAGACACCCTCTTTGCCGCCCGTTATACCCGCTAATTGTGATCCACAACGGTCATCGTCACCTCGAAACCGATCTTATACCCTTCCTGCGTCCCATCCGGCGTAGGCGGCTGATACTCCCACATCTCGGTATGCCGGAACACCAGGCCGACATGCTTGGCATAAGTCTCCCACCAATAGGTCCTCGAAGCAAATGAAGTGGGATCGGTGATAGGCACATTGATCGAGTCGTTTGCCTGCAAAACCGTTATGGTCGAATCAAAGCTCAGACTGCCCGTCTTATACGGGTTGTCCACATTCAGATACGTAAAATTCCAGTTGTTAAGAGAAAGATGATTGTCATCGCTAAAGATAAAATAGTCCTGATACGGGTTATAGGGCAGATAGGTGTTCCCCGTCCAGCTAAAGCCATTGTCGAGCGGAAAAGCGAGTTTGATGGTTCGCAGGTTCTGCTCGTTCATCTGGATCGTCTGGGTCGAAGCCGTGACCGAATAGGTCTCATTCGTCGTCCAGTTGGCCCCTGTCGTGTCGCTCAGATACCGTACAACCAGCCATTCCACATTGCCGGCCGCATCTATGGTGCTGTCCTCCACCGAATCCTTCGCCAGATAGGAGGTGATCGTATCCAATTGCCCGTAGAAGTAAAAATTCAGGGAGTCAAGCCGGTAGGTCACATACTTCCCTACCTGCAAAGTTGTCCAGACATCAGTCAGTGCCCCGGAATAGGACGAAGTAGAAGTATAGTTAATGGTCTTTTTGCAACTTGTCGTGACCATCACCAGGCTGATCGCTATGAGGAGACCCAGGCGAAGTTTCATGTTTGTGTAACGCCCTGCAATGGGATTTATTGCCCGAAAAGCGCCCGTGGCAGCCCCCAGGCACCGGCCTATCCAATGGCCCGGCGGATGATCCCCCCGCCGATGACCTCATCTCCTTCATAAAAGACCGCACTCTGACCCGGGGCGATGCTCTTCGCCTTCTCGTAAAACCGCACCCGCACTACCTCGCCCGCCCCATCTGTGTCCGGGTAAAGGTTGCTCAGGCTGCCCTGGTCCTTATACCGTATCTTGGTCATGGCTTCCATCCCTGCCGTCACGCCATCATACTTCATCCAGTTGATCTTCCCGACAAGCATCTCCTGCTGGTCCAGGTCGGCTTCGTCGCCAAGGACTACCGTATTGCTCTCCGGCCGTATGGCAGTCACATATACAGGCTTGCCAAAGGCGACGTCGAGTCCCTTACGCTGGCCGATCGTATAAAAAGGATATCCCTTATGTTGTCCCAGGATGCGACCTTCTTTGTCGACAAAATTGCCCCCGGCGACCCTTTCCTCGAGGCCGTCGACCCGCCGCTTCAGGAAGCCGCGGTAGTCATTATCCGGAACAAAGCAGATCTCATAGCTTTCGCTCTTCTTCGCCAGTTCGGGATAGCCATAGTCCAGCGCCATCTGCCGGATCTCCGTCTTGCGGTAAGGCCCAAGCGGCAAAAGGGTGCGGGCGAGCAGGTCCTGCTGGAGTCCCCATAATACATAACTCTGGTCCTTCGTCTCATCCACGCCCTTGGCGATCGTATACCGGCCATTGGTATGCTGACGGATCATCCCATAATGACCGGTGGCGATAAAGTCACAATCCATTGCATCGGCCCGGCGCAACAAAGCCCGCCACTTGATATGCGTATTGCAAAGCACACAGGGATTAGGCGTACGGCCCGCCAGGTATTCGTCGACAAAATTCTCGATCACAAAATCGCCAAACTCATCCCGGATGTCCAACACAAAATGCGGAAATCCATGGTTTACTGCGGCCATCCGCGCATCATTAAAGCTGTCCAGGTTGCAGCATCCCGTCTCCTTCTTCGAAGCACCCGCGCTGGCATAGTCCCAGGTCTTCATGGTTATCCCAACGACCTCATAACCCTGGTCATGCAACATCAGCGCCGTAATGGTACTGTCGATACCCCCGCTCATCGCCACCAAAACCTTTCCTTTACGGCTCATAAATAAAAATTTGCAACCGCAAATTTACGAAAAATCCCTCATTGTTTGCACATGGCTTTCAGCACCCGCATCTCCCCGTCCTGGACCGCCACCTCTTTCCAGGACGCTTCGTCCTCCAAATGAACCACATATACGACCTCATCCCCTTCATTGACCTCCTTCACCCAGGTGATTCCATAGTCATAATACTCACTGCGTACTTCCTTCCGCACTTCCTCAGGCAGCCCTTTCTCCCCATAGGTAAGAATTGAATAAACCCAATCGCCTTTTTGATTGTAGACAAACCGCGCCTTGACCGGCCCCGCGGCATACTCTGCCACGTATCCCTGAGAAGTCTTGTACCACTGCTCCTCTTTCTGCTCTCCTGCCCGCTGCCAGAAATCACGGGTGGCCCGCACGGCCGCCTTGTCCACGCCGATAGCGCTTTCATTCAGGAGATATGCTTTGTCTGACGTCTGTGCCTGTGTCGCACGACCACCCAGGATAGACATCCCTGTAAGTAGTAATCCAAGAAACTTTTTCATGATGATCATAGTTTAAGATGAAAGAATAGTATAAAACTAATTCTCCATCTTCGGCGCCGCCAGCCAAAACAAGCGCCTTGCTGCCCACAGCCTTCATTGCCCGCTCCGATTGAGCCGTTGACGAGCGGTAAGCATTGTTAAAATTATTAAGGATTGATTGTTAAGGCCTGTTCGGCTGCAATTTTCGCAGCAGCCCCTCTTTGCGGCTACGACTGACATTGATCGAAGCGCCGTCGGACATGACGAGATATCCACCCTCTCCCTTGATATACTTACAGACCTCATTCAGATTGATGACATGAGAATGATGGACGCGCAAAAACGAATAATCTTCCAATAACTCCTCTATTTCTTTCAGGGTCTTCGATGCGATCACCTTCAGTTTATCCTTGAGTGTCAGGATCGTATAATTGCTGTCGGAAAGACAGTGGATGATGCTGTCCACCGCCACCATCTGCAGCCCTTCCATCGTGGGGATGGCGATCTTGGTGAACAGATTGGTGGGACTCTGCAACTTCTGAAATAGCAGGTCGATCTGCTGAGGCAATGGAGCCCTCAACCGCTGCTCCGCCTTGCGGATCGACAACTGCAATTCCTCGCGGTCGATCGGCTTCAGCAGGTAATCCAGCGCACTGTGCCGGATCGCCTTGATGGCATATTGATCATAGCTGGTCGTGAAGATCAGCTCGAAATCCAGGTCCTTGACCTTTTCCAGCAACTCGAAGCCATTCATCCGGGGCATCTCGATGTCCAGGAACAGCAGCTGCGGCTTTAGATCTCTGATGGGATCCAGGGCCTGTGCCCCCGAAAAATACATCCCCGCCAGGTTTATCTGCGGACAGTATCTTCCCAACAGGATCGACAGCGCTTAGCAACAATAAGGCTCGTCGTCGACAATGATTGCATTGATCATAACTTTTCAGATAACGGGTTCTGCCGGTTCTCCAGTCGGATAATTGACCCTGACGATCAGCGTTACCCGCGTTCCTGCAGGCTTGCCCCGCTCATCATAGAGGTCCTCGATCAGGAAGAAAGGCCTGGACTCTTCGGCCCCCGTCAATAGGGCCATACGCTCGGCTGTGATCTGCAAACCCATGGACTTATGTTTCTCGGCCGACTTGCTCCTTAGCTGTCCCGCCTCGCGGCGGCCAATACCATTATCCCGGATCACACAGGTCAGCTGGTCCTCTGACAACCGGAAGTCGATCGTCAGACTACCCCTTTCATCCTTGTGCATCAGCCCATGCCACACCGCATTCTCCACAAATGGCTGCACCAGCAGCGGCGGGATCCTCACCTCATCGCTATCGATCTCGTTGTCCACGATGATGCTGTAATCAAAGGCATCCTTAAACCGCAGGCGCTCCATATCCAGGTAGAGCTGTAACACTTCTATTTCTTCGGATAAGGTGATATAACTATGTCGTGAATGATTCATGATCATCCGCATGAGCCGGGAGAACTTCGTCAGATAATCGGAAGCAGCCTCCGTTTCATGCCCCAGGACAAACCGGTTGATCGCGTTCAGACAGTTAAAGATAAAGTGCGGGTTCATCTGCGACCGAAGCGCCTGGACCTCCAGTTCCTTGGCCCGCTGCAGTAAAGCCGCCTTGGCCCGCTCGCCTTCCAGCCGCTCTATCTCCAGCTCGTCCTCGGCACGCTTACGCCGGTGCTCCTCATTCCTCCGCTTCAACCTGATCACCCATACATAAATGCCGGTCAGGAGTAACAACACCAGGATACCCAGGATGAGCAAATTCTTGGTCATCATTTCCTCCCGCAGACAGGCGTCCTCCAACTCCTTGTCCTGGTTCAACAGCCTTATCTGCTGCTCAAACCCATAACTCGCGAACCGCCCCTTCAGCTGGTCGTTCATCACACTGTCCTTCATAGTGATATATTGACGGTAATACGAATACGCACTATCCGTCCGACCTTCTTTGTCATAGAGCTGATACAACAGGCGGCATCCATCCCTTATGTACTGCCGGGCATCCGTCAACCGCGCCAGGGCAACACCTTCATTCACATATTTGAAAGCCGCTGCATTGTCACCCAGCCCCGCATAAGCCTTGGCCATATCCACCAGGCAACGCATGATCTGGTTTCTGTCATTCATCTGCCTTTGAATGACAAGGCCCTTGATAAAATAGGGTAGGGCAGCAGCATAATCCTCCCTGAGCAAATAATATTCCCCCTTGCTCACCAAAAAGATCCGCAGTTCGGTCGGCTTTAACCCCGCACTGTCCATATGGCCGTAATAATACAGCGCACTATCGTACTTGTGCTGCCGCGTCATCAGCTCCGCATAGACCGAGAGATCCCAGGGATCAGTCTGCTCCGGCGCCTGACCCGCCAGCCCCTGCCGGAAATATTTTTCGGCCGACGCATAATCTTCGATCTGTACAAAGAGCCCCGCCAGCGGCAGGTATTGCATTTTCGTCAGATGCGGGTCCGAAACGGACTCCGATAACTGTATGGACTGCCGCAGAAAATCGAAAGCCTTTCCGTAATCGCCGCGCTCCCGGTATACATCGCTCGACATCGTTAGCATGTACACCTCTTCTAAATGACTACCCGACTCATGCGCGATCTCCCGCGCCAACCCAAAATAATGCAGCGCCTCATCAAACTGGCTCTGCGCAAAAACGGAAAATCCCATCGTGTAATAAGCCAGGGTGATCCCATATTTGCTGTCACTCTTCCCAAACCAATCCAGCGACTCCCGGGACAATTTCTCGCATAACACCCAGTTGCCTTTTCCGATGCCATCTATGGCCGCCTGACAGGCCAGCCCCAGTGCAATGCCATGAGTGTACCCCACCCGCCTCGAATCATCCAACGCCTGCATCACAAAAGCGGCCAACGGCTCGTCCGCCTTGTCGTCCTTATGGATCAGGTGGTGGATGACCTTTCCTTCGATACGGTCAACACGCGCCCTTACGCTGTCGGCCTGGCCGTCCTCCGACCTCACCAACCCGGCAAGCAATAACAATAATATGGTACAGAAGATTCTCATGGAAGGCACGCGGCCCCAAGCTAAAGTTAATAAACCCCCTTCGTTTTCCCCCTACCACTCCTCCACAATGAGCCGCTGACACTCCCCCGCTGCAACCGGTTGCCCCCATTGAGCCACTGACACCCCTATCCCCCCAAAAGGAGTGGGAAACTTCAGGAAAACTTCTTCCCACACGGGATAGGAAATAACGTAATTTGCCCCTTTACTAAAATTCAGCATTATGATAAAGCTCCAAGTAATCGGCAACCTGGGAAAAGACTGTGTCACCAATATGGTGAATGGAAAGAATGTGATCAATTTCAACGTGGCCCACACCGAGAAATTCAAAGACGCCCAGGGCAATCAAAAATATAAAACGATCTGGGTGGAATGCGCTTACTGGACCGATCGCACCGGCATCGCACCCTACCTCAAAAAAGGCACCCAGGTATATGCAGAAGGTACGCCCGAAGTCCGGACCTACCCCAAAAACGACGGCACTACCGGCGTCTCCCTCACCCTCCGTGTACAAAACGTACAGCTGCTGGGCAGCAGGGGCACCGAAGGCGGCGGAGGCTACTCCGGCGGCGAATCGCAAGGTTTTGCACCCCAGTCCAGCCCGTCCCGCGTTACCTCGCCCAACGACATCACCGAGCCGATCGACGATCTGCCATTCTAAACTATCTCAAAACCCCACTCAAAAGCCCCCGCCCAAGCGGGGGTTTTTGCTCTCAAAAGCCTTCACCCATCCCTCCACTTCCGCCCTGCTCACCGCTTCCCGTCTGTCATCGACATCAACCACCACCAAAAACCCCCTCCTCCCCGGCGTCGACAAAAACGCATTTACCAGGTTATTCTGCTCGCTCACCAGCAGGTGCCCGCTGGTGACATTCCACAACTCCTTGGCACACAGACAACCCATCGTCGGCGTGAGGGGATAGAATGGCCTTCCGCGATAATATTCCGGGTCGATCGTCGTCCCATGCGCGATAATGGCCGTTCGCCCGGCGACACCCGCCTCCCAGGCTTCCATCATCGGCTTATACCCCCTCCAGGCCGGCGGCAGCAAGCTCAGATACCGCACTAAGGAATCACTCCCGGTCAACGCAGAAGTATCATGAAAATACTTCCCCCATCCCCCCTGACCAGGCTCGTCCGCCCCCTCCCCAGGCAACAACAATTGCAAATTCGGCGTAGGCCCGATAAAGTTTGTCCGCGAAATATCCGTCCCCTGTATGCTATAAACACCCTGTGGGGTATTGCCATTCGTGAGAAAATACGGAAGAGCCGGACCCGACCGGGCCAATTGTTCAAAAACCTGCAGGCGCCCTGCCTCATCCCGCACAAACCGCCCATCCGCATTCTGCACAATGGCCAGACCCGGATAATCCCGATCCCGGCGCTGGAAAGAATAGATCATCTTTATGCCCCTGGCCCAGCCAAGCAACTCGCCCATGTCCGGCACCTCCGGCGGATGATAACCCAGCCACCCGACGAGCTCGTGCAAAACAGGCACCGTGTCATAACCGGGAAAGCGTTCCGCCAATTTTATTTTTAACGCATCGGCAGCCCCGACACTGCTATCGGCCCGGTACAGATAAACCGCGCAAAGTGCAAACAAATGCGGGTCCCACTCTTTTTCAAGCAGCCCCGCTTCCTCCCGCCGGTAACGCTCAGGCGCCACCGCATAAACCGCTTCCAGCAAAGCGCGCCTGGTATCATATCCCAGGACCCCATATCCCGCGAATAAATGGTCAAACCCCTGCTGCACCTCCGGCCCTTCGAACAGGAACTGCTCTACGGCCCAGCAGCCCGAGAGATAGCCGTCCTCGGAATTACTGTCCAGCGGCAGACTAAAATGCCGCCCGATCATTCGCTCCCGCAGATCCTTTTCCAAGGCCACCCGCCGGTTGTACAACACAAAGTCGGTGTGAATATCCTCCCGCCTCGTCTGCCCCCATCCGGCACAGGAACACCCCGCCAGCAACAACAAAAAAAATATCCTCATCCCGCAATTTAACGACAAAAGCCGCTCGATTGAGCGGCCTTTGTTATTCAGCCATATCGCTTGGCCCGCCGAAGCTTTTCCGGAGTGCAGGCGGATTAATAGCCCGGATTCTGCTGCGACGCGATCGTCGAATTCCGCAGGATCTCCTGCTCAGGTATCGGCGCAACACGGAAATCGCTCGGGAACGGAATACTCAACCCATCTCCCGCAGCCGCACCCTGGTTCGTCCCCCGGTTGATGGTCAGCCCACAACGCTGCATATCATACAACCGGTCCCCTTCAAACGCCAGCTCCTTTCTCCGCTCCTGTATGATATCCGCGATCAACGCCTGCCCGATATCCGTATAGCCGGCAAAAGCAGGGTCTCTCAACACCGCCACATCATTCACCCAGGTCTGGGCATCGCTATTGTCGCCCAGCCTCGCCGCACTCTCCGCCGCGATCAGGAAAACCTCCGCCAGCCGGATGACCTTCGGATGGTCCTTGTTGGTGTTTTCGGCATCTGGGTACTTATTCACCAGGTAGGCAGGATCCCCGCCCTTGGTCGTACCATAGATCAGCAGCTGCGATCGTACATCCGTAGCCGTATACAGCTGCGCCAGTTGCAGAGAGCAGTAAATATCCTGGTAGCCGTTGATGTAGATGCCGCCCAGATCGTCAAAGCCATTGTTGTTGATCGGGTCCATGTCGATCTCGAACATCACCTCGACAGCATCCGTCTGCACATTCGGATTGGACCAGAAAGCTACAAACGCTCCGGGCTGCACCAGCGTAAAAGGACTGTTGTTCATGACATCGAGGGCCGTATTCTCCGCATCGGCATAATCGCCCATATACAGATACACCCGGGCCAAAAGGCCCTCGATAGAATATTTGCTCAGAAAGATCGAGCTCACATAGTTCGGCGGATTCACCATCGCTGCCTTCAGATCGCTCACGATCTGCGCATAGACTGCGGCCACCGAACTGCGGCCCGGCTCTAACGTGACATCATAATGCAATACCAGCGGTACACCCATTCCGCTGCTGTCAAACGTATACGGCTGAGCGAAGATATTCACGAGCTTGAAATAGAGCAACGCGCGAATAGCATAGGCCTGGGACTTGACGGCGGCGGTGACCGCACCCGTATCCTGCGCATCGATGATCTGGTTCGCATCCAGGATCCCGTTATAGGACTCCGACCACATGCTCTGCGTCACAGCATCCGTCACCGGGACGGTATAAGCGAACTGATATATGTATCTCCCGGTGTTGCGGGATTCCAGGAAAGTGTTGTCGGCCATCAGATCCCCGATGACAGGGAAGTCCCGGCCGTACTGGTCGACATTGCGCAACTCCGCATAAAGCCCGATCAGGTCCGATTGAAGCAACTGAGGTGTACTCAGCGCCTCACTCGTACTCAGGTTGGTGGCAGAATTTTGATTGACAAAAGATTTGGAGCAGGATCCCAGCGCCAAACCGGCCATCGCCACCAGCAGAAAATAAAGAATATATGTTTTATTGTGATTCATATGTTTCATTTTTGAGGATGTAGACTTTCGTTGGTTAGAATCCGATCTTGATACCGCCCGCAATGGTCTTGGGGATCAGCACCTCCAAATTGGCCTGACTGGCAGACCCGGACTCCGGATCATAGGGCAAATTCTTGTCCACCCCGAAAGTCGCCAGGTTCGTCCCGCGGATATAGATCTCGAGCCGGTCTACATGCAGCTGCTTCAACACATCCTTTGGCAGGTTGTATGCGAACTGCAGATTCCTCAGCCGGATATAGTTGCCTTTATACAGCCATCTCGTCGATGGAGAGCTGCTGAAACTGGGGTCGCCATAAACAACCTGTGGTACATTGGTCTTATCCCCAGCCTTCTGCCAGGCATTTAGCTGATTGCTCAACTGGTTGTAGGAACCCGCATAATTGCCGTCACTATTGAGATAGTTGAACCAGTTGTCGAAGATATAGTTGCCGTAGTTGTAGTCGAACTGGAAGTCCAGCACAAAATTCCCCAGGGTAAAGGTGTTCTGCAACCCCCCAAATACGCTGGGCGTTGCGGAATGGTTCAGCGCCAGGCCTGCACTGTCATAGTTGGTGGTCAGCGACCCCTTCGTGCCTTCCGTATACCACTGCGCCGCGCCGGTCTGCGCGTTCACGCCCGCCCACTGTTGCAGATAATATTCCTGCAGGTCATGTCCCACGGTATACTCGAAGCTGCCGTTGGGAATGGGTTTGTTCTGGTAAAGCGAAGTCACCCGGTTGATATTGTGCGCGATGTTGAAGGAGATCTCCCAGCTAAAGTCACGGGTGACGATCGGCCTGCCCGTTATCTGAAACTCGATACCCTTGTTGACAACGCTCCCGATATTCTCATTCTGGCTGGCAAACCCGCTCGTAAACGAATACGGTACGGGAGAAAGCAGGTCGTCCGTCGTGCGGTGATAATATTCGATTGTTCCATCGATCCTGTCCTTTAGCACCGCGAAGTCGACCCCAATGTTGAGGGCCTTGTTCTTTTCCCAGGTCAGCGCGCTGTCACCCACATTCGTGGGGACCAGCCCGGCCTGTTCGTTGTAATTGGAAGAGCCGTACTGCGGCAAGGAAGTATATAACCCGAACCCGTTGGTATTACCCGTTTGTCCGTAAGAGGCCCGCAGCTTCAGCAGGTCGAAGATCTTCTGTTGCTTCATAAAGGTCTCCTCGTTGATGTTCCAGGTGCCGCCAACGGAATAGAATGTACCCCAACGATGCTCCGACCCGAATACCGAAGACTCATCACGCCTCAGACTCCCGCTGACCACATACCGGTCCTTATAGTTGAAGTCGGCGACCCCGAATTCCGACCATGTCGTCTGCTCGGCCGGACCGGCAGAAGCCACAGTAGGCACCGCCGTATTGACCAGGTATTTCAGCGCCAGGGTCTGCGGGAAGGAATGCCCCCCGGCCGCCAGCGTATAGTTCTTGGCATCATAGGCTTCCACCCCTGCCTTTACATCGAAATACTCATCGCCGTCTGCATTGATCTTTTGCTTGAAGTCCGCAAAATTGGACCAGGTATAGTCAAAGACGCGGTTGTAGTTGGAAGACGCATCACCCTGGTCGCCATAACCATCCCCATAGAACGGGTTACGGTACTGATCTTCCTGGACGGCGATGTATTCACCCGCAAAACGCGAAGTCACCTTCAGGTTGTCCAGTATTTTCAGCTCACCCGAAGTACTCCCGCGAAGCACCGTTTGCTGGGCTAAATTGGTGTTCCAGGCCGCCTGGATGAGGGGATTGAAAATGCCGCCCGTAAGCGGGAACTCGTTCAGGGAATCGTTGGCGCCATAACGGAATTGACCATTAGGAAGTCTTGGGGTATACCAGGGAAGCAGGAAGAAAGAGGCAAGGACGGGGTTGGCAAAAGTTCCGCCGTTGCTCGGCGTATGCTGCGCCGTATTGCTTGCATTGATATTGGCCGTGATCATGAACCTGTCACTTGCCTTATGCGTCACCGCCAGCGCCCCGGTAAAACGTTGAAAATCGGATGCAAGGCTGATCCCCTTCTGATCGAAGTACCCCGCCGAAGCATAGATCGTCGTCTTGTCTGTACCGCCGCTAAGGCTCATCGACACCTGTGACTGACCACCCTTCTGGGAGACCGTATTGAACCAGTCGGTATTGGTGGAAGTATAGTTGGCAGGATAGCCAAAATCGTTGATGAGGATCTGATCCGCTCCCGCCTGGTTGGCCGCATAACCGCCATTGACCAGCGCCTGACCCGCCGTGGTCTGCAGCTGCGTCGAATTCTCCGGTTTATTGGAAGGGTTATAGGCCCTGCTGTTCTGCCCGAATTCCCCCACTACCGTGATATGCGTTAGCCCCGCATGGCCCTTTTTTGTCGTCACCAGGATGACCCCGTTGGCAGCACGCGAACCATAAGGCGCCGTCGCCGCCGCATCCTTCAGTACACTGATGCTTTCGATATCGTCCGGGTTCATGGTGCTCAATACATTGGCCGTGGTGGTATTGACCGTGAGATCGCCCGTGGTGGCAATGGCCCCGTCGATCACCCAAAGCGGATTCGCGCTGGCGTTGATCGAACCTATCCCGCGGATGATGATGTCCGTGCTCGAACCCGGCGCACCCGAGGTCGATGACACCTGCATCCCCGCCACAGCGCCCTGCAAGGCCTTGTCCACCGACGTAAAGGGCTTATCGGCTACTACGGTTCCACTCACCGTGGTCACCGCCCCCGTGACATTAGTCTTGCTCTGGGTACCGTAGGCTACCACCACCACCTCGCTCAGACTCTTATTGGCCGCCTGCAAGGCCACCGACCCGATGGTTGCCTTCCCGGAAATACCCACCTCCAGGGTGGCGAAATATACCGCCGAAATGACTAGCGTCTTCGCGGATTCAGACACAGTGAAGGAAAAACTGCCGTCTGTGCCCGTACTCGTGCCCCTGTTCGTACCCTTGACCGCAACCGACGCGCCGATCACCGGAGCCCCGTTGCCGTCGAGTACTGTCCCTGTAATAGTGTGCGTTTGCGCCATGACCCCGCCTGTTAGCAGTGCAAAGCAGCAGAGGAAGAGGAAACATCTTCTCATACGTGTTAGTTTTGGGTGAAGTAATGTCGACTGTGCTATCACAAATTTAACGATAGCCCGGCAGATGTGGTTGTCTGGTCCCTGTTTTTGTTGTACATTAAAACAAAATAGTCACATGAAGCCGAGCACGAATCCGGGACAACCCAACAATGGTAGCAGTCGCCGACAGTTCATAAGACAACTCGGGACCGCTTCCCTGCTGCTTTCATCCTGTAATTTGTCATCCCCGTCTTCCGCCGGATATGAGACCCTCCGTCCGGCCACCCGCCCCTTCAGCCCCAACGATAAGATAAACATCGCCTGTATCGGAATGGGTATTATGGGCTTCAATGACGTCCATACTGCTTTGCAGGTACCCGGCGTAACCCTCGTAGCCGCCTGCGACCTCTATACCGGCCGCCTTCAGCACGCCAAAGAGCTCTATGGCAAAGACCTCTTCACCACCGCCGACTACCGCGAGATCCTGGATCGCAAAGACATCGACGCCGTTATCATCGCCACCAGCGATCACTGGCACGCCCGCATCGCCACAGAAGCCCTGGCAAAAGGCAAAGCCGTATACGGAGAGAAGCCCATCGTCCACCTCGTCCAGGAAGGATTGCCGCTTATCGAAGCGCAAAAACGCTCCGGCAAACCCATGCAGATCGGCTCTCAGCGCGTCAGCAGCATCGCCTACGCCAAGGCCCGGGAACTGTACCGGGCCGGCAGCATCGGCCAACTGAATTGTATAGACGCATCCTGGGACCGGCAAGATGCCCTCGGCGCCTGGGAATATACCCAGCCCACCGATGCTTCGACCGCCACCGTTAGCTGGGACCGCTATATCGCCGGCATGCCGCCTGAACCCTATGACCCCAAAAAATTCTTCTGGTGGCGCAACTACCGCGCATTCGGCACCGGCATGGCCGGCGATCTCTTCGTCCACCTGCTCTCGGGCATCCACTTCATCACCGGCTCCCATGGCCCCAATAAGATCGTCGCTTCAGGCATGATCGCTTACTGGAAAGATGGCCGTGACGTGCCCGACGTCATGACGGCCATACTCTCTTATCCCGAATCCGCCGAACACCCCGCCTTCCAGGTCGCCCTTCGCGTCAACTTTGTCAGCGGTCAGGGCGATACGAGCTTTACCAGGTTCATCGGCTCAGAAGGCGTTATGGAGATGACCGGCAACGGCTTCGCCATCCACCACCATAAGATGTCCGAAGCACCCGGCATCGGCGGGTGGGACGCTCTTACCACCTATCCCCAGGCCATGCAGGACGATCTGGTCCGCGGGTACAACGCCCGCTACACGCCCGCACAACGCCAGAGCACGACCCAACCGCCGACCGTCTACCAAATTCCGGATGGCTACAACGAAGATCTCGAGCATCACACGCATTTCTACGAAGCCGTCCGCAACGGCACCCCCGTGGTCGAAGACCCTACCTTCGGCTTCCGTGCCGCCGCACCCTGTCTGCTGGCCAATGAGAGCTACTTCAGCAACAAGATCATTCTTTGGGACCCCGTAGCCATGCGCGTGATCACCTGAGTGCCGGAATTCCCGATCTTTACGGCCCAAAAAATAATACATGACCCAATCATCCGCCGTCATCCCGTATGAACAACTGCTCGACTTTACCATCGCCATCTTCATTAGCATGGGCTGCTCCGGCCAGGATGCCCGCATCGCCGCAGTCGCCCTCCTGAGCGCCGACCTCAGGGGCATCGATTCCCACGGCGTAGCCCGGCTCTCAGGCTATGCCCGGCTGCAGGAAGCCGGAAGGGCCAATCCCAAACCCCAACTGCGCATCATCCACGAAACCCCCTCCACCGCAGTAGTGGACGGCGACAGCGGCCTCGGCCTCGTCGTCGCACCCTTCGCTATGCAAGTGGCCATAGAGAAAGCAGAAAAGGTCGGCACCGGCTGGGTAAGCGTCCAGAACTCCAACCATTTCGGGATCGCCGGCGTCCACGCCCTCCAGGCCGTTGCCAGGGATATGATCGGCATTGCCATGACCAACGCCAGCGCCCTCGTCGCACCCACCTTCTCCCTCGAACGCCTACTCGGCACGAACCCCATCTGCGTCGCCGTCCCGGCAGGCGAAGAGCCTCCCTTCGTTGCCGACCTGGCCACCACCACCGCGGCCAATGGAAAGTTGGAGATCCTCCAACGCAAAGGCGAAGCCGCCCCCCTCGGCTGGATCCAGAACAAATACGGCCAGCCCTCCACCGATCCGCACGAACTAAAAACAGGCGGCGCCCTCCTGCCCCTCGGCGGCGACAGAGACCATGGCAGCCACAAAGGCTATGCCCTCGGCGCCGTCGTCGACATCCTCTCCGCCGTCCTCAGCGGCGCCAACTATGGCCCTTGGGTGCCACCCTTCCCCGCTTATGTGCCCATGCCCACCGGCATGCCCGGCAAAGGAATCGGCCACTTCCTGGGTGCCATGCGCATCGACGCCTTCCGCCCCGCCCCGGATTTCAAAGGGCACATGGACAATTGGATCCGCCGCTTCCGCTCCGCAACACCTGTCCCCGGCCACGAAAAAGTCCTGATACCCGGCGACCCCGAACGCGAGATGGAAACCCTGCGGCGTTTGGAGGGCATCCCCCTTTTACCCGCCGTAGTAGAAGACCTGAAAGCCCTGGCCCAAAAACTGGGCGTCACCCCTCATCCTTTTTCGTAGGCAGCCGCCACCCATTTTGTCGTATCTTCGCACCTCCAAAAAATCGATAGAACACCAATGAAGATCATGAAATTTGGCGGCACCTCCGTAGGCAAACCCGAAAGAATGCGACAGGTTAGCCAGCTCATCACCGCGGACTCCGAACCCAAGATCGTCGTGCTCAGCGCCCTCAGCGGCACCACCAACGCCCTCGTCGAAATAGGCCATGCCATCTCTTCCGGCGAACGCAGCAAAGCCAAAGAACTGATCGATAAACTGGAAGCCCATTATACGGCCTTCGTCACCGCCCTCGTCACAAAGGAAAAATCGCTGGCAAAGGCCAGGTCCATCGTGGCAGAGCACTTCGAATTCCTCAATATCATCCTCAAAATATCCTTTAGCGAAGCCCTCAGCAAGGATATACTAGCCCAGGGCGAGCTTCTGTCCACCAAACTCTTCTCCGTCTTCCTGGAAGAAAACGACATCGACCACCTCCTGCTGCCGGCCCTGGAGTTCATGAGCATCGACAGCCACGACGAACCCCAGATCAACAGCATCAAGATCAGGCTCACCCAACTGCTCCAGCAACATAAGGATAAGACACTGTTTATTACACAAGGTTACATCTGCCGCAATTCCCGCGGCGAAGTGGACAACCTCAAGAGAGGCGGTAGTGACTACAGCGCCTCCCTCATCGCCGCTGCCATCACCGCCAGCGTCTGCGAGATTTGGACGGACATCGACGGCATGCACAACAACGACCCCCGCGTCGTCAAAAAGACCGTCGCCATCGAACAGCTCAGCTTCGAGGAAGCCGCCGAGCTCGCCTACTTCGGCGCCAAGATACTCCACCCCGCTTCCATCTGGCCCGCGCAATTCTACCGCGTGCCGGTAAAACTGCTGAACACCATGCAGCCCGAAGCCCGGGGTACACTCATAACCGAAGAAGCCGGCTCCGTCGGCGCCAAAGCCATCGCAGCCAAAGACGGCATCATCGCCATCAACATCCGGAGCAGCCGCATGCTCCTAGCCTACGGCTTCCTGCGAAAGATCTTCGAGATCTTCGAAAAATACCGTACGCCCATCGACATGATCACCACCTCGGAAGTCGCCGTCTCCCTGACCATCGAGGACACGGCCGACCTCAAGCTCATCGTCCGGGAACTGGAACCCTTCGGCGTCATCGAAGTAGAGGCGAACCATTCCATCGTCTCCATCGTGGGCAACGAGCTCGCCCAAACGCCGGGCGTGCTCAGCAAATTATTCGACGCCCTGACCAACGTGCCCATCCGCATGGTCAGCTACGGCGGCAGCAAACACAATGTCTCCCTGCTTATCCCCTCATCCTATAAGACGGAGACCCTGCAATTGCTCAACAAAGGACTATTTGGCCTCGACTAGACCATACATCATCCTGCTGACCTTATCCCTCGGCTTCCTTCATCTGGTTGCACAACAACCGGCCAATACCCTATCCGGCATCGTCACCGATTCCGCCACGGGCAAACCGCTGGCGGGTGTCAGCGTCTTTCTCAACAATACCTCCCGTGGCACCGTAACCAATGCCTATGGGGCTTTCCAACTCACGGAAATGCCCAGGGGCACCTACCAGCTCGTCTTCTCCTCGGTCGAATACAAGACCTTCGTCACCGAAGTGAACTCGGGCCGCCTCCCGCCGCCGCTCAAAATATCGCTGTCACCCCGCATAACAGAGCTGACAGCCGTCACAGTCGAACCCTTCGACAAACACGGCTGGGCGAAATATGGAAAATTCTTTTTCGACAACTTCATCGGCTCGACCGAGAACGCAGGCTCCTGCAGCTTAAAGAACAAGGGAGCACTGCGCTTTTACTTCAGCAAACGGTCCAACCGCCTGATCGTAAAAGCCACCGAACCCCTCCGGATCGAAAACAACGCCCTCGGCTACTACCTTACCTACCAAATGGAAGCCTTCGGCGCCGACTTCTCGGCGAAGATCGTATCGTATTATGGCTACCCGCTGTTCCGGCAGATGGTGCCCAAAAACGAGAACCGCCGTAAAAAATGGGAGTTCAAAAGAAAGGAAGCATATACCGGGTCGATCATGCACTTTATGCGGAGCCTCTACGCCGGCCGCGCAGTTACCGCAGGCTTCCTTATGCAAAAAGAGGTCATGGCGCCAAACGAGGAGAAAGAGCGTATAAAACAGGTCTACCGCCCCGACTTTCAAAAACCAGGACTGTTTCCCATGGACACCCTGCACTATTTCTGGGAAGTGCTGCGCCAGCCCGACCCCATCAAAAAGACCATCACCATATCCCCCGATAGCATCCTTACCGTCTATGCCGACGGCACCCGCGGGCTCTATTTCAACGGCGCCCTCATCATCCTGTTCGGCGTCAACGCCAGGACCGCCGAAGACTACAAGACCTCGGGGCTCATGCTGATGAAACCCCAGATCATCAACGTACAGGAGAACGGCAGCTACTCCTCGCCGCAGGATCTCCTGGCCCAGGGCGCCTGGGCCCTCTCTGAAAAGATCTGCAACCTCCTGCCCCTCGACTATGAACGGTAGGTCGCAGCGGCACCCCGGAAACCACCCCGCCGCATCCCGGAAACCGCCCGGCCGCACCCCGCAAACCACCCCGCCACCACCGGGGGGAATTTTTTTTTGAAGTTACGATTTAAATCGTAACTTCAATCCATCATCATACGATGCCCATCGTATCTTGCGCACCCAAACATGGCAAAGAAAATAAAGCAACATAGCACCGATCAAGCCGTCCCCACCCAGGCCGAACTCGAAGTACTCAAAATATTATGGAAACACGGTCCATCCACCGTCCGGTTCGTGCACGACACCCTGAGCAACAATAAAGACGTTGGCTACACTTCCACACTAAAGACGATGCAGGTAATGACCGAGAGAGGTATGTTGAAAAGAGAGGGAACACATATGAGCCACGTGTACTACCCTTTACTCGAGGAAACCAAAACATTGGGCTCTATCCTGGACCGCTTCGTCCACTCCGTGTACAATGGATCGGTCAGCAAACTCCTGGTGGCGATCATGAACAATGATACATCGCCGGAAGAAAGGGAAAAATTAAAAGAACTACTCGCCAAAATGGAAAAAAATACCTAATCCACTCAAATCCGGGTCATGCACATCCCTATTCTAATCGAGCTCTATTTGCGCCACGCTGCCGAGGCGGTGGCCTGGACCCTGTTTCACTCGCTGTGGCAGGGGCTGATCGCCGCTTTGCTTGCCGCGCTCGTTATGATCACGACACGACGGTCACCTGCCTCCATGCGGTATAATCTGCTCTCCGGCCTGATGCTGCTGCTGACACTTACGCTGGCCACCACCTTTGTACTTGAGTGCCAACACCCTACTTTTGTCCGGAACGGCAGTCCGGCAAACACAGCCGTGATGGTCGTGGCCGTGAAGGACATCCTTCATCCCGCGATCATCAAGCCCGCCGAAAGGCAGCCGCTGTCAAACAACATCATCGCATTGCTCTCGCGCAATTCCTCCGGGATCGCCTCCATATGGCTTGTTATTCTCAGCATAAAAATGACCAGAATGCTTTTTGTGCTTGGCTACACGCGGCACATCATGAGGCGCAAGACGCACCGCCCGCCCATGTATTGGCAAAACCGGCTGGCGCAGCTATGTCGGGACTGGCAGATCGACGGAACCGTCAACCTGCTCGAATCAACATGTATAAAACTGCCCGTTGTTTACGGCCAGCTAAAACCGGTTATCCTCGTCCCGTTAGGCTTTTTAACGCAGCTTCCCCCCGCAGAGATCGAGTCGATCCTGCTGCACGAACTTGCCCATATCCGCCGCAGCGACTACCTGGTGAATCTTTTGCAAAGTCTCATGGAAGCGATATTCTTCTTTAACCCCGGACTACTGTGGATCTCTTCACTGATGAGAGATGAGCGGGAAAACTGCTGCGATGACCTGGCGATCGGCAGGTTGAAAGACACCAGACAATATGTCGAATCGTTGATCAGGTTCAGGGAGCGATCCATCTACGTCCACCCGTTATCCGCCGTGGGCTTCGCCGGCAGAAAGAATTCGTTTATCAACCGGATCAGCCGCATCGTAGACAATAAGAACTACACGCTCAGCCGTTTCGAGACCGGTTCCCTGGTCTGCTCCGCTCTCATCACCGCATCGCTGGCCCTTTTAACATTAGTATCCTATGTCCCCATAGCCAAACCCGCCGTCACCCCCGGACCCCCTATCACCAAACCCGCCATCGCCGCCGGATTCTCCACCCCCCGCCTCGCCGCGCCCGTCCACCCCGCTCACCACCACCCAATTCACACTACGGTCGGTAAAGACACCACCATCCGCCCCAACCAGGACACAGGTCTGCATAGTTACGAAGCCGTCCGCCAAAGAATGCACCAGGTAATCGCAGACCTGGTCAAAGAAGGGGTCGTCCCTGACACCGCCGCCGTTCAATCCTTTGAGCTGGATATGACCGTCTTAACGGTGAATGGCCAACCGCAACCTTACGCCCTGCAGCAAAAACTGGCCGTCAGGTATGGCATCCGACCAAATGCGGGCCTCTATTATGGCCAATCCCACACGCCGGGTCATGGCTATTTTATCACTGAAGGACCCTGGCAGGATAAAAAACGACCGTCAATTGAACAGGCGCAACAGGCGCAGGCGCAAGCACGGGAAGACCTGGCGCGCATGCGTCAGGAGTTGATCCAACGACGTCAGGAATTGGCGCGACTACGAAAGGATTCGGTGCGGACTAATTTGGAACCGGTCATCGACCAAATCGTCGAAGACTTGCTTGCCGCTGGCGTCGTCGACAAGAGAACCGACCTGGTATCCTTTTTACTGACCAACCGGAAACTGGCGGTCAATCACCAACTGCAGCCAGAGGCACTCCATGAAACCCTGAGGGAAAAATATATTTTGCAGAAAACATACACGCAGGCCTTTTCCGATATAGCCGAAGACCCTGATTTTGGCTGGCACTACAACGCCAAAAATGGCCGCATGGGTATCGGTATCCACCACTGGGGAAACGCCTTAGAATAGAGAATAATTCAAAAAATCTGCCCCATTCCATATGCAACAAAATGGAATGTGGATCTACTTTATGTTGCCCCAAACAAAAAGGTATATGAGAAAGTATTTCCTTGTTTTGTCCGCAGTCTTATTCGCCCTCGCCGTTCGCGCCCAAACCGTCCCGCAATCATTGACCATAAAAGGAGTCTCGATCGACTCGGCCACCGGAGAGCCCCTTGGCTATGTGACCGTGATCCTCCAACTGGCCCAAAACGCCAAACCCATTAGCAAAGTAGTCACAAAGCTCGATGGTAGTTTTCTCCTGACCGCGCCGGCAGGAAACGACTATAACCTTATCCTGACATTTGTGGGCTATGCCGACAAGGTTATCCCGATCAGTAAGGATGCATCGACGGTGGATGCGGGCAGGCTCGTATTGGTCCGATCGGCCACCCGCCTCAAAGCGGCTTCGGTCACGGCCGCGAAACCGATCGTGACCCGGGAGGTCGACAAGCTGAACTATGACGTCCAGGCCGACCCGGAAGTCGCTTCCCTGTCCGTTCTGGAATTGATGCGCAAAGTACCGATGTTGTCGGTTGACGGTGACGACCATCTCCTGCTCAACGGCGGCGGCAATTATAAGATCCTCATCAACGGCCGGGAGTCGGCCATGATGGCCAGAAACCCATCGGATATTTTAAAGGCGATGCCGGCAACAAACATCGAACGAATAGAAGTCATTACGACCCCGCCGGCCAAATACGACGCCGAGGGACTCTCCGGTATCATCAACATCATTACAAAAAGACGCGCCGACGAAGGGTACAACGTCGGTATAAATGGCGCTTATAATACAGTATTCGGCCCAAATGGCGGTCTTTTCAGTACGTACAAACAAGGCAAATTCGGATTGGCAGTGTATGGCTTTTATAGCGATCAGATCAACAAGGTGACCAATTCCTCTACCACCGAATTACTGCCCGCGATCGACAATACCATCGCGCAGCATTCCCTCAATTCCCGACACGGCCGTTCGGGGGGAGCAGGCGCCGACCTCAGTTACGAATTCGATTCGCTCCACCTGTTCACCGTCTCCGGCAATTATTATCAGGCCACCACCTACACCGGCGCCATCCAGTCCTCCTCAACCGACAGCGCAGCGCTGATCCGGCAAGGCTATGGTCTTGCCAACAGCTATAAGGAAAGTTACCTGGGCATCACCGCGGGAGCAAATTACCAATTGGGGTTTAAGCGATCCAAAAAGGAATTGCTGACCTTTTCCTATGAATTCAACGAAGGACCGGACGAAAAGGGGATCACCGATTCCTTTTACGACCGGATGAATTACGATGCCGGGCTTTACCCGAATTTTCAGCAATTCAACAATGAGAATATCACCACCAACACCGCCCAGGTGGACTTTGAAGGACCTCTGAGCAAACAGTTGTCCATGGAGGCCGGCGCAAAGGCGATCTTCCGCAACGACCACAGCTTCTTCCACCAGGATGACCAGGACAGCGCCACCCATAGTTACCTGATCGACAACGACCAAACCAACAATTTCACCTATCTCCAGGATGTCTGCAGCCTTTATAACTCGTATCAGTTGAATTTAAAAAACTGGACAGGCAAAGGCGGCCTGCGCCTCGAGCATACGTCCGTCGATGCTGACTTCACCTCCGAGCACGTCGCTATCTCACCCGATTACACCAACCTGATCCCCTCCATCTCCCTGCAACGCAACTTCGGCACGGCCAATGTCAACTTCGGGTATACCCAGCGGATCCAAAGACCCGGTATCTCCCAACTCAGCCCCTACGTGAACCTCTCCAATCCCTTGTTCGTGGTCACCGGTAATCCAGGCCTGCGGCCCGAACTGGACAATACTTTTGAGTTGACCTATAATAAATTTGGGAGAAATACGCTCATAGCAGGCGTCAATTATGCCTTCTCCAACAATTCGATCCAGCGGATCTCCACGCTCCAGATGGACAGTATCAATGGGGTCAAGGATACGGTGAACTATACGACCTATGGCAACCTGGGGTCGAACCGCAGACTGGGGATCAACCTCAACACCCGATTGAATCTCAGTAAGGCATTCTCAGTGGGGCTGAACGCACAACTTAGCCATCTCTGGTTAGAAGGGTCTTATAACGGAGTCATGTACAAGAACGATGGATATTTTGGCAACGCGTTTGCCAATGCCAGATATGTGCTCAACCATGGCTATGCGATCATGCTCAACGGTGGCTACGCAAGTGGCAACATCACCCTCCAGGGCCATAACGAGGGCCAGGGGTTCTCCAACTACGCGGTGTCAAAGGAATTCCTGAAAAAGAAAGCTACCCTGACACTTGGGACCGCCAACTTTTACCAAAAATACCTGAACCTCCGGTCAAAGACCAATGGCGCCGATTTTTCCCAGGTGACCTATAATCAGCAATACTATCGCAGGTTCTTTCTCAGGTTCAACTACAGATTCGGCAAGTTGAACAGCGAGATCAAAAAAAATCAGCACGGTATCAACAATGACGACTTAAAGCAGGGGGATTAGCGTTCTAAACCGCCCGAAGGCTATGCACGGGATTGACGACCGCCGCTTTGGCCGCCTGAAAGCTAACGACGGTCATCCCGGCAACGATGGTCGCTCCCCCGGCAATACCGAAAGTCCACCAGGGGATCTGGATATGATAGACAAAAACAGTTAACCATTTATTCATTACCCACCAGGCAATGGGTACCCCAATGAGGAAGGAGATACAGATCAGTTTCAAAAAATCCACCGACAGGAGCTGAACGATCGCGTTCACCGATGCCCCCATTACCTTTCTGATCCCGATCTCCTTTGTGCGCTGTTCCGCATTAAAGGCGGCCAGACCAAACAGGCCGAGACAGGAAATGATGACCGCCATGATCGTAAAGGAATTGATAATGCGCGACATGATGATCTCTGTCTTATACAACAAGGCTATCTCGTCACTCAGGAGCGTACAGTCAAAATCATCTATGAATACCCGTTGTTTGTAGATAGCTCCCATTTGCCTGAGCAGCGACGAAAGGTGGATGGAATTAGCATTGACGAGAAGGTGATTGAACGCAGGCTCCCCGAAGGTATAGACGACCATAAAGGGAGCCACCGTATCATGCAGGCTCTGGTAATTGAAGTCTTTCATCACACCGGCGATCGTGTAGCGCTCACCGTCCCAGTTGAAGATAGTGGTACCCGGCGCGCTTGCGTCATCCAGGCCCAGCCCGCGGGCCATGCTCTGATTGACAAGCACCATTCCGGTATCCTTAAAATGTAAGTCGCTGCCGCTGATCAACTGGATCCCCATCGTCTTCAGAAAATATTCGTCCGAGGATAGGGTCCTGACACTGGTGGCCGCCGCCGGGTCCGTACCGGTCCGGTAAATGCGCGTGGTTTGGTAAGTCTGGGCGCCGGGATAATTGTCCGTCAGGCTGGCGACTTTCACCTCCGGCAGTTGCCGGATGGCCGTTGCAAAGTAGTTCGCGTATTTCATGCTAACCCTGGTATGAAAGCTAACCATCAATTGCGACTCCTTATTAAAGCCCAGGTCCTTATTCCTGACAAAATCA